>Ga0193699_10000197_pt1 | contig 27155 bp, 27 predicted proteins | sample L3c2metaG_FD_160095 | JGI IMG/M metagenome (GOLD analysis project Ga0193699, IMG submission 160095) | Soil microbial communities from a riparian zone of the East river system, Colorado, United States - L3c2 | ecosystem: Environmental > Terrestrial > Soil > Riparian zone | place: USA: East...
ATGAAGGACAACATCATCTTGATCGCCGCCACCAACCGCCCCGACATCCTGGACCCGGCGCTGCTGCGCCCCGGCCGCTTCGACCGCCAGATCGTCGTGGACCGCCCGGACCGCAAGGGCCGCGCGCGCATCCTCGAGGTCCACACGCGCGGCAAGCCGCTGGCCAAGGAGATCGACATCGACGTCCTCGCCGGCCAGACGCCGGGCTTCACGGGCGCCGATCTCTCCAACCTGGTCAACGAGGCCGCGCTGCTCGCCGCCCGCCACGGCAAGCGCGAGATCACGCAGACCGAGCTCGAAGAGGGGATCATGCGCGTCATCGCGGGTCCCGAGAAGAAGACCCGCGTGATGGGCGAGAAGGAACGCCTGATCACCGCGTACCACGAGATGGGTCACGCGATCGTCGGGCACTTCCTCGAGCACTCCGACCCGGTCCACAAGATCTCGATCATCAGCCGCGGCCAGGCGCTCGGCTACACGATCTCGATGCCGCAGGAGGACAAGTTCCTCACGACGCGCGCCGAGCTGCAGGACACGATGGCGATGACCCTCGGCGGTCGCGCCGCGGAGGAGGTCGTCTTCCAGGAGATCACGACCGGCGCCTCCAACGACCTCGAGAAGGTCACGGCGACGGCGAAGCAGATGGTGATGCGCTTCGGCATGTCCGAGCGCCTCGGCCCGCGCGTCTTCGGCCACGACCACGGCCAGCCGTTCCTCGGCCGCGAGTTCTCCTCCGAGCCCGACTACTCGGACGAGATCGCCCGCGAGATCGACGACGAGATCCGCCGCATCGTCGAGTCCGCGCACCAGCGCGCCCGCGACATCCTCGGCGAGCACCGCGAGTCGCTGACGACCATCAGCGAGGTCCTCCTCAAGCGGGAGACCATCGAGAAGGAAGAGTTCCTGGCGCTGCTCGACGGCAAGTCCGAGCAGGACGTCTTCGGCCCGGACGACGTTCCGGAGGAGACGCCGCCCGGCACGCCCGCCTCGACCGGCCGCGAGGGCCGCGAGGCCCCGCGCCCGCTCCCACGCCCCGGCCTGGCCGGCGGCGGCGTCGAGGCCCGCGGCCTCGACGCACCCGAGAAGCCGAACCTGGCGTAGCGCGCGGGCTGCAAGCCCGCGTCCGTGTCCGCGTCCGCGCAGCACCGCACGTCGAGGGACGATTCGATCTCGTTGTACGAGATCGAGTCGTCCCTCGACGCCGTTGGCGGGTGGGAGGGACGGTCGGGGGCGGCGTTCCGCTCGGGCGTGGTCGGGGCGCTTGCGTGCTCGGTTGGCGATGACGACCGAGAGCCGGGAGGGCTCGGGCGCTCGGGGTCGCCCGCCGGCCGCCGCGGGAGGGTGGGCCTGTTGAGCGCGGTGTGGCCGCGCTGAACGGGGCCACCGGACTGGTCGGTGTCGCCGGGTGGCGGGGTGGGCCTGTTGGACGCGGTGCGGTCGCGGTGAACAGGCCCACCCGTGCCCCCGCGGCCGGCGGATACCGGCCCCGCCCGCGCCTGCGCGAACCTCCGTCGTCACTGCCCGCCTCGGCGTGTGCCGCGCCCGAGCGCCGGCGCTGGGCGAGACCACCCATCGAGGGACGACTCAACCGCGCATACCGCGGTTGAGTCGTCCCTCGACGCCCGCGGCGGGGCCCGCACTCGCGGTTCACTAGCCTGCGCCGCCGTGCTCGTCCTCCTGCCGCCCTCCGAGGGCAAGCGCGCTGCCGAGGCCGGCGCTCCCGTCGACCTCGACGCGCTGACGTTCCCGGCCCTCGCCCCGGCCCGGACCAAGGCGCTCGCCGCGCTCCTGAAGCTGGCGCGCGGGCAGCGCAAGCGGGCGATCGCGATGCTCGGGATCACGGCGGCGCAGGCCGGCGAGGTCGACCGCGACGCGGTGCTGGACACCGCGCCGGCGGCCCCGGCGGGCGAGGTCTACACCGGCGTGCTCTTCCAGCACCTGGACCTCGCGACGCTCCCGGCCGACGCGCTGGAGCGCGCTCGCGAGCAGGTGCTGGTCGCCAGCGCGCTGTGGGGCGTCGTCGCGCTCGACGACCGGATCCCCGCCTACCGGCTGTCGATGGGCGCGCGGCTGCCGGCGCTGACCCGGGGCGGGCTGGCCGCGTGGTGGCGTCCGCGCCTGACCGCCGCGCTCCCCGACGAGCCCGGCTCGCTCGCGGTCGACCTGCGGTCGGGCTCCTACGCCGCGGCGTGGCGCCCCTCGGCGGCCACCACTGTCGAGGTCAAGGCCTGCACCGCCGACGGGCGCCCGATCTCCCACATGGCCAAGGCCGTGCGTGGGACGGTGGCGCGGCGGGTGCTCGAGGCGGGGCGCCCGCCGGCGACCCCAGCCGAGGTGGCCGACCTGGCCGGCGGCGACGGCGCCGGGCGCGTCGAGCTGCACGAGCCGGCGCGCCCCAGCGGCGCGTGGACGGTGCTGGTCTTCGCCGTGGAGTGAGCGGCGGGGCCGCTAGGGGAACACTGGCCCAGAGGGCCAGGTTCCCTTGCGGGTCTTCGCCCAGGGGGCGAAACCCGCGGCGGGGTAGGGACCCACGCGCCTAGGGGTGCCGTAGGCGGCCAGCGAGGCCGAGGCCCACGACGGCCAGCCGTCGCCGCCGAAGGTGGGTCCCCAGTCGCGATAGCGACACAGTCTCCTACCCCAAGACCGGCGGGCAGACCCGGTCGAGCAGGTCGACCATCGAGGCCAGCTCGTAGTCGCGCAGGTCGCCCTCGCGGGCGGCGAGCTCGGCGACGGCCTTGGGGCCGGCGACCAGGACGCCCTCGACCTCCAGCGCCCGCAGCCGCTCGGGGCCGCCCTCGCCGGTGAGGCAGAGCGCCCCCAGGACGGGCGCGTAGTCGTCGATCAGCCGCCGGATGACGGCGACGCGCTCGCGCACGGGCGCGACCAGCGCCGTGCGGTCGGCGGCCGTGCCGTCGCGCAGCAGCACCGCGTGGGCGCCGAACATGCCGCGCAGGCACTCGACCTGCAGCGGCTCGATCAGCTCCGCGGCGCCGGCGACGACCGTCACGCCGCCCGGCCCGACCGCCATGTGCTCGAGCAGCAGCGCGCCCGGCAGCAGGCGATCATCGAGCATGACGACCGGCAGGTGGCGCAGCCGGCGCTGCAGCGCGCGGGCGAGATCGCGGTCGTCCTCGGCCTGGGGGCCGTGCACGAGCAGCACGCGGTCCAGGCCCCAGCGGGCACCGGCCCGCTGCACGGCGGTGGGCCGATCGCCGGCCCGATCCCCCGCGACTCGATGGTGAGCATGCCTGTCCATGTCTGCCTCCTCGGCGCCATCCCCCGAAAGGGTGAGCCATCGGGCACGGACCTGGACGGGTCGGCCGCGAAGTACGATCGCCTCCGTGGCCCTGCCCTTCGAGATCATGGGCGTCGTCAACGTCACGCCGGACTCCTTCTCCGACGGCGGCGAGTGGTTCGAGCACGACGCCGCGGTGGCCCACGGCCTGGAGCTGGCGGCCGAGGGCGCGATGATCCTCGACATCGGCGGAGAGTCGACGCGCCCGCACGCGCTGCCGGTGCCCGAGGAGGAGGAGCGGCTGCGCACCGAGCCGGTCGTCCGCGTGCTGGCGCGCTCCGGCGCGACCGTCTCGATCGACACGACCAAGCTCGCCGTCGCCGAGGCGGCGCTGGACGCCGGCGCGCGCTACGTCAACGACGTCACGGCCTTCCGCACCGAGCCCGACATGGCCGGCCTCGTCGCCGACCGCGGGGCGCGGTGCTGCCTGATGCACATGCTCGGCGACCCGCGCACGATGCAGGAGAACCCGCGCTACGACGACGTGGTCGACGACGTCAAGGCGTTTTTGACCGAGCGCGCGGAGTTCGCCGTCAAGGAGGGCGTGCGGGAGGACCGCATCGACGTCGACCCCGGCATCGGCTTCGGCAAGACGCTGGCCCACAACCTGCAGCTGCTGCGCCGCACCGACGAGATCGTCGCGCTCGGCTTCCGCGTGCTGATCGGCGTCTCGCGCAAGTCGTTCATCCACCGCCTGGCCGACGTCCCCGATCCGCACGCGCGCGTGCCGGGGACGATCGCCGCGAACGTGCTCGCGCTCGAGCGCGGGGCGCGCGTGTTCCGGGTCCACGACGTGGCCGAGGCGCACCAGGGGCTCACGGTCGCTGCTGCTACGTTGGACCTCGATGGCGCCCGACAGTGAGCCCGACGACGACCTCGAGCCCGACGAGGTCGAGGACGACCCGGACTTCGAGGAGGACGGGGGCGACCAGACGGAGGTGACCATCGAGGTCCGTGGCCTGTCGCTGTACACGCACCACGGCGTGACCGCGGCCGAGCGCGAGGTCGGCCAGCGGCTGGTGCTCGACATCCGCCTCGAGGTGGGCGACTGCGACGCGACCGTCACCGACATGGTCGAGGACACCGTCGACTACGGCGAGGTCTGCAACACGGTCTCGCTCGTGGCCCAGCAGCGGTCCTACAAGACGCTCGAGCGCTTGTGCTCCGCGGTGGCCGACCGCCTGCTGGACGAGTACTCGGCCGACGAGGTCTGGGTCAAGGCGGCCAAGCCCGAGCCGCCGATCCCGCTGTCGGTCGACGAGGTGAGCGTCGAGGTCTGGCGCCAGCGCGGCGGCGACGACGAGGACTGACCGCCGCCTCGTGGCCGTCACGCCGTCCATCGCCGACTTCGATCGGGACACCGCCGTGGCGCCCGCCGGCGACGGCGTGTGGAGCGCGACCGTCTCCGACCAGTGGGCGGTCCCGCGCGGGCCCAACGGCGGCTACATCGCCGCGCTGGTCCTGCGGGCGATGGAGGCGCAGGTCGCCGATCCCGCGCGCGCGCCGCGCTCGCTCACGCTGCACTACCTGCGCCCTCCGGCGCCCGGCCCGTGCGAGCTGCACATCATCGTCGAGCGCGCCGGCCGGACGCTGACGTCGCTCGGCGCGCGGATGGTCCAGGAGGACCGCACGATGGTCGTCGCGCTGGGCGCCTTCGCCGCCGACTTCCCGACGGTCGCCGACTACGCGACGCCGGCGCCGGCCGTGGGGCCGCCGCCCGCCGCGCTGCACACCGTGCCCGACGGGCCTGGCGTGCCGCCGATCGCGCGCCGCACCGCCATGGCGCCCGTGTTCGGGCCCGGGCCGATGAGCGGCGGAGACGAGGCGCTGGTCGGCGGCTGGCTGCGCCTGGCCCAGCCGCGGATCGCCGACGCCGCCGCGCTGGCGTTCTACTGCGACGCCTGGCTGCCGGCGCCCTTCGCGCGGCTGACCGTCCCGGCGCCCGCGCCGACCGTCGACCTCACGATCCACTTCCGCACGCGGCTGCCGCACCCGGACATGGCGCCCGGCGACCCCGTGCTCGCCCGCTTCTCCTCCACGACCTCGCACGGCGGGTTCTTCGAGGAGGACGGCGAGATCTGGGCGCCCGACGGCACGCTGCTGGCCCAGAGCCGCCAGCTCGCGCTCCTGTTCCCGGGCGGGTGACCACGGTGCGGGTCCACCTGGGCCTGGGCTCCAACCTCGGCGACCGCCGCGCGATGCTGCAGGCCGCGGTCGACGGGCTGGCGGCACGCGCCGTGACGGTCGTGGCGTCCTCGTCGACCTACGAGACCGATCCGGTCGGCGAGGTCCTCGACCAGCCGGCGTTCCTCAACGCGTGCGTCGCCGCGGAGACCGCGATCGAGGACCCCGAGGCGCTGCTGGACGCGATCAAGGACGTCGAGCGGGACCTGGGGCGCACGACGTCGGGACCGGAGTACGTGCGCCACGGCCCCCGGGGGATCGACGTCGACGTGCTGCTGGCCGGCGACCTCGCGTACCGGTCCGCGCGCCTGAGCATCCCGCACGCGGCGCTGCTGGAGCGGCGCTTCGTCCTCATCCCGCTGCTGGAGCTCGACTTCGACCTGGCGACGCCCGACGGCGTGCGCCTGGCCGACGCGCTGGCCGCGCTGCCGGTCACCGAGGGCGTGCGGCGCGCGGGCGCGCCGCTGGCGCTACCGGTGCGCTGAGCGCGGCGGCAGCTCGAGCTGGACCAGGTCGCCGCCCTGGTGGTCCATCTGCAGCGTGGTGTGCTCGATCCCGAATCGCTTGCCGAGCATCGCCTGCAGGGTCGCGCGGGCGTGGTGGCAGTCGCACTCGCGGCTGACCACGACGTGGGCGGCCAGGGCCGGGAACCCGGACGAGACCTCCCAGACGTGGAGATCGTGGACCTCGACGACGCCGTCGGCGGCCGCCAGAGCGTTGCCGATCTCCTGGACGTCCATGCCGCGCGGCGCGGCCTCCAGGAAGATGCGGCCCGACTCGCGCAGGAGCCCGTATGAGGCGTACAACATGATCGCGGCGACGAGCAGCGCGGCGATGCCGTCCGCCTCGCGGAAGCCCGTGAGCAGGACGACGGCGCCGGCGATCGCGGTCGCGATGAACGCGGCCAGGTCGGTCAGGAGGTGCTGGTAGGCGCCCTCGACGTTCAGCGACGACCGGTTGGCGCGCGCGAGCACCCACGTCGCCACGAGGTTGACGGCGACGCCGAGCAGGGCGACGACCAGCACCGGACCGCCCTCGACGTCGGGCGGGTCGATCACGCGCCGGACGCCCTCGACGACGATCAGCAGGCCGAGCACGAGCAGGGTCGCGCCGTTGAACTGGGCCGAGAGGATCTCCGCGCGCCGCAGCCCGAAGGTGAAGGCGCCGCGCGCCGGGCGGCGCGCCAGGTTGATCGCCACCAGCGCGAGGGCGATCGCGGCCGCGTCGGTGAGCATGTGCGCCGCGTCGGAGAGCAGCGCCAGCGACGAGGCGGCGATGCCGACCGCGACCTCGACCAGCATGAAGCCGAGGATGAGCGCGAGCGCGATCGCGAGCCTGCCGCGATCGGCGTCGGCCGAGATCGCGTGGTCGTGCCCGCCGTGCCGGTGATCGTGGCCGTGTCCCACGCATTGAAGGCTACGCTGCGCCGATGGCCTCCGCCTCCTTCCGCGCGCACGCGGCCGTGCCCTTCATGAACCCGCTGAGCGAGGCCGACGTGGACGGCGCGATCGCCGCGCTGGCGCTCCCGCCCGGCGCGCGGGTGCTCGACACCGGCTGCGGCGCCGGACAGCTCCTGCTGCGGGTCCTGGAGGCCCATCCGGAGGCGACGGGCGTCGGGGTCGACCCCGACGCCGACAGCCTCGCCCGGGCGCGCGCGGACGCGGAGGCGCGGGTCCCGGGCCGCGCGCCGGAGCTGATCGAGGCGCCGGCGCAGGACGCCGGGCTCCCGCCCGGAAGCTTCGACCTGGTGGTCAACGTCGCGGCGTCGCACGCCCACGGCGGCTTCCCGGATGCGCTGGACGAGCTGGCCGCGCTGGCGCGTCCCGGCGGCGGGCTGGTGCTGCTCGGCGAGGGCTACTGGATGCGGGAGCCGTCGGACGCGTTCCTCGCGGCGCTGGGCGGCGCGACCGCCGACGAGCTGCCCCTGGGCCTCGACGCGCTGATCGCCGCCGCGCGCGCCGCGGGCCTGGAGCCGCTGGCGGTCGCCGAGGCGACCGAGGCCGACTGGGCCGCCTACGAGGAGGGCCTGGCCGCGGAGGCCGAGCGCTACGAGGACGAGGACGCCCGCGCCTACGCGCGCCGCATCCGCGAGCGCCGGGCCCTGCCCGGCGGCGCCAGCACGTTCGGCTTCGCGCTGCTGACGCTGCGCCGGTAGGAGACGGTGTCGCTATCGCGACTGGGGACCCACCTTCGGCGGCGACGGCTGGCCGTCGTGGGCCTCGGCCTCGCTGGCCGCCTACGGCACCCCTAGCCTTCGCGGCTCACGGCGCCAGGCCGTCGAGGAGCCGGTCCAGGATGGCCTGGACCTCGCTGCGGGCGCCGTCGCGGTCGGCGGCGCGCGCGACGTACATCGCGCCCTCGTCGAGCGCGCCGATCAGCAGGTGGGCCAGCGGCGTGACGGGCTGGGGCGCGATCGCGCCCGCGTCCATCCCGGCCTGCAGCACGCCGGCGACGAGGCCCAGCCCGTGGCGCAGCCCGATCGCGCGCCAGCGCTCCCACCCGAGGACCGCCGGCGCGTCGAGCAGCGCGATGCGCTCGAACTCCGGCTCGGTGCAGACCTCGAGGAACCGCCGGCTGCCGGCGCGCAGGGCGCTGAGCGGATCGTTCGCGGCGGCGTCGAGCGCGCCCTCCGCGACCCGCCGGGTCGCCTCGCCCTCGACCTCCTCGAAGACCGCCTCGAAGAGCGCCTCCTTGTCGCGAAACTGGTGGTACAGCGCGCCGCGGGTCACGCCCGCTGCGCGGACGATCTCCTCCGTGCCCACGGCGGCGTAGCCGCGTGCGGCGAAGAGCGTGCGGCCGGCGCCCACGAGCCGGTCGCGGGTGGCCTTCGAGCGTTGTGCGTGCTTGCTTTCCATACAGCTTGTATGTAACTTGCGTACAGCCTGTACGCAATCTACACCGGAGCGCCCACGATGCCTGAGCTGAGCCTGCCGCAGGGAACCATCCGCTATCGCGAGGACGGCAGCGGACCGCCCATCGTCTTCGTCCACGGCGCGCTGGTCGACGGCCGGCTCTGGGAGCCCGTCGTCGCGCGCCTGCGCGACCGCTTCCGCTGCATCGTCCCGGACCTCCCGCTCGGCTCGCACGAGGTGCCGCTGCGCGAGGACGCCGACCTCTCCCCGCAGGGGCTGGCCGCGATCGTGGCCGGCGTGCTCGACGCGCTCGCGCTCGACGACGTCACGCTCGTGGGCAACGACACCGGCGGCGGGCTCTGCCAGCTCGTGGCCGTCGACCACCCCGAGCGCGTGGGGCGCCTCGTGCTCACCGACTGCGACGCGTTCGAGAACTTCCCGCCCAAGGCGTTCCGGCCGCTGGTCGCCGCGGCCAAGGCGCCCGGCGCGCTCCGGGCGCTGCTGGTGTCGATGCGGGTGCCGGCCGCGCGGCGCCTGCCGCTGGCCTACGGCTGGCTGCTCAAGCGCCCGATCCCGCGCGACGTCATGGACGGCTGGACGCTGCGCGCGCTGGACGACCCGGGCGTGATGCGCGACCTGCGCAAGGCGCTCAGCGGCCTGAAGCCGACCACGTTGACCGACAACACGCCGAAGTTGGTGGACTTCGAGAAGCCCGTGCTGCTGGCCTGGGCGCGCGAGGACAAGTTCTTCCCCGTCGAGCACGCCCATCGCCTCGCGGCGATCTTCCCCGACGCCCGCGTGGAGGAGATCGCCGACTCCTACACCTTCGTCAGCTGGGACCAGCCCGACCGCGTGGCCGAGCTGGTCGGGGCGTTCGCGCCTCAGCCGGTGGGCGCGGCCTGACCCTCGGGGGCCGCAGCGGGCGCGCCGGAGGCGTCCGCCCGGTCCATGGGCAGCGCGCCCTCCGGCACCGAGGCGGCCATCGGCGCCAGCCACCGCGACATGTAGGCCTCGGCGGGGCGCCCGGCGATCAGCGGGCGCAGGTCGCGCAGCGCCCACAGCAGCCGCAGCGTCGGCGCGATCTGCAGGTCGGCAGCGTTGGGCCGCTCGCCGTTGAGCACGCCGGCCGCGATGAGCCCGTCGATGCGGTCCAGCATGCCGGGCAGCTCGGCGATCGCCGTCCGCGTCGCGGCGTCGGAGACGTCGTTGAGGCGCCGCTCGACCGGCAGGATCACCTTCGCTGCCGCGAGCACCACCGGCATCGGCAGCTTCGGGCTGCGCTGGCCGTCCTGGAAGGCATGCATCGCCCGCGGGTACACGCCGAACGCGGTCCACAGCAGGCTGCGCGGGACGGGCTGGAAGACCTCGTCGCCCCAGCGCTCGGCCTCCTCGATGGCCGCCGCGCCGGCGGCGCCGTCGTAGAGCGGCGGGTTCGGGACGCGGCGCTCGAGCGCGCGCAGGATGGCGCGCGATCCCTGGACCTTCTCGCCGTCCTCGAAGCGGATGCCGGGCACCGTGCGCCCGCCGAACATCGGCTTCATGACCAGCGGCTGCATCGCGGCGGGGATCTCGACGCGGCGGAACGGGACGCCCTTGAGCTCCAGGGCCTGCTCCGCGGTGGCGCAGGGGTGGGAGCCGTGGACGACGAAGAGGCGTGCGGGCATCGGCCGAGCCTAACCGCACAGCGTCCCCGGGCGCGAGACTGCTGGCATGATGCGCGGCCAGATGCTCCTGGTCGTCGACGTCGGCAACACCCAGACCCACTTCGGGACCTTCCGCGGCGACGAGCTGGTCGAGCACTGGCGCTTCGCCACCGTTCGCACCTCCACGTCGGACGAGCTGGGCGCCGCGCTGCGCAACCTGCTCGAGCTGCGCGGCGTCGGCCTCGCGGACCTCACCGCGTCGATCGTCTCGTCGACGGTGCCCCAGCTCGAGCCCGAGTGGCTGGCGATGGCCGAGCACTACCTCGGTCACCGCATGCTGGCCGTCGGACCCGGCATCCGCACCGGCATGCCGATCAAGATCGACAACCCGCGCGAGCTGGGCGCCGACCGGCTCGTCAACGCGGTGGCGGCCTTCGAGCGCCTGGGCGGACCGTGCATCTCGGTGGACTTCGGCACCGCGGTCAACTTCGACGTGGTCTCCGCCCAGGGCGAGTACGTCGGCGGCGTGCTGATGCCGGGCGTCGAGATCTCGCTCGACGCCCTCACCAGCCGCGGGGCGAAGCTGCCGCGGATCGACCTCGTCGCGCCGCGCCGCGCGATCGGCAAGGGCACGGTCGACGCGATCCGCTCCGGCGTGGTGTTCGGCTTCGCCGCGGCGGTCGACGGGCTGGTCTCGCGCATCCAGGAGGAGCTGGGGGAGGAGGCGTCGACCATCGCCACCGGCGGGCTGGCGGGCGTCGTCGTGCCGCACGCCCACAGCATCGACGCGCTCGACGACCTCCTGACGCTCAAGGGCCTGAAGCTGCTGCACGAGCGGAACGCTTAGAGGCAGGCGGAAGAGCGCAGACGGCGCGAGCGAGCCCCTGGGCGTTCAGCTGCGCCGCGCACCGAAATCAGGGCGCAGCCGCGCACCGTCGTAGCCCGAGACCTCGCGCTCGCCGCAGAGGAGCTGGGCGACGGTCGCCAGCGCCGCGGGAGCGTCCTCGTGCTCCTCGTGCAGCGTGGCGCAGCCGACGACGATCCCGCCCGCCGCGGCCTGCGCCCAGACCGACGAGGAGATCTCCCGCGCGTGGGCGAGGACGACCTCCACGCCGTCGTCGCGCACCGACGCCTTGGTCATCGCGGCGTCGAGCAGCGGGGGCGCCAGCGCGTCGAGCAGCGCGGACAGCCCGGCGAAGAGCTCCCGGGGAAGGGGGGCGAGTTCCGGTGGCTCGTCGCCTAAGAGGGACATGGACCTGCCGATCATCCTCGCCGACACGCCGCGCCGTCGCCTGCGCGGCCTCCTGGGCCTGCGCCAGCCGCCGCAGCACGCGCTGCTGCTCGATCCCTGCCGCAGCGTGCACACGTTCGGCATGCGGTTCGCGCTGGACCTCCACTGGCTCGACGCCGACGGGGCGCCGGTGCGGGTCGACCGGGCCGTGCCGCCGGGCCGTGTGCGCGTCTGCCGCCGTGCCCGCGCGGTCGTCGAGGTCCCCACCGGGGCCCTATCCTGAGCCCCGTGCCGCTGCCCGCTTTGACCGACCCCTGGGAGCTCGCGGGCCTCCGCGTGCCCAACCGGGTGCTGCTCGCGCCGCTGGCCGGCATCGGCAACTGGTTCGTGCGCCTGCAGGCGGCCCGCCACGGCGCGGGGATGGCCTACAGCGAGATGGTCTCGAGCTTCGCCATCCACTACGGCAACGAGAAGACGCTCACCGAGCTGCTGCGCGTGCATCGGGACGAGGCCCCGCCCGCCCTGACCGCCCTACAGCTGTTCGGACAGGACCCCGACGTGATGCGCAGCGCCGCCGCCTACGTCGCCGAGCACGTTCCGGAGGTCAGCGTCATCGACCTCAACATGGGTTGCCCCGTGCCCAAGGTCTGCAAGACCGGCGCGGGCGCGGCGCTGCTCAAGGATCCAGATACGGCCGTCGCGGTCGCCCGCGCGGCCGGCGAGGGCAGCGGCAAGCCGGTCACGGTCAAGCTCCGGTCGGGCTCGGTGCCCGGCGACACCAGCGGCGTCGCGCTGGCGCATCGCCTGGTCGAGGAGGCCGGCGTCGCGGCGATCACGTTCCACCCGCGCTCGGCCAAGGTCCAGCACCGTGGCGTGCCCGACTACGACCTGGCGGCCGAGCTCGTGCGCACGCTCCCCGCCCCGGTGATCCTCACCGGCGGGCTCCACACCGTGCGGGACGTCCAGGACGCCTACGAGCGCACCGGCGCGGCCGCCGTCATGCTCGCCCGCGGGTCGCTGGGCAACCCGTGGCTCTTCGAGCAACTGCTGGGCCGGCGCTCCGAGGCGCCGACCGCCGACGAGATCCTCGCCGAGTGGCGCTGGGTGATGGACCGCGCCGAGGAGCACCTCGGGCCCGATCGGGCCGGCCGCTACCTGCGCAAGTTCCACCCCTGGTACGTCGACCGCCTGGGCGGCGGCCAGCAGCTGCACACCGAGCTGCAGCAGACCGCGACGGTCGCCGAGGCCCGCGCGGTCCTGGACACGCTGCAAGCTGCGACGGCCGCGGCCTAGCCCGGTCCCGGCGGCGGTTTCGCCGCCGCTATACTGCCGCGCTCGCCGGGCCCGGGGAGCCGCAGCATGTAGGTCCCGGGACCGGACCGCGCGACCCCCCCTCCGTATGCCCCGAGACGTCATCCTCACGCCCGAAGGCCTCGTCAAGCTCAAGGACGAGCTGGCCCACCTCCAGACCGACCGCCGTCGGCAGGTCGCCGACCGCATCAAGGAAGCGCGTGAGTTCGGCGACATCTCCGAGAACTCGGAGTACGACGACGCCAAGAACGAGCAGGCGATGCTCGAGGCGAAGATCGCCCAGCTCGAGGAGCGCGTCCGCAGCGCCACGGTCGTCAACCCCGAGGACCTCTCCAGCGACGTCGTCGGCGTCGGCTCGACCGTCCACGTCAAGGACGAGAAGACCGGCAAGTCGCAGAAGTTCACGATCGTCGGGTCCGCCGAGGTCCAGCCGGGCGAGAACAAGATCTCCAACGAGTCGCCCGTCGGCCGCGCCGTGCTCGGGCACAAGCGCAACGACACGGTCTCCGTCCAGGTCCCCAAGGGCCCGGCGCGGAAGCTCAAGATCACCAAGATCGACGTCGGCCTCTAAGGTCGTCCACATGAGCGATGAGCCCCGCCCCGTGCCCGGGAGCGAGCCCCTGGGCGAGCTGCCGGACGACTCGGCGAGCGCTCTGGGCGAGTCCGAGTCCCAGCTCCTCGCCGTCCGGCGCGCCAAGCTCGACCAGCTGCGCGCCGACGGGATCGATCCGTTCCCGCCGTCGTTTGCCGGCGTCACGCCCGCCGCGGAGATCCGCGCCGCCCACGAGGGGCTCGAGGCCGGGGAGGAGACCGACCACGCCTACCGCGTCGCCGGCCGGCTCACCCAGCGCCGCGGTCAGGGCAAGATGGCCTTCCTCGACCTCGTCGACCGCTCCGGCCGGATGCAGCTGCAGGCGCGCCTGGACGTCCTCGGGCCGGAGAAGATGGACCGCCTGCTGCACCAGGTCGACCTCGGCGACATCGTCGGGATCGACGGCACGGTCTTCGTCACCCGCCGGGGCGAGCTCAGCCTGCGCATCGACGACTACACGGTGCTCGCCAAGGCGCTGCGCCCGCCGCCCGACGCGCACCACGGGCTGCGCGACGTCGAGACGCGCTTTCGCCGGCGCGAGCTCGACCTCATGGCCAACGAGGAGGCGCGCGAGCTGTTCACCACCCGCGCCCGGATCGTCTCCGCCGTCCGCCGCTTCCTCGACGAGCGCGGCTTCATCGAGGTCGAGACGCCCGTCCTGCAGCCGCTCTACGGCGGCGCGGCGGCCCGGCCGTTCACCACCCACTTCAACGCGCTGGACCGCGACCTGTTCCTGCGGATCGCGACCGAGCTGTACCTCAAGCGCCTGATCGTCGGCGGCCTGGAGCGGGTCTACGAGCTGGGCAAGGACTTCCGCAACGAGGGCATCTCCTACAAGCACAACCCCGAGTTCACGATGGTCGAGTGGTACGAGGCCTACGCGGACTACGAGGACATCATGCGCCGCGTCGAGGAGCTGCTGCCGCTGGTCGCCGAGGCGGCCGAATACGACGGCGAGATCGACTTCGCCGGCCCGTACCGCCGCGTCGGCCTGATCGACGTCATCCGCGAGGCGACCGGCATCGACGTCATGGCCCACGCGACGGGCGCCGCGCTCGCCGGGGCCGTCGAGGCCGCCGGGATCGACATGCCGACCGAGGGCCTGGAGTGGCCCGCGCTGGTCGACGACCTGTTCTCCAAGAAGGTCGAGCCGACGCTCATCCAGCCGACCTTCGTCGTCGACTACCCCAAGGCGCTGTCGCCGTTCGCCAAGGACCACCGCGACAAGCCCGGCCTGGTCGAGCGCTTCGAGGTCTTCGCCAACGGCATGGAGGTCGGCAACGCCTTCACCGAGCTCAACGACCCCGACGAGCAGCGGGCGCGGTTCGAGGCGCAGGCCCGGCTCGCCGAGGCCGGCGACGAGGAGACCCAGCCCTACGACGAGGCGTTCGTCCAGGCGCTCGAGCACGGGATGCCGCCGACCGGCGGGATCGGTATCGGGATCGACCGATTGGTCCTCCTGATGACCGGGCGCCATTCCATCCGCGAGATTGTCCTCTTCCCGGCGATGAGGGACTGAATCCGGCTCTGTCGCAGGGTGTTCGAGGCCCGGAGGGGTCGAGTGGGGCCTGCGGTAAACTGCCCTATGCCCGTCGACTGGACCCGCTCCACTCATCCTCTCGGCCCTTGCGGTCGAATAGGTGGGTAGACCGGGTAGTTCGGTGACCTCCAGCACCGTTTCGACACCAGCGGCGATTCCCATTCGGACCACCTCCTCGACCGACCTTTCAGCGATCCCACCGCAGTAGGAAGGACGTTCCCCAAGATGTTCGAGCGATTCACAGAGCGTGCCCGCCAGGTGGTCGTTCTCGCGCAGGAAGAGGCGCGAACGCTCAAGCACAACTACATCGGCACCGAGCACATCCTGCTCGGACTGCTGCGTGAGGAGGAGGGGCTGGCGGCACGTGTCCTCGAGTCCCTCGACATCACCGTCGAGCGCGTCCGCGCTCAGGTGGTGCGGATCGTGGGCTCAGGCGAGGAAGTCACCTCCGGCCAGATCCCCTTCACGCCGCGCGCCAAGAAGGTGTTGGAGCTCGCACTCCGCGAGGCCCTGAGCCTCGGCCACAACTACATCGGCACCGAGCACATCCTGCTCGGCCTGGTCCGGGAGAACGAGGGCGTCGCCGCCCGCATCCTCCTCGACTTCGACGCCGACTCCGAGAAGATCCGCAACGAGGTCATCCGGATGCTGTCCGGCCCGGGCGGTCGCCGTCAGGGCGGCCAGGGCGCCGGCGCGCAGGGCAGCGCCGCTGCCGGCACCGGCGAGGGCAAGAAGTCCTCGAAGCTGCTGGACCAGTTCGGGCGCAACCTCACCAAGCTCGCTTCCGACGGGAAGCTCGATCCCGTGGTCGGCCGCGAGAACGAGATCGAGCGGATCATGCAGATCCTCTCGCGCCGCACCAAGAACAACCCCGTGCTGATCGGCGAGCCGGGCGTCGGCAAGACGGCCGTCGTCGAGGGCCTCGCCCAGCGCATCACGAACGCCGACGTGCCCGAGCTGCTCAAGGGCAAGCAGATCTACACGCTGGATCTGGCGGCCCTGGTCGCCGGCTCGAAGTACCGCGGCGAGTTCGAGGAGCGCCTCAAGAAGGTGATGAAGGAGATCACCCAGCGCGGCGACATCATCCTGTTCATCGACGAGATCCACAACCTCGTCGGTGCCGGCGCGGCCGAGGGCGCGATCGACGCGGCCTCGATCCTCAAGCCGGCGCTCGCCCGTGGCGAGCTGCAGACGATCGGCGCGACGACGCTCGACGAGTACCGCAAGTACCTCGAGCGCGACTCCGCCCTGGAGCGGCGCTTCCAGCAGATCCGGGTCGAGCAGCCCTCGCCCGAGGAGACCGTGCAGATCCTGAAGGGCCTGCGCGACCGCTACGAGCAGCACCACAAGGTCGAGATCACCGACGAGGCCCTCGAGGCCGCGGCGGAGCTCGCCGACCGCTACATCTCCGACCGGCAGCTGCCGGACAAGGCGATCGACCTCATCGACGAGGCCGCCTCGCGCATGCGCATCAAGTCGATGACCTCGCCCCCGGTCTACCGGGAGCTCGAAGAGGAGATCGAGGAGACGCGGCGCGCCAAGGAGGCCTCGATCGAGGCGCAGGAGTTCGAGAAGGCGGCCAACCTCCGCGACAAGGAGCGGCGCCTGACGAACAAGAAGCGCGAGCTCGAGGAGCAGTGGGAGGCCGGCGAGGCCGAGGGCGCCGAGCGTCCGGCCATCGGCGAGGAGGAGATCGCCGACATCGTCTCGATGTGGACCGGCATCCCGGTGTTCAAGCTCACCGAGGCCGAGACGCAGAAGCTGATGCGCATGGAGGACGAGCTCCACAAGCGCGTCATCGGGCAGCACGCCGCCGTCGAGGTCATCTCGAAGGCGATCCGCCGGTCGCGCGCCGGACTGAAGGACCCGAAGCGGCCCACGGGCTCGTTCGTGTTCCTCGGCCCGTCGGGCGTGGGCAAGACGGAGCTGGCCCGCACGCTCGCCGAGTTCCTGTTCGGCGACGAGGACTCGATGATCCGCATCGACATGTCCGAGTACATGGAGAAGCACGCGGTGTCGCGCCTCGTCGGGTCGCCCCCCGGCTACATCGGCTACGACGAGGGCGGTCAGCTCACCGAGGCCGTGCGACGCAAGCCGTACTGCGTGCTCCTGCTCGACGAGATCGAGAAGGCGCACCCGGACGTGTTCAACATCCTCCTGCAGATCCTGGAGGACGGCCGTCTGACGGACTCGCAGGGCCGCACGGTGGACTTCCGCCACGCGATCGTGATCATGACCTCGAACATCGGGGCCAGCGAGATCGCACGGAACACGCCGCTCGGCTTCGCCGTCTCCGACGACGAGACCGGGATGACGTACGACGACATGAAGCTGCGGGTCATGGGCGAGCTCAAGAAGGTCTTCCGGCCTGAGTTCCTCAACCGCATCGACGACGTCATCGTCTTCCACAAGCTGCAGAAGGACGAGATCAAGACGATCGTCGAGCTCCTGCTGCGTCGCATCCGGGCGTCGCTGGCCGAGCGCGAGCTGCAGCTCGAGCTCACCGACGACGCCAAGGACCTGCTCGTGGAGAAGGGCTGGGACCCCGCGATGGGCGCCCGTCCGCTCCGCCGGGCGATCCAGCGCTACATCGAGGACCCGCTCGCGGACTTCGTCCTGCGCGCCGAGCTCATGCCCGGCGGCACGGTGATGGTCGGCAAGGCCGCCGAGGGCGAGGATCCCGAGGTCACGCTCGAGGTCGTCGCGCCGAAGAAGGCTCCCAAGCCGGTCGGCGTGGGCGCCACGGGTGGCGAGGACGAGCCCGCGGAGGAGAAGATCCTCCCCGGCGAGCCCGACCAGCCGCGGTCCGAGACGCCGGACGTCGAGTAGCGCACCACGCGCTGCAGGTTCCGAGATTGACGCGAAGGGCGGCCCACGGGCCGCCCTTCGTCGTTCCGGTTGGCAATGGCGCAACCCGGACGGGCTCACGGCCAGGACGCGGAACCGACCGGTGGTGGCGGCGGGGGGCGGCGCGGCCGCGGTGGCGTCCCGCTCTCCGACGTCGGTCTGCCGCCGGCGCCGGGGCGCCGAGGGTCCGGGTCGCCTGATCCCCCTGGTAATTCATCACGAGGCGACCCGGACCTCGCGACGACCGGGCCGGCACCCGCTCAAACCTCCGTCGACGTCGCCGACAGACCAGCGGCCCGTGGCACGACCAACGCCCGAGCGGGACGCCACCGCGGCCGTGCTTCCACACCGCCGCCGCGACGCACCGCGCTGAGGTCGAGACAACGGCGAGGTTCTGGTTGGCACATCGCGCCGCTTTCGGGAAGGATGGGCGCCGAGTGAGCGAACGCGGAGGAGAGCCACCTTGGACGTTGCACGCCTGAAGCGCATCCCGGTCTTCGCGGACCTGGACGACGAAGCGCTGTCGAACATCGCCGCCCTGGCGGCCGAGGTCTCGGTGCCCGAGGGCAAGGAGCTCGTCCGCGAGGGCGACTACTCCTACGACGTCCTCGCCATCGAGGAGGGCACGGCGAAGGTCGAGCGCGGCGGCGAGCACATCGCCGACCTCGGTCCCGGCGACGTGATCGGCGAGATGGGCGTCCTGGAGCGCGACCAGCGCAACGCGACGGTCATCGCCACGTCGCCGATGATGCTGATGACCTTGACCAGCTGGGACATCCGCAAGCTGCGCAAGTCCACGCCGGGCGTGGTCGAGCACCTGCGGGCGCTGGTGGAGCAGCGCAAGGAGCACGCCTGATCGCCTGATCACGGCCCAGAGGGCCGCGATCAGGTCGCGGGTGTTCGCCCAGAGGGCGAGACCCGCACCGCTGGGGCGAGACCCGCGCCTCTGGGGCGAGACCCGCACCGCGTAGGCTGCGGGGATGGACGCCCCGCTCGTCGAGATCAAGGTCCGCGACGACGGGCCCTACAAGGTGACGGGGCCGGTCCGGCTCATCGACGCCGACGGCGCGGTGTTCGACGTGCCCGCCGATCGGCCGATCGCGCTGTGCCGCTGCGGCCACTCGCAGACCAAGCCGTTCTGCGATGCGACCCACAAGGCCGCCGGCTTCGAGAGCTGCCCGCGCGCACGGGCCGCACAGTCATGAGCGGCGACTCGACGCGGGTCACGCACGCCGGCCTGCCGCACGCCGCGCAGGGCGAGCCGTTCCTGCCGGGCCCGACCTTCGCCGCCCCGACGCACTGGTCGGGGGAGGGCGGACCGGGCGGCTACGGGCGCTACGACAACCCGACGTGGACCCGGTACGAGGCGGCGCTCGGCGAGCTCGAGGGCGGTGAGGCGGTCGTGCTGTCGTCCGGCATGGCGGCGGTCGCCGCGGTGCTGCTGCCGGTCCTGCATCCCGGCGACGTGCTCGTCGCGCCCAGCGACGCCTACCCGGGCGTGCGCACGATCGCGACCGACCACCTGCGGACGCGCGGCGTCGAGGTGCGGCTCGTGCCGTCGACCGACGCGGCGTTCCGCGAGGCGGCCGTCGGCGCGACGCTCGTGTGGGTCGAGACGCCGACCAACCCCGGCATGGACCTGCTCGACGTGGCGGGGCTGGCCCGCGCCGTGCACGGCGGCGGCGGCCTGCTGGCGGTCGACGGCACGCTCGCCACACCGCTGCGCCAGCGCGCGCTCGACCTCGGCGCGGACTTCGCGATGAGCAGCGCGTCCAAGCACCTCACGGGCCACTCGGACCTGGTGATGGGCTACGTCGCCACGCGCAACGCCGCGCGCGCCGCGGCGATCCGCACCCACCGCGGACTCATGGGCGCGATCCCGGGCCCGTTCGAGGTGTGGCTCGCGCACCGGTCGCTGCCCACGCTGGCGGTCCGCCTCGAGCGCCAGGAGGCCAACGCCGCGGTGCTGCAGCAGGCGCTGGAGGCCCACCCGGCGGCGACCGACGTCCGCTGGCCGGGCTTCGGCTCGGTGCTGGCGTTCACGCTCGCGGACGCGGAGGCCGCCGAGCGCTTCCTCGGCGCGGCGCGCCTCGTCGCCGACGCGACGAGCTTCGGCGGCGTGCACAGCTCCGCCGAGCGGCGCGGACGGTGGGGGACCGACGACCTCCCGGAGGGCTTCATCCGCTTCAGCGCCGGGATCGAGGACGCCGGCGACCTCGTCGCCGACGTCCGCGCGGCGCTCGACGCCGCAGGCTGAGCGCGCGGAGGGGGGCGAAGCCGTCGGGTCCCGAGCCTAAGGTGACTGACCGCATGGCTCGCCCCTCCACCATCCACGTCTGCACTTCCTGCGGACACAGCGAAGCGCGCTGGCACGGCCAGTGCCCCGGCTGCGACGAGTGGAACACGCTCGTCGAGGAGCGCGCGCCCGTGGCGCGCGCGGGCGGTCCGGCCGGCGGCGCCGCGCGCAGGATCGCCGCGCCCGTGCCGGTCGCCCTGCGCGACGTGCGTGCCGAGGCCGTCGCCCGCCTCTCGACCGGCATCGGCGAGCTCGACCGCGTCCTCGGGGGCGGCCTGGTGCCCGGTTCGCTCGTGCTGCTCGGCGGCTCGCCGGGCATCGGCAAGTCGACGCTGACCGGCATGGCGATGGGCAACGTCGCGGCCGCCGGCCAGCCGACGCTCTACGTCTCGGGCGAGGAGTCCGCGGCCCAGATCCGGCTGCGCGCCGAGCGCCTGGAGCACGGCGGCTGCCGGGCCCTCGACGTCCCCGTGCTGGCCGAGACCGACCTGGACGCGGTCCTGGCGACCGTCGAGGCCCACCGGCCCGCGGTCTGCGTCATCGACTCCGTCCAGACGCTGCACGCCTCCGACATGGCCGGCGCGCCCGGCTCGGTCGGCCAGGTCCGCGAGGTCGCCGCCCGCCTGATGCGCGCGGCCAAGTCCGCCGGCACCACCGTGATCCTCGTGGGCCACGTCACCAAGGAGGGCTCGATCGCGGGGCCGCGCGTCCTCGAGCACCTCGTCGACTGCGTGCTGCAGTTCGAGGGCGAGCGCGAGCGCACCTACCGGACCCTGCGGGCGCTGAAGAACCGCTTCGGCTCCACGAGCGAGACGGGCGTCTTCGAGATGAAGCAGGGCGGCCTGGTGGAGGTGCTCGACCCCAGCGCCCGGTTCGTCGGCGAGGCCACGGGCAAGCCGGGCAGCGTCGTGCTCGCGGCGATGGAGGGCAGCCGCCCGCTGCTCGTCGAGGTCCAGGCGCTGGTCAGCCCGTCGGAGATCGTGCCGCCGCGGCGCGTGGTGACCGGGATCGACCGCAACCGCCTCGCGCTCGTGCTCGCGGTCCTCAGCCGCCACGCCAACGTCGGGACCGGCAGCGCCGACGTCTTCGTCAACGTCGTCGGCGGCGTGCGGGTCGACGAGCCGGGCGCCGACCTCGCGGTCGCGCTCGCCGTGGCGTCGGCCCAGCGCGGCGTCGCCTTGGGGGACCCTGGGCCCCCGACCCGGCCCCTGGCGTGCTTCGGCGAGCTCGGCCTCACGGGCGAGCTGCGCACGGTCGGCCATCCCGAGCGCCGGGTGCAGGAGGCCGAGAAGTTCGGCCTTCGGGACACCGTGCACCCCGGATCCGCGAAGACCCTGCGGCACGCGCTGCGTGCCGCCTTCGCTGCGGCCGAGCCGGTTGCGGCGTAACTCCCCGCACCTTCCAGGAAACATCCGCGTAGGCCATAAGGCCGATCTAAAGGTGTGCTGTTAGAATCAAGCGTGATGGCGCAGCGATCCGGGGATGAGCTGAACGAGCTCGAGAGCCGTCAGGAGCCCCGGCTCGTCAAGGCTCTCGAGATGGTGGCCCCCGGGACGGCCCTCCGTGAGGGCCTCGACAACATCCTGCACGCACACACGGGCGGCCTGCTCGTGATCGGCGACCACGACGAGCTGAGCTTCCTCTTCTCCGGGGGCATCAAGCTCGACGTCGACTACACGCCCGCGCTGCTCTACCAGGTCGCCAAGATGGACGGCGGGATCGTCCTGAACGCCAACGCGACCAAGATCGCGATGGCCAACGTCCAGCTGACGCCGGACCCGACGGTCCTCACGCTGGAGACCGGCACGCGCCACCGCACGGCCGAGCGCGTCTCCAAGCAGACCGACGCGGTCGTCATCGCCATCTCGCAGCGTCGCGAGGTCGTCTCGCTCTACGTCGACGGCGCGAAGTACATCCTCGAGGACATCCCCGTCGTGCTGGCCAAGGCCAACCAGGCGCTGGCGACCCTCGACAAGTACCGCACCCGCCTCGACCAGGTCTCCACGCGCCTGACCGCGCTGGAGTTCGAAGGCGGCGCCACCCTGCACGACGTCCTGACGGTCCTTCAGCGCTCCGAGCTCGTGACGCGCATGGCCGTCGAGATCGAGCGCTACATCGTCGAGCTCGGCACCGAGGGCCGGCTCATCGAGATGCAGCTCGAGGAGGTCATGGTCGGCGTCGCCGCCGACAAGGCCGCCCTCATCCACGACTACCTGGCCGCCGACTCCGACGAGACCTTCGCGGCCGCCCTCGACCAGCTCGGCCGGATGCCCCATCAGGACCTGCTCGACTTCGGCCGCCTCGCCGAGCTGATGGGCTACGACCGCAAGCTCAACACCCTCGACTACCCCGTGTCGCCGCGCGGCTTCCGCATCCTGGGCCGCGTTCCGCGCCTGCCGAAGCTCGTGGTCGCCCAGATCGTCAAGGAGTTCGGCGGCCTGGACGAGCTGCTGGCCGCCACCGACGCGGAGCTCGAGACCGTCGAGGGCGTCGGAGAGATTCGTGCGAAGGACATCCGCGAGGGCCTTCGCCGCTTGCAGGAGATCAACCTCGTCGATCGGTACCTGCAGACCTGAACGGCCCCCGCCGGGGTCGGCTGGAAACGCGGTCGCGCACCCCAACATGCGCGACCCAACCAAGGAGGACCATCATTCCCGGTAGCACCGAAGAGCAGATCCTGGAAGACCTCGACATCCCCGAGATCGTCAACATCGATTTCGAGATCGGCGACGACGTCGTCTATCCACATCACGGGGCCGGGCAGGTCCTGAAGAAGGAAGTCAAGAAGATGTTCGGTGAGGAGCGGGAGTACCTCACCATCAAGATCCTGCACAACGACATGACCGTCATGGTCCCGTGCGAGAACGCCGGGATCGCCGGGCTGCGCCGCGTCATCGACGAGGAGAGCGTCAAGAAGGTCCTCACGGTGCTTCAGGACGAGCTGTCGGACATGCCGAAGAACTGGAATCGCCGGTTCAAGCACAACCGCGACAAGATCAAGACCGGCGACATCTACGAGCTGGCCGAGGTCGTCCGCAACCTGGCGATCCGCGAGCACGACAAGGGCCTGTCGACGGGTGAGAAGCAGATGTTCACGCGCGCCAAGAAGATCCTCGCCTCCGAGCTGATGTACGCGCTGGAGAAGAGCGAGGACGAGGCCGAGGCCTACCTCGACGACCTCCTGACGTCGTCCGCCGAGCGCCTCGCGGCTGCCGCGAAGTAGCTCCTGATGTCCGCGGTCGCGCTCGTCGTGGCCGCCGGGCGTGGTGAGCGCCTTGGGTCCCCCGGACCCAAGGCGTTCGTCATGTGTGGGGGCCGTCCGATGCTCGAGTGGAGCATCGACGCGCTGAAGGCGGTGCCCGAGATCGGGCACATCGTCGTCGCGCTGCCCGCCGGCGTGCAGGCGCCCGCGGGCACCAGCGGCGTGGTGGGAGGGCAGGAGCGCTCGCACTCCGTCCGCGCCGCGCTGCACCACACGCTGGCCGGGGATCCCGTCCTCGTCCACGACGCCGCCCGGCCGCTGGTGACGCCGGAGATCATCCGCGCCTGCCTGGCCGGCCTGGACGCCGAGGCCGACGCGGCCATCGCCTCCGCGCGCGTGACCGACACCGTCAAGGAGCAGGCCGACGCCGCCGGCCCGCCGACCGTCGCCCGCACGCTGGACCGCGACCGCCTGTGGGCGATCCAGACCCCGCAGGTCTTCCGCCGCGAGGTGCTCGAGCGGGCGCTGGCCCAGCCCCACGACGTGCTGGCCGCCGCGACCGACGACGCGTCGATCGTCGAGGCCATGGGCGGGACCGTCCGCCTCGTAGAGTCCCCTCGGGACAACCTCAAGATCACGACCCCCGACGACCTGCGCCTCGCCGAGTCCCTGCTGAAGGCGCGGTAGCCGGCCCCGCCCGGCCGTCGCCGATCCCTCTCCCCGAGCCCGCCTTGCTGACCGATTACCACGTGCACCTCCGTCCCGACGACCCCCAGACGCCCGCCGAGCAGTACTTCACCGCCGACAACGCCGGCCGCTACCGCGATACCGCGCAGGAGCGCGGCATCCAGGAGCTCGGCGTCGCCGAGCACATCTACCGCTTCACCGCGGCCCTCGACGTCTGGCAGCACCCGCTGTGGGTGGAGAACGCCCACGACGACATCGACCGCTACTGCGACTTCGTGCGCGACCAGACCGACCTCAAGCTCGGCATCGAGGCCGACTTCATCCCCGGTCGCGAGGAGAAGATGCGGGCGCTGCTGGAGCAGCGCGACTGGGACTACGTCGTCGGCTCGATCCACTTCCTCGCCGAGGGCGCGCTGGACTACGACCGCTACGACGTCTGGAACCACGCGCGCTCGGCCGACCACGTGTGGAAGACGTACTTCACCTGGCTCGGCGAGCTGGCCGCCAGCGGGATGTTCGACATCCTGGCCCACCCCGACCTCGTCAAGCACTGGGGCAAGGAGCGCCCCTGGCCCGAGAAGGACCTGCGGTTCTACTACGACCTGGCGATGGAGCAGATCGCCGAGTCGGGCATCGCGATCGAGGTCTCGACCGCCGGGCTGCGCAAGCCGGTCGGCGAGATCTATCCCGACCGCGCGTTCCTGGAGATGGTCGTCGACGCGGGCAACCCGATCGCGCTGTCCAGCGACGCGCACACGCCCGAGCAGCTCGGCTTCGAGTACGAGCAGGCGCTGAAGCTGCTCGACGAGGTCGGCGTCACCGAGATCGCCGTCTTCGAGCACCGCAACGTGCGCCTGGAGCCCGTGGGCTGATGACGAGCGTCCGCACCGGCATCGGCTGGGACTCGCATCGGCTCGTCCCGGAGCGCCGGCTGATCCTCGGCGGCGTGCAGCTCGAGCACACCCACGGCCTCCTGGGCCACAGCGACGCCGACGTGCTGACCCACGCGGTCATCGACGCGCTGCTGGGCGCCGCCGGGCTGGACGACATCGGCGCGCACTTCCCCGACACCGACGCGGCGTTCAAGGACGCCGACTCGATGGCGCTGCTGCGCGACGTCGTGGCGCGCGTGACCGGCGCGGGCTACGCGATCGGCCACGTCGACACGACGGTGATCATGGAGCGCCCCAAGCTCTCGCCGCACCGCGCGGCGATCCGCGCCTCGCTGGCCGACGGCCTCGGGATCGACCCCGGCGCGGTCAACGTGAAGGCGTCGACCGGCGAGGGCCTCGGCTTCGTCGGCCGCGGCGAGGGCGTCGCCGCGCTCGCGGTCGCCACGCTGTCGGCCCCGTAGTCGGGCCGCCTACTCTGCGAGACGATGCACGGCGAACTGGTGGTGCTTGCGGTCCTGATGGGCGCCGGCGCGTTCCTGCTGCTCGCCGAGCGCACGCAGATCCCCTACCCGATCCTGCTGACCGTCGGCGGCACGGGCCTGGCCTTCGTGCCGGGGCTCGGCGACTTCGAGCTCGACCCCGACGTCATCCTCATCGCGTTCCTGCCGCCGCTGCTGTACTCGGCCGCGTTCTTCACCTCGGTCCAGGACCTGCGCGCCAACGCCGGGCCGATCAGCTTCCTGGCGATCGGGCTGGTGACCGCCACGACCGTGACCGTCGCGGTGGTCGCCCACGCGTTCATCGACGACCTGTCCTGGCCGGCGGCCTTCGTGCTGGGCGCCGTCGTCTCGCCGACCGACCCGGTCGCCGCGACGGAGATCGCGGTGCGCTCGCACGCCCCGCGGCGGCTGATCACGATCGTCGAGGGCGAGAGCCTGATCAACGACTCGACGGGGCTGATCGCCTACAAGTTCGCGGTCGCCGCGGTGCTGTCGGGCTCGTTCTCGCTGGCCGCTGCGCTGGGCAACTTCGTCCTCAGCGCGGCGGCCGGCATCGCCATCGGCCTGGTCGTCGGCTTCGGCGTCGCCGAGGTGCGCCGGCGCCTGGACGACGCGCCGACCGAGATCGCGGTGTCGCTGCTGACGCCGTACGTCGCCTACCTGCCGGCCGAGGCGCTCGGCGTCTCGGCGGTGCTGGCCGCCGTCACCGCCGGGCTCTATCTCGGGTGGCGCTCGCCGGAGCTGGTCACCCCGTCGACGCGCATCCAGATCGTCGGCTTCTGGGAGATCCTCAACTTCGCGCTCAACGCGGTGCTGTTCGTGCTGGTCGGCCTCCAGCTGCGGACGGTGATCGACGGCCTCCACGGCTACTCCACGATGCAGCTCGTCGGCTACGCGGCGCTCACGGCGCTGACCGTGATCATCACGCGGATGCTCTGGGTCTATCCCTTCAACATCGTCGCGCGCCTGCTCGTGCGGCGGTTCCCGCGCAAGCGCGGCGACGAACCGCCGGACCTGCGCCTCACCGGGCTGCTGGGCTGGTCGGGCATGCGCGGCTCGGTGTCGCTGGCGGCGGCGCTGGCGATCCCGCTGACGACCGACGCCGGCGACCCCTTCCCCGGGCGCGACCTCATCATCTTCCTGGCGTACTCGGTGATCCTCGTCACCGTCGTGGGGCAGGGGCTGACGCTGGGCCGGCTCATCGAGTGGGCCGGGGTCTACGACGACGAGGAGACGGTCGCCGAGCAGGAGGCGCGGGCCCGGATCGCCGCGTCGACGGCCGCGCTGGACCGCCTGGACGAGCTGCGCGACGAGGAGTGGGTGCGCGAGGAGACCCAGGCTCGGATGCGCCAGGCCTACGAGTTCCGCATCCGCCGCTTCGAGGCGCGCATCGGCGACGACGACGACGGCGAGATCGAGCAGGGATCCCAGGCCTACCAGCGCCTGCGCCGCAAGATCCTCGAGGCCGAACGCGCCGAGATCATCCGCCAGCGCAACCGCGGCGCGATCACCGACGACATCATGCGCCGGATCGAGCGCGATCTCGACCTCGAGGACGCGCGCCTGGAGATCTAGGGGGCGCGGACGGGCGTCACAGGCGGGTGGTGCCGGCGGGGTTGGCTGGGCGGCACTCCGTGACGCTCGTCACCGCCGCTCCGCCTCGCGCGCGTCCCTTCGTGCTCCGCAGGGTGGTCGGTGGTATGCGCTGTCTCCGTGGTGCGCTGCGTGTGGGCATCGATCCGCGCGCTTCGGCCTCCGCAGCGGATGACGACGACACGGAGAGCCACCATGGCTCGTCCTCGCGGCAGCGCTCCACCAGTAACTCTCCGCTCTAAGCCTCGATCCACCGTTATTTCGGCGGTGTCTGTCCGGCGGCGGAAGTGAAATGACCTCCTGAGCGGGCAAGAAGCTGTCGATTCGGGCGACGGCGGCCTGCGTCAGGAGGTCACCTGCATGGTGCACGATCTGTCGGACCGATCGACGGTCAGCTTCGATGATGAGCGGGTGGTGGCCAACGCCGGGGTGATGCTTCCGGCGCGCTGCTGGCCCAGCGGCTGGGTGTCGAGCGGCTGGTCGACGAGC
>Ga0193699_10000198_pt1 | contig 27096 bp, 20 predicted proteins | sample L3c2metaG_FD_160095 | JGI IMG/M metagenome (GOLD analysis project Ga0193699, IMG submission 160095) | Soil microbial communities from a riparian zone of the East river system, Colorado, United States - L3c2 | ecosystem: Environmental > Terrestrial > Soil > Riparian zone | place: USA: East...
GCGCCCGCCTCGGCGTGGTCACGTTCACCCGAATGGGCACCGCGCGCGATGCCGTATCGAGCGCCGCGTTGATGGACGCCACGTTGCCCCGGCCGAGCGATTCGCCCCCCGCCTTCTCGCCCGACGTCAGGTCGACGCGCGCGCCGGGATGGATCGTCCCCGCCTCCGTCGGTCCGAGCGAGAGCGCGACGTCGAATGCCGATGGATCGGCGACCTCGACGAGCACCTGCGTGGGATCAGCCGACGCGCCGAGCACCGCGGTCATGCGCGTCACCACGCCGCTCACCGGCGAGCGGAGCACGGACAGATGGAGATTGCGCTCGGCCGTCACCACGTCGTTGCGCGTCCGGGCGAGGTCGGCCGCGGCCGTCTCGGCGTCCTTGCGCGGCACGATCCCCTCGTTCGCGAGCCGCAGCGCGCGGTCGTAGTTGCGTTGCGAGGCGGCGAGCGCCGCCCGGGCCGCGTGCGCCGCGGCGACGAACGTCGCCTGCTCGAACTCCACGAGCGCCTGGCCGACGCCGACGCGCGTGCCCTGCGACACGTACACCTTCGAGATGCGCGTCGCCACCGGCGCGCTCAGGGAGGCATAGCGCCCCGGACGCCCCACGACGCTGCCGATCGCCGACAGCGTGTGCGTGAACCGCGCCACCGACGCCACCGCGGTCTTCGCCGTGACGACCGGCTTGGACGTGTCCTCGGCGGCGGCGTCCGGCTTCGTGCAGCCGCCGAACATCGTCGACAGCGCGACGCACAGAGGCGCCATGCCTCGTGTCCGGCGGACCCGCGAGTGTACGGTCATTGTGCTGGGGGGGCGGTCATGGTGAGCACGCGAAGCTCGGCCTGCAGCGTGAGCAGCGTGGCGACATCGTTGATGTACTGGCCCAGCACGTCGCGGGCGGTGCGCCGCGCTTCGAGCACCGCGGGGAGCGCCGACGCACCCTCGCGATACGCAGTGAGCGACTTGGCGGCCACGCGCTCGGCGCGGACGACCATCTCCTGGTCGCGCGCGATGCGTACGCGCAGCAGCTCGCGCTCGCGCAGCCCCTCGATCAGGCGCTGTCGCGCACCGAGTCGCACCGAGCGCAGATCGGCCCGCGCCCGGTCGCGCTCCGCCGTGGCCTGGGCGATCGCGCCCTGATTGCGGTCGAAGATCGGAAGTGGGATCGCGATGCCCCAGAGTGGGAGCTTCTTGTTCGGCGGGTCGAACGATTCGTCGCCCGACTCGACGCCGAGCGTGACGGTCGGCGGACCCCACACGCTCCGCTTCGCGAGCGTGATCGCCAGCTCGGCCGCGCGCAACGTTGCCTCGGCGGCGGCGATGCTGGGCGCCATGCCCGCGAGCTGCTGTGACCCCGTCCCCATTCCACCGGGCGTCGTGGTGGGGGCGGCGGGCGCGGCCGGCGTGGGTACGGCGCCGGGTACGGCGCCGGCAGGCGGCCCCGCCGGCGGCGGGGTCGTCGTCGGCGTGGAGGACGGCAGCGTCACGGGAGACGTGACCATCCCGGGCGGCGGCGGCGCGACGATCGCCGTGCTGCTGTCGAGCAATAGAAGCATGTCCTGGAGCGCGGCCGGCCCGAGCCGCAGCGAGTCCGCGAGGACGATCGACACACTGTCGGCCGGCATGCCCATCATCGTCTGCACTGTGAGCAGAGCGCTCAGTCGGGTGAGCGAGTCGCCCGACACGATGTTGCTCTGCTGTCCGGCGGTGATCGTCGCCAGGTCCACGTCGAGGTCGCTGGCGTCACCTGCGTCTCGCCGTGCGAGGGCCATCTTGGCCAGGCTATCCGCATCGCGCGCCGTCTGTCGCGACAGCCGAAGTCGCGCGTCGGCGGCGAGCGCCACCGTATACGTGGTGTCCACCTCGAGCATGGCTGCCGTGCGCTCGGAGAGAAACCGGAGCTGCGCCGCGCGGCGCGCGGCATTGGCCGAGGCCACGCGCGGCTTCCGTATCCACGGCGCGTCGAGCGGGATGTCGAGGTTCAGGTGGTTCCTCGGCGGCGCGACCGACCGGACGTAGGACACGCTGGGGTTCGGCCACGCGCGGGCGAAGAGGATCGCCGCGCGCGCCGCCGCGGTGTCCGCGCGCGCGAGCGCCACGCGGGGACCGGCGGCGAGCGCGGCGCGCTGGGCGTCCGCCCGCGTGACGGGCAGCTGCGCGGACGCGCGCCGGGGCGTGTTGGAGAACACGAGCGTGGCGGCCGCCAGCACGTGACAGGAGCGCGTCGAAAGGGGTAGGGGCACCCACCCAACGCTAGTCCGGCAACCTGTCAGGTCTATTACATCGTTGCTACGTCGCGCCGCCCCCCGGCGCGCCCCCGCGCGGGAACACGACGATGGCTCGCACGCCCTGCCCGGGCTCCGAGCTGAGGCTCACGCGCGCGCCGTGCGCGGAGGCGATCCACTGGGCGATGGAGAGTCCGAGCCCCGCGCCGCCGTCGCGCGAGCGCGACGGATCGCCCCGGTAGAAGCGCTCGAACACGTGTGGGAGCTGCTCGGCGGGAATGCCGGCCCCCGTGTCCTCCACCGTGAGCGTCGGCTGTGGATGGGGCTGCACCCGAACGCGCACTGATCCCCCCGGCGGGGTGAACTTCACCGCATTGTCGAGCAGCACGACCACGAGCTCGCGCACCAGCGCCGCGTCGCCGACGATGGGCGTCTCTTCGAACTCCTCCGCCTCGAGGGAGACGCCAGCCGCCTGGGCGAGCGTGCGCACCGACACCGCGGCGTCGATCACGACGTCGTCGAGAAAGAAGCGCTCGCGGGCCACCGGCCGCTCACCCGCGTCGGCTCGCGCGAGCGTGAGCAGGTCGTCCACCACGCGCCCCAGCCGCTGCGCCTCGTGGCCCATCCCGCGCAGCGCGGCGGCGTACTCGTCGGGCGAGCGGGTCGTCTGGAGCGCGACGTCCGCCCGGGTGCGAAGCACGGCGATCGGCGTGCGCAGCTCGTGCGCGGCGTCCGCCATGAAGCGCCGCGTATATGTGATCGAGCGCTCCACCGGCGCCGTGGACTTCCGCATGAGGAAGTATCCGCCTGCGAGCACCAGCACCACGGCGGCGACCGCGGCGCCGCCGAACGCGGCGATGAGCGAGGCATACCGGTCGGCCAGCTCCACCTGGTCCGCCACGGCCACCGCGACCAGCGTCTGGCCCGACGCGAGGCGAAAGCGCTCGGCGTGCAGCGACAGTGTATGATCGCGGCCGAGGTCCCGCTCGTTGCTGAACACGCTGTCCGCCGCCGCGTGTCGGGCCGCCGAGCGGATCCAGTGGGTCGCCGAATCGGGCTTGATCGGCACGCCCGTGCTGTCGAGCAGGTAGAGCACGCGATCGGGAATGCGGAGCTCGTCCACGGCGTCCACCACGTCGCCGCTCGCGCCCGTGGATTCGCGCTCGCGAATGAGCGCCGCGCCCACCAGCTCGTGCGTCGCGTCCACCAGTGAGTCCCTGAGCTGCCGCTTGAACTGCGCGTGGATCAAGCCGTATAGCCCACTGCCCAGCAAGAGGAGGATGAGACCGAAGGTGGCGGCGTACCACGCCGTGAGCCGGCGGCGGAGGCGGATCAGCGGATGAACGGCGGGGCGAGCGCTCATACGCCCAGCCGGTAGCCGGCGCCGCGCATCGTGTGGATCAGCTTCGGCTCGAACTCGTCGTCGAGCTTCCGCCGCAGCCGTCGCACCAGCACCTCCAGCACGTTGGTGAAGGGATCGTGGTTGTCGTCCCACACGTGCGCCGTGATCGTCGCCCGGTCGAGCACCTCATCCGGGTGCAGCGCGAAGCACTCGAGCAGGGCGAACTCCTTGGCCGTCAGCTCGATCAGGCGCCCGCCGCGCCGTGCGCGCCGCGCGGCGAGATCGATCTCCAGGTCGGCGATCGTCACGGTGCGCGGCGCGAGCGCGGGCCGCCGCCGAGCCAGCGCTCGCACGCGCGCGAGCAGCTCCTGAAGGGCGAACGGCTTCGTGAGGTAGTCGTCCGCGCCGGCATCGAGGCCCGTGACCCGATCATCCACCGTATCGCGCGCCGTGAGCATCAGGATCGGCGTCGTCTGCCCGCCGGTGCGGAGGGCGCGGCACAGCTCGAAGCCGGAGCCGCCGGGCAGCAGGACGTCGAGGATCAGGACGTCGTGCTCCTCGAGCCGCGCGGCCCGCAGCCCGTCGGCGAACGTGCCGGCGATCGAGACGCGCGCCCCCGCCCCTCGCAACCCGGCCGCCACCTCCCGGGCGAGCTCGGCGTCGTCTTCCACCAGGAGCACACGCATCAAGCGATGGAGTTCGGGACAGGCATGGGCGCGGCGACATTCGAGGGGATGACGAGCACGGACGCTCGCTCAACTTGCCGTCCGTGCGGTCGGCTCGCCATCGTTGACCGGCATCTACCTCCGGAGATTTCGCCATGTTCCGTACGTCCTGGTCCCTCCTGCTCTGCGCGCTGGTGGCGCGACCCCTCGGCGCGCAGCAGCCGCTCGCGCCCCATCAACGGCTCGCGCGCGAGGTGTACCGGGAGCTGATCGAGATCAATACCGCCGACTCGGTGGGCTCCGTGACGCGCGCCGCGGCGGCGATGGCGAAGCGCTTCCGCGACGTCGGCTTTCCCGCCAGCGACGTGCAGCTGCTCGTGCCGGCCGGCAAGCCGACGAAGGGCAACCTCGTCGTGCGCTATCGGGGGCGCGGCGGGCCCGGTGCCGGCAAGCCGATCCTGCTCCTGGCGCATCTCGATGTCGTCGCCGCGCTTCGCAGCGACTGGACGCTCGATCCGTTCGTGCTCACCGAGAAGGACGGCTACTTCTACGGCCGGGGGACGGGGGACGACAAGGCGATGGCATCGATCTTCGTCGCGAACCTGCTCCGGGATCGGAAGAACGGCTGGGTGCCCGACCGCGACGTCATCCTCGCCCTCACCGCCGACGAGGAGGGGGGCGACGCGAACGGAGTGGACTTCCTCCTCGACCACCACCGTGGGCTCATCGACGCGGCGTACGCGATCAACGAAGGCGGGGGTGGCTCCCTGCGCGATGGCAAGCCGTTCCTCAACAGCGTGCAGGCGGCGGAGAAGGTGTACGCCGACTTCACGTTCACGGCGCGCAATCGTGGCGGCCACTCGAGCGTGCCGCGCCCCGACAACGCGATCTATCAGCTCGTCGACGCACTCGGCCGCGTGGCGCGCTACGCGTTTCCAGTGCAGTTGAACGAGGTGTCCCGCACCTTCTTCGAGCGGACGGCGGCGCTCGAGTCGCCGGAGGTCGCCGCCGCGATGCGGGGGATCGTCACGAATCCCGGCGACAGCGCGGCGGGGGCCACGCTCGCGCGCGACGCGCGCTACAACTCGATGCTCCGCACCACCTGCGTCGCGACGCGGCTCAGCGGCGGACACGCGTACAATGCGCTGCCGCAGACGGCGACGGCGAACGTGAACTGCCGCATCGTACCGACCTCCAACCCGCGCGAGGCGCGCGAGGCCCTCGCGCGCATCGTCGCCGACACCGGCATCCAGATCACCGAGACCATCGCGCTCGGCGACCGCGGCGACGCCATCCCGAGCCCGCTGACACCGGAGATCATGGATCCGGTGACGAGCATCACGCGCGAGATGTTCGGACCCGGCGTGCCGGTGATTCCCGTGATGTCCACCGGCGCCACCGACGGTCGGCGGCTGCGTTCGGCCGGCATTCCGACCTACGGGGTGAGTGGTCTGTTCGGCGATCCGGGCGACGCGCGCGCCCATGGGCGCGACGAACGGATGCTCGTGAAGTCGTACTTCGATGGGCAGGAGTTTCTCAACCGGCTCGTGCATCGGCTGGCCGGCGGCAAGCCGATCACCTGACGGCGAGAGCGGAAACCAGCGAGCCCGCCGGAATCCAACCCGACGGGCTCTACGCCAGTGTCCTCTCTCTTTCTCTCTCTCGGTGCTTCGCTCTGGACGGCGGCGCGTCACTGTCTCCTGCATGTCACGCGCCACGACCCAGCCGGGTGCACGAGCCTCGTGCGGCCCCATATCATTCGCGCATGTCGTTTTCTCGTCGTACAGATGTTTGGCGGACGTCCCGCCGACTGGGCGTCGCGTTGCTCGTGGGTGGCGCCGGTTGCGCCCGCACCGCCGTCACCGCCGCGCCCGAGCCGGTCCGCGCCCCCGTGCTCGTCATCCCGAATCCCGGCCCCCTCTCGCCGCGGATCCCCACCGTCGATCGCCTCCGCCCCGCGCCCCCCACGGCCGTGGGCATGGACTCCACCCTGCCCGCGCGCCTCGACAGCATCGTCCGCGTCGCCATCGCCGAAGGCGCCGCACCGGGTGCATCGGTCGCGGTTGGGCGCTTCGGCCGCCTCGTGCACCTCAAGGGCTACGGCACCCTCGACTACGCCGCCGGCTCGCCGGTGGTGGACGCCGGCACGATCTACGACCTCGCGTCGCTCACCAAGGTCGTCGCCACCACGACGTCGGCGATGATCCTCGAAGAGACCGGCAAGCTGGATCTCGACAAGCCGGTCAGCTCGTATGTGCCGGAGCTCAACGCGCCCGACAAGGCGGCGATCACCGTGCGCATGCTGCTCACGCACACCGGCGGCCTCGAGGCGGGCGCGCCCCTGTATCGTCAGGCTCGCGGGCTCGCGGAGTACGTGCGGGAGATCAACGCCCGCCCGCTCGCCAACCCCCCGGGCTCGCAGACGGTGTACAGCGACTGGGACATGGTGCTGCTCCAGGCCGTGATCGAGAAGATCGCCGGCATGTCGCTCGACAACTTCGCCGACGGACACGTGTTCAAGCCGCTCGGCATGAGCGACACCCGCTTCGACCCCGACACCACCGATCGTGCGTACCGGCGGCGCATCGCGCCGACCACCTCGGATGATCTCCGCGGCGGACCCCTGCAGGGCGTGGTCCATGACGCAAACGCGTGGGCGATGGGCGGCGTCTCCGGTCATGCCGGACTGTTCTCCACGGCGCGCGACCTCGCCGCGTTCGCGCAGTTCCTGCTCGACGGCGGCACCTACGGCAACGTCCGCGTCGTCGCCCCGCAGACGATCGCGCGCTGGACCTCGCGGCAGGAAGCGACCACGAGCCGCGCCCTCGGTTGGGACACCCCGGCGCCGGTGTCGAGCGCGGGCCGCTACTTCTCGCCGCGCAGCTTCGGCCACACCGGCTTCACCGGCACGTCGATGTGGATCGATCCCGAGCGCGGCCTGTTCGTGGTGCTGCTGATGAACCGCGTCAACTCGCGCGGCGAAGGAACGCGGCACGTGCAGCTCCGCCGCGACGTCTCCGATGCCGTGCAGCGCGCGGTCCTCGACGCGCCGCTCATCGACTGGGAGTCGCTGCGCTGACGCCTGGGGGCGACGAAAGGTTCGATGATCGCGACGAGCTCCCCGGCCGTACTAGGACATTCCAGACCCCTGCTTATTTCGACGGCGCGACGAACCTCACCCCCGGCAGCCGCTCCGCCATGTCCTTCAGCGCGGTGTAGCGCGCGGCGAGCGGGACGAAATCCTGCACGGTGACGTGGGCCGCGAAGCGGTGCACCTCGGCCCACACCGCGGGGTCGCGCTCGGCGAGCGTCGCGGCGCAGTCGGCCACCAGCCAGGCCGCGGCGAATACGTCCATCGGCTCCAGTCGCTCCACGGCCGTGCGGAAGCGCACCAGCGCCGCGTCGTACCGGCCGGCCAGCGCGTCGATGCGGATGGCGAGCGACTCCAGCAGCTCGCGCCCCTGGAACCACCAGTCGGTGCGGCCGGCGAAGATCTGATACGCCGAGTCGAGCGCCGCCTGCGCCGCGGGAAGGTTGTCCAGTCGCATCGCGGAGAGTCCGGCACCCGCATGCGCACCCACCGCGATGTCCTCGGCGCCGAGCTGGTCGGCGAGGGCGGAGGTCTCGCGGTAGAGCCGCATCGCCTCCTCCATCCCGCCCCGCTCGCGCTCGAGGTTCGCGAGGTTGTACAGCGCCGCCAGCCGGTTGGTGTTGTTCCGGAGCGTCGTGTACAGCCGGAGGGCGTCGATGAGGGCGTCGTGCGCCCTGTCGAACTCGCCGCTGCGCAGATTGGCCACCCCGAGGTTCACCGATGCGTGCGCCTGGATCTCGAGCGACTGGGCGTCGCGCGCGATGTTGAGCGCCTCCTGGAACGCCGCCGCACCGCCGCTGTCGTCGCGCGTGCGGGTGCGGGCGATGCCGAGCGACAGATAGGCACGCGCCTCCATGACGCGGTCGCCGCGGCTGTTGGCCCGCGCCACCAGTTTGAGCAGCAGCTCCACCGCGTCGGGCGGGCGCACGGCGAGAAGCGTCGTCGCGAGGCGGTGGATCGCCTCGTCGGCCAGCGCCGCGTCGCCGCTGTCGTCGGCGATCTGGAGCGCCGTCTCGGCGATGCGGATCGCCTCGCTCACCTCACCCATGCGCACCAGCGTCTGCACGAGCAGCGAGCGCGTCTGCACCACGTCGGCCGTGGTACCCACCCGCTCCGCGGTCGCGAGCAGCTCGCGGCACTCCGCCTCGGTCTCGCGCGCCGCCTGCCCGAGGCGCACGCGCGCCTGGAGGCGCCGCAGCTCCACCGGGAGCGCCTGCGCCGGCTTGTTAGCGAGGCGCGGCGAGGCGAGGATCGCGTCGCACGACCGCTCCACGTCCGCCCAGCGGCCTGACTGCTCGGCGGCACGGGCGATCTCGTCGTGGACGGCAGCCCGCTCGTCGTCGTTGGCCGCATGCTGCAGCGCGTGGCGCAGGAACTCCGCCGCCTCGTCCAGCGCGTACAGCGTCATCGCGCGCGACGCCGCCTTGCGGCACCAGGCGTAGGCCTTGGCCGAGTTGCCGCTGCTCGCGTAGTGCGACGCGATGCGATCCACCGCGTCGGGCGCACGCTGCGCCAGGACGTCGGCGATCTGCTCGTGCTTCACGCGCTGGCGCGCCGGGCTCACCGAGTGCAGCACGGCGTCGATCAGGAGCGCGTGCGCGAACTGATAGGTGTCGTCGTCGTGTTCGCGCGACGGCTCGATCACCGACGTCGCGAGCCCCGCGTCGATCGCGTCGAGCACCGTCTCCATCGACACCCCCGCCGCCTCGGCGAGAAGCGGCAGCGGGAAGGTCCGGCCGATCGCCGCTGCCGTGACGAGGATCTTCATCGCCTCCGGCGTGAGCCGCGACAGCCGCCGGCCCACGAGGTCGGTCATGCCAGCGGGGAGCGACAGCCCGCTCGGGATTGCCCACGTCCACGTCGTGCCGACGTAGATGAACACCCCCTCCTCCGCCATCGTGCGCAGCAGCTGCATCACGAGGAACGGGTTGCCCTCCGTGTGACGGAGGACGAAGTCCAGCAGGTCGTCGCCGAGGTCGGCGCGGTGGAGCGCACCCTGGAGCCACTCGCGCACCTCGAGGGCACTGAGACGCTCGAGGTGCAGCTCGCGCGTGCGCTCGTCGCGCGACAGCCGCTGCCGCCGCTCGCGCACGGGACCGTACGCCGCCTCCTCGCTGCGGATCGTGAGCGCGATGCAGATTCGTTCCGTCGTCAGCTGGGCCATCACGTACTCGAGCGCGTCCCAGCTCGCCATGTCCGCCCAGTGCATGTCCTCCAGCACGATCGTCAGCGGCCGCGCCTCGCTCGCGCCGCGGAGGAACGCCACCAGCTCCTCGAGCAGGCGGTGGCCCTGCAACGGATCGAGTTGCGCGGGCAGCGACGTCGCCGGCGTCCCCGCCCGGAGCGGCGTGATGAGTCGCGCCAGCACGGGCCACGGCCGCGCCGGGGCGATGCCGAGCTCGTAGATGCCGGAGAGCGCCTCGGCCCACGGGCCGAACGGCGGACGGCTCTCGCTCTCCATGGCGCGTCCCGACACCATCACGGCGCCGCGCAGGCGCACCTCGGGGAGAAGCTGGCGCACGAGGGTGGACTTGCCGACGCCGGCCTCGCCGATCACCAGCCGTGCCTGCGGCGTGCCGTGCGCGCTGTGATCGAGGGCCGTCACGAGCGAGCGCAGTTCCGTCGCCCGGCCCACGAATCGGTTGAGCACGAGCTGCGGCGCGCCCTGGCTCTCCATGCCGGCGACGACGACCTTGTCGCGCCCTTCGCGCTTCGCCTCGAACAGCGCGCGATCGGCGGCGGAGAACATCGCCTCGAACGACTCGCCGTGCTGGGGCGCGGTCGCGACGCCCACGGAGAGCGTCACGCTCATCGTGCGCTCGGGTTGGTCGCGCAGCGGGATCTGCAGCTCGGCCGTCGTGCGCCGGATCTCCTCGGCGATCGACTTGGCGCCGTCGGCGTCCACGCCGGGCAGCAGGATCACGAACTCGTCACCGGCGTAGCGCCCCACGTACTGACCCGGCCGCAGCTGCTCGCGGATCACCCCGACCACGAGCCGGAGCGCGTCGTCGCCGGCCAGGTGACCGTAGGTGTCGTTCACCGACTTGAACTGGTCGACGTCGACGACGAGCAGCGTCACCGGCGCGCCGGTGCGGCGGCGCTCGGCCAGCACGGCGGTGATGACATTGGTGAAGGCGCGTCGCACCAGCGCGCCCGTGAGGTCGTCCTCCTCGGACACCATCACCGCGCCGTTCTTCCCCGAGCGGCGCACCGGCATGGCGCGCTGCGCGGCGGCGGGCGCGTTCACCGTGCCGCGCCGCACCATCTCCTCGAACTTCACGAACAGCTGCGGGTCGAACTGCTTACCGACCTCGCGCCGCATGATCTCGATCGCCTCGAGCTGCGAAAAGGCGCGCTTGTAGCTGCGCTCCGTCGTCAGCGCGTCGTAGACGTCGGCGACACACAGGATGCGCGCCGGCAGCGGAATGGCCTCACCCGCCAGTCCGTCCGGATAGCCCTTGCCGTCCCACCGCTCGTGGTGGCTGCGCACCATCGGCGAGACGTCCCACGGGAACTGGACGTCGGCCAGCATCTGCTCGCCCGCCTCGGGATGCTTGCGCACGAGCGCCCACTCTTCATCGGTGAGCTTGCCCGGCTTGTTCAGCACTTCGGCCGGCACGATCAGCTTGCCGACATCATGGAGCAGGGCGCCGATGCGGAACCAGAACAGCGAGTTCTCGTCGAGCCCCGCCTTGGCCGCCAACGCGCCGGCGAGGTCGGCCACCCGCTCGCAGTGACCCTGGGTGTGAATGTCCTTCGATTCGATCGACTCGCCCCACTTCCGCACGACATCGAGGAAGTCGCCCTCGAGGCGCGCCATGCGGCGTCCCACGTCGGCCAGCTCGTGGCGCGCGCGGAGCTGCGTGAAGCAGGAGTGTGCGCGGTTGAGCGCCTGGAGGGTCTCGCGGTTGCGGCCCAGCCGGCCATACAGCTCGGCGAGCTCGCGGTTGGTGTCGCCCTCGAGCGCGAGATCGTTGGCGGCGGCAGCCATCGCGCGCCCCTTCACCAAGTGCTCTTCGGCCGCCGCCAGATCGCCCGTCTCACGCGCGATTATGCCGTACACCTTCTCCGCCTCGCCATTGGCACGGGCATCGTCGAGGTGCTCGGCCAGCGCCATCGCACGGTCGCAGCGGCGCTTGGCCTCGCCGAAATCGCGCTTCTCGATCTGCAGCGCGGCGGAGTTGACCTCGAGCTGGATGCGCGTCGAGAGGCCACCCAGCGCGTTCGCGATCGTCAGCGCCTCGGTGAAGGCGTCGTCGGCCGCGTCGTGCCGGCCGAGCGCCATGTTCGCCATGCCCAGGTTGTTGAGGGCGACGAGGATGTTGTCGAGCAGTGAATAGAGGCGTCCGTGCGCCAGGGCGTCCTGATAGTATCGAAGCGCCTCCCGGAAATCGCCGCGAATGCTCGCCAGCGTGCCGAGGTTGGTCATCACGTCAACCTGGAGCCGCGGATCCGTCGTGCTCGTGCCGCGCTCCAGCGCTTCGTGAAACAGCTGCTCGGCGTGGTCCAGGTCGCCCTGCCGCCAGCGGACCGCGGCCAGCACGTTCAGGGCGTGGCCGAGCGCGTTGCGCTCGTCGCCCAGCTCGGCGGTGGCCACGGCGGCGGTGGCGCAGTCCTCGGCGGCCTGGTAGTCGGCGTCCACCTCGTACGAGCGCGCGATCCAGCGCAACAGCATCGAGGCGAGCGACGGCGAGGGCGTCGTGATGCTGCGCAGCGCCTGCTCGTAGAGCGCGCGCGCTTCGCCGCGTCGTCCCAGCTTGTCGAGCGCCCTCGCATCCTCGATCAGCGCGCGCGTCGACGGATGCTCCGCCGAGGATTCCACCAGGCGGAGGTGTACAGCGCGCGCGGTACCGTCGGAGGACGTTGCCACGGAGAGGTACCCGGGCTGGGGAAGTAAGGGGGTGGAGCTTCAGTGTCCGGCGGCGCACGCTGGGCGTGTCGCCGCCAGACACTGACCGGCCCGCGCGTAGCGGGCCGTCCAGCGGTCTCTTGCTAGACTCAGCTAGAGGCCACGATGTAACCGGACCGGCGGACGCTGTGCGCCGCCAGATCCATCGTGACCTTTCCCGCCGAAGCGGTGGAAGCGGAGCGGCTCGCCATGTTCGGCAAGCTCGCTGCTCCAGCCAACACTGCGACGCCCGCGCAGAGCGTCAATGCGATGCGACGAATCATTAGTGGGCTCCCGGTACGGCAGTACACGACTTCGCGTACCGCCCGTTGAGTAGGATCAAGGAAGGAGACAGCGGCTTAGAAGAGACTGTCGAGGGCATTATCCACGTCAGCGAACGTGCTGACGAGATACCCGCTGAAGTGCTTGATCCGACGGAAGGCCACGCGATTCTCGAGGTCCACGCTGGAGGCGAGGCTCGGATCCGCGATCGACTCATCCACGCAGCCATTCGCGTTGCAGTACTTCACTACACGGCTGGCGTCGAGGCTGGCGTCGTTGGTGACGAACAGGTACAGCGAAACCTGCTTGTCCGGGCTGAATCGCAGCGCCGGCTCGAAGTCCACGCTGGGGTGATCCGACGCGGCGTTGCGCACGACCGCGGTGATCGTGAACGTGTCGGTCTGCGCCGCGCAGCTCTCGTCCCAGTGGCTCGCGCCGTACGAGGACGTGGCCAGATCGCACACCGCGTTTGCCGGGATGTCGAGGTGGCTCGCGCCCAGCGTCAGCGACTGCGGCTGGGACGGGTCAATCACGAAGTGGTACGAACCATCGCTCACACCGACGAGCGCCTTCTGGGCGTCGGTCGGCACGAACGGCGACGTGCGCAGCTGCGCCGTCTGCTGAGCCGCGGGCGGACGGAGACTGTCGCCGGCGCAGCCGGTCAGCAGCATCCCCGCGAGAGCCAGCGCAGAAAGCGTCGAAACACGAGCGCGAGCCATCATCGGCAATCGCATCGGGACCTCATCGAGCCGGAGCTCTTCGAAAAAGGGAGGGGAACGTGATATCACCACGTCAAAACACGTCCTCGTGGCGCTACCGCCTTTGGCAATGCCGAGACCACCTGCGGAGCTCGACAGTAGCTGTCATTCTGCCTTCTTCATTGCGTCAAGGCGCTCCGAATCGGACGTCGTGACCGGCTAATTCAGTGTTCCTGACCGACTGGATTTTCCGACCTGACCGTGCAGTACGCCACATTCGTTGCAGTTTGCCAGCAGCAATCCGCTGTTTGAGGACTATCCGGAAAGTTGATCGGTCAGTTGGATACAAATGCTCAGGCAGGTGCCTGCGGCGTATCGATTGACGACAGTTTCTGGAATGGGCCGCTTGAGCGGCCGCCAGACGGACGGTCGGCGAGGTCCCGCAGCGCGGTGAATCGGGCCGCGAGAGGCACGTAGTCCTGGAGCGCCGGGTAGGCCGCGAAGCGATTCACGACCTTCCACACCCCGGCATCCTCCTGCGCCAGCTCGGCGGCGCAGTCCGCCACCATCCACGCGGCGGGATAGATCTCGAGCATCTCCAGCCGAGCCACGGCGGCGTGAAACCGCCGGCGGGCTACCGCCATCTCGCCATCCCGGGCCGCGATGCGGACCTCGAGCGATTCCAGCAGCTCCCGCCCCTGGAACCACCAGTCCGTGCGCGTTCCGAGCGCCTGTCTGGCCAGCCCCAGCGCGGCGCGCGACTCCGGGATCCGGTGCAGCCGCAGCGCAGCGATCCCCACCCCGGCGTGCGCCCCGATCGCGATGTCCACGGCCCCGAGCTGCTCGGCCAGCGCCGCCGTCTCGCTGTAGATGGTGACCGCCGCTTCGGCGTCGCCCCGTTCGCGCTCCAGGTTGGCCAGGTTGTACAGGGCAATCAGTCGGTTGGTGTTGCTGCGCAGCGTCGTGTACAGCCGGAGCGCATCCTGGCAGGCATCGGACGCCGCGACGAAATCGCCGCGCCGCAGGTCGCTCACGCCGAGGTTCATCGAGGCGTTCGCCGCCACGTCCAGCGCGTGCGCCTCGCGCGCCACGACGAGCGCGGCACGGAAGGCCTCTGCACCCGAGCGCTCGTCGCGCGTGCGCGTCCGCGCCACGCCCAGTGACAGGAGCGCGCGCGCCTCGAGTGGACGATCGCGACGGGTGCGCGCGCCGGCCACCAGCTTCAGCAGCAACTCCACCGCATCCGCCGGCCGTACGTTGTTGAGCGTGACGGCCAGTCGCAGCATCGCCTCGCCGGCGAGCGACTCGTTGCCGTCCGCCAGCGCGAGCTGCACCGACTGCTCGGCGATGCGGATCGCGTCGTCCGTCTGGCCCATGCGCGTGAGGGACTGCACGAGCAGCGACCGGATCTGCACCACGTCGGCCGCGCTGCCGAGCCGCTCCGCGACAGCCAGCATCTCGCGGCACTCCAGCTCCGTCTCGCGCGCGCCCAGGCCAAGGCGCACGCGGGCCTGCAGCCGGCGCTGTTGCGCCGGCAGCGTCCGCGCGAACTCGTGGCTGAGCGCCGGCGAGGCGAGCATCGCGTCACACCACCGTTCGACGTCGGCCCAGCGGCCCGCGAGCTCGGCGGCCCGGGACAGCTCGTCCTGCGCCGCGATGCGCTCCCCTTCCGTGGTCGCATGCGCCAGCGCGCGCTTCAGGAAGTCCGTCGCCTCGTCCAGCGCGTACAGCGACATCGCGCGCGCGGCGGCGCTCCGGCACCAGGTGTACGCCTGCACGGCGTCGCCACTGAGCGCGTAGTGCGAGGCCACGCGGTCCACCGCCTGCGGCGTCCGCACCGCGAGCAGGTCGGCGATGCGACGATGCGTGAGCCGCTGCCGCGCCGGGCTCACGGTGTGCATCACGGCGTTCACCAGGAGCGCGTGGGCGAACTGGTAGGTGTCGTCGTCCTGCTCGTGCACCGGCTCGAGCACGGACGCCGCCAGCCCGCTGTCCACGGCGTCCAGCACCGTCTCCATCGACACGCCCGCCGCGGCGGCCAGGAGATCGAGCCGGAAGGTTCGCCCGATCGCCGCCGCCGTTACGAGGACACGCAGTGCCTCCTTCGGCAGGCGCGACAGCCGGCGTCCCACTAGGTCCGACATGCCCGCCGGCAGCACGAGGGCCGTGGGAATCGTCCACACCCACGCACTGCCGCTGTAGCTGAAGACGCTCTCCTCGACCATCGTGCGCAGCAGCTGCATCAGGAGGAAGGGGTTGCCCTCCGTGTGGCGGAGGACGAAGTCCAGCAGGTCGCCGCCGAGGTCCGTCCGGTGCAGCGCGCTCTGAAGCCACTCGCGTACCTCGGCCTCCGTGAGCCGGTCGAGGTGCAGCTCACGCACCCGCTCGTCGCGCGACAGCCGCTGCCGCCGCTCGCGCACCATGCCGTACGCCGCCTCCTCGCTGCGGATCGTGAGCGCGATGCAGATTCGCTCGGTCGTCAGCTGGGCGAGGAGGTACTCGAGCGCATCCCAGCTCGCCACGTCCGCCCAATGCATATCCTCCAGCACGATCGTCAGCGGCCGCGCCTCGCTCGTGGCGCGCAGGAAGGTGACGAGCTCCTGGAGTAGCTGGTGGCCATGGCTCGGATCGAGGGGGGGCAGGGGCACGGGATCGAGGGTGCCGCGGAGAGCCGGCACGAGCCGCTCCAGCAGCGGCCAGGGCCGCGACGGCGCGAGTCCCAGCTGGTGCAGCCCGAGCACGACCTCCGCCCACGGTCCGTACGGCGGCCGGCTCTCGCTCTCGAGCGCCCGCCCCGTCACCATCACGGCGCCGCGCAGGCGCACCTCAGGGAGGAGCTGGCGGACGAGGGTGGACTTGCCGACGCCGGCCTCGCCGATGATGAGCCGCCCCTGCGGGTTGCCGCGCGCGCCGTCGTCGAGCGCCGAGACGATGGCGCGCAGCTCGCCGACGCGACCGACGAAGCGGCTGAATGCGAGCTGCGGCGGGCCCGCCATGCCCGTGCTGGCCACGACGACCTTGTCGCGCCCTTCGCGCTTCGCCTCGAACAGCGCGCGGTCGGCCGACGTGAACAGCGCCTCGAACGTCTCACCATGCAGCGGCGCCGTCGCGACGCCGATGGAGAGCGTCACGGACATCGCCTGTGCCCCCGACTCCCGCAATGGAATGGGCAGTGCCGCCGTGATGCGGCGCACCTCGTCAGCGAATGCCTGCGCTGCCTGTACGTCGAAGCCGGGAAGGAGCACCACGAACTCGTCGCCGGCGTAGCGCCCCACGTACTGACCCGGACGCAGCTGCTCGCGGATCACCCCCGCGACCAGGCGTAGCGCGTCGTCGCCGGTGAGATGGCCGTAGGTGTCGTTCACCGACTTGAACTGGTCGACGTCGACGACGAAGAGCGATACGTGCGCGCCGGTGCGCCGACGCTCCGCCAGCACCGCGGCCGTGACGTTCACGAAGGCCCGGCGCACCAGCGCGCCGGTGAGGTCGTCCTCCTCGGAGATGGTCACGGTGCCGATCGTGCCGGTGCTCCGCGACGGCATGGGCCGCTGCGCTGCGGGTGGCGTCTTCACCGCGCCGCGACGGACCAGCTCCTCGAACCGCGCGAACAGCTGCGGGTCGAACTGGCGCCCCACCTCTCGGCGCATGATCTCCATCGCCTCGAGGTGGGAGAAGGCGCGCTTGTAGCTGCGCTCCGTCGTCAGCGCGTCGTAGACGTCGGCGATGCAGAGGATGCGCGCCGCGAGCGGGATGGCGTCGGCGACAAGCCCTCGTGGATAGCCCTTGCCGTCCCACCGCTCGTGGTGGCTGCGCACCATCGGCGAGACGTCCCAGGGGAACTCCACCTCCGCCAGCATCAGCTCTCCCGCCTCGGGATGCTTGCGCACGAGCGCCCACTCTTCATCGGTGAGCTGGCGGGGGCTGTTGAGGATGTCGGCCGGGATGATGAGCTTCCCGACGTCGTGAAGCAGCGCGCCGATGCGGAACCAGAAGAGTGAGCCCTCGTCGAGCCCCGTCTTGGCCGCCAGCGCCCCGGCCAGATCGGCCACCCGCTCGCAGTGACCCTGGGTGTGAATGTCCTTCGATTCGATCGACTCGCCCCACTTCCGCACGACGTCCAGGAAATCAGCCTCGAGGCGCGCCATGCGGCGCCCGACGTCCGCCAGCTCATGGCGCGCACGGAGCTGCGTGAAACACACATGCGCGCGGTTGAGCGCCTGGAGGGTCTCGCGGTTGCGGCCCAGCCGGCCGTACAGCTCGGCGAGCTCGCGGCTCGCGTCGCCCTCCAGGGTGAGGTCGTGCACCGCGGCGCTCATGGCGCGGGCACGCTGAAGGTGCTGCTCGGCCGCCGCCAGGTCCCCCGTCTCGCGCGCGATGATGCCGTACACCTTCTCCGCTTCGGCGTTGGCGCGTGAGTCGCCGAAATGCGCGGCGAGCGACATGCCATGGTCGCATCGGCGCTTGGCCTCCTCGTAGTCGCGCCGCTCGATCGCCACCCTCGCGAAGTTCACCTCGAGCTCGATGCGGAGCGAGAGCCCGCCCAACGCGTTCGCGATCGAGAGCGCCTCGGTGAAGGCATCCTCCGCGACGTCGAGGCGACCGAGCTCCAGGTTGGCGATGCCGAGGTTGTTGAGCGTCCCGACGATGTTGTCGAGGAGCGAATGCCGCCGGCCGTGCGCGAGCGCATCCTGGTAGTAGCGAAGCGCCTCGCGAAAATCGCCGCGGATCTTCGCGAGGGAGCCGAGATTGGTGTTGACGTCCACGTGCAGCCGCGGATCGGTGGTGCTCGTGCCGCGCTGGAGCGCGTCGTGGAACAGCCGCTGGGCTAGATCGAGATCGCCCTCGCGCCAGCGTGCCGCCGCAAGGACGTTGAGCGCATGGCCCAGCGCATTGCGGTCATCCCCCAGCTCGGCGGTGGCCACGGCGGCAGTGGCGCAGTCGGCGGCAGCGTGATAGTCCGCGTCCACCTCGTAGGTGCGGGCGATCCAGCGGAGCAGCATCGACGCCATGGACGCCGACGAGGTCTCCAGTCCGCGCAGCGCGCGTTCATAGAGCACCCGTGCTTCGGCGCGGCGGCCGAGCTTGTCGAGTGCGCGGCCTTCCTCGATCAACGCGCGCGCCGGGGCGTCCGTCTCCGCCGCATCGACGAGGCGGAGGTGCGGCGCGCGAGCCTGGGCGGAGCCGTCAGAGGACGCGGACACGAGGACGAGGCGTGGGGAACGAGTGGAGGTGCGTGAGGGCCAGTGGTGCGGCGTATGGGACGCGCGACCGCTGGCCCCCTTTACGCCCGCCCGACGGACGGCGTCGCGCCTGACCGGCTACGATTCGACGAAGTACCCGCTGAAGTGCTTGATGCGGCGGAACAGGGTGTGCTGGCGGTAGTTCGCCCGCGTCGCGAGACTGGGATCCAGCACCGACTCGTCGACGCAGTACATCTGCGTCACGGTCGGGCAGTAGAGGATGGTCCACTCGGGCGACGATGACCGCGACAGGGCCGGGACGGACATCGTCAGCGTGACCGTTGCCTCCGGATCGAAGCGCATATGCGGAAACAGGTCGATCCGCGGAATGCTGTCCGCCGTCTCGCGGAGGATCGCCGTAATGGTGACCCTGGCCTTCTCGGCCGTGCAATCGAGATCGAACGTCTCGAGTCCATAACCCGATTTGGTGTTGCAGATCGCGTTGGCGGGAATGTCGAGCGTGTGCGACCCGATCTGCAGCAGATTCGCGCGCTTCGGGTCGATGGAGAATTTATAGGTAGTGACGGGCGAGCCGGCGAAGCGATCGTCGACCTGACCACCCCGGCGGCCACCTTCGTAACCCCTCGTCATCGCGGCGCCCCCGGGCACGGCCAGCGAGGAGGGCGCAGTCGCGTCCATCGAACAGGCGCTCGAGACGGCGACGACGCCGGTCAGGAGCAGGCGGATTGGGCGAGGGCGCATCGAAGAGGGCCAGAGAGTGAATCCGGAGCTCACAGGCCCCGGAACCAGCAGAGACGGCGGCGGACCGGCTGTGGCTGCTGGACCTCGACATGGCAACGCTGAGGCCACGATTGTGCGCTCCGTCACTCCGGTCAACATGACCCTGATTCTGGCGCACCCCTGGGCGAATCGGCCGAAAGGACCGACGAGATCGGTCGCATCGTCCCGTCGCGAAAGTCAGCGAGCTCATGCAATATGCACGAAAATCCGCAGAACGCGACGCTCGCCATCGGTGGAGGATGGCGGTGCCGTTCGATACGGTCAGGAGTTCACTCGGAAGACGAGCAACGCGCAGAAGCGTTACATCGCCTTGCGCCCAGATCGAACCATGAGCGGCCAGCGCACCCGTCGAGCATCGGTCGCACCCCAGGCGGCCGCGACGCTGCTCATGAACTGGGGTAGCGGGTCCGCGCCGACCGCCTGCCGGTATCGCCCCACCGCCGACCAGGTCGAGAGGAAGCCCCCGAACTGGGAGAGGGACCAGGTGGCCTCCATCGTGAACTCGGGTGCCGTCCGCTCCGGATAGGGAAGCGAGACGCCGGCGTAGCCATTGTCGACGAGGGCCCGCCCCGACGGCCAGAAGGAGCCCAGCGTTTCCCAATAGAAGCGGCCCAGGAGGGGGTCGATGACCGGATCGACGGAGATGAGACCATAGCTCCAAACGGCGAGCGTGCCTCCTGGACGCAGCACGCGATCGGTCTCGGCAAAGAACGTCCGGAGGTCGAACCAGTGCAGCGCCTGCGCGACCGTCACGACGTCCATCGAACGTGACGCGAGCCCAGCCTGCTCCGCGGTCATCGCCAGGTAGCTCACTCCAGCGGCTGGCTCGGCGCTCGCCAGCTGCGCGACACTCGGATCGGTGGCAATCACCTGTTCGTAATGCCTCGCCAACGCCACAGCCGCCTGGCCGCTGCCCGTGCCGCAGTCCCACGCCCGCTCACGCGTGGGAGTCAGTGAGGCGATCCAGTCGAAGAGGGCGTCCGGATAGCGCGGCCGATAGGTGGCGTAGGACCGGGCGGCGAAGGCGAAGTGATTGGAGAAGGCTGACATCGCTCGGCGGATGAGCAGGACATGGAACCACACCGTCGCTCGTGCGTATCCCGAGGCAAGATTGACGGGCGACCGATTCGTGGCGAGCTTGCGTGCTTCGCCGGAATCAGCCCGGCTTCGCCCTCGTGCGTGCCGCCATGTTGTCTTCGCCGAAATGACCGACCCCACAGAATCCAGCCCGTCGACGCGCCTGAAGAGTCCGGCCACTCCGGTGCGTGACTTCGTCGACGCCGAGGGTACGCGCTGGCACGTGTCGGAGCGGCCCTTCGCCGACTATGACCGCCGGCGTGGGGTCTCGCTCATCTTCGCCAGCGATACGGCCGTGCGACGGGTGCGCGAGTATCCCGAGAACTGGTTTTCGCTCTCAGACGCCGAACTGATCGCGCTGAGCTGGAGGGCCTGAGGAGGCGGCGCGCTCAAAGGCGCGCCTTCTCGCCGACCGGTACGCGCTCCGGTTCCGCCGCCGGCAGGCCGGCGCCGAGCGCGGCTCCACCGCGCTGCTCACTCAGCAGCCGTGTCACGAAGCGCTGTCCCTCGGACACGCGCTCGATCTCGATCGCGATGGCGTCCATCGCCTGCTCCATGCGCTCCAGCCGCTGCGTCGATTCGCGGTCCGGGCCGGCTGCCTTCTGCAGCGAGCCGCGCCGCCAGATGTTGCGCGCGACGGAGATCGCGATGGGGAAGAAGACGAACACCGAGAGAATGGCGACGATCGGAATGACGTCTGCCAACTTGTTCGATTGATTGGGGCCGAAGCTGAAGTTCGGCGCGTCGCTGGTGGATGCCAGGTTGGCCTGGGGCGAAGCGAGCAGCTTACCCGTCTCGTCGATGTCGGACTCGAGTCGAGCCAGGCGGGCATCGAGCACGCCGATACGCTGCTCCAGCCCGGCCTTGTCCGCCCCCGTGGCGGTGCGCACGAGCTTCGAGAGGTCCTTGCGGCGGCTGTCGGCCGATTGCAGCTGGTCGGACAGCATACTGCGCCGTGCCTTCAGCGCGGACACTTCCCGCGCGGTCAGCGGCGTGTTGTTGAGCACCTTCGACGAGATGGTCGTGCCCCCGGGGATGGCGGGGGGCAGCGGCGGAGCGGGCGCCTGGACGATGGCTTCTTGTATCATGCGTCTACCTACGGGAGGTCCAACGGGCCGGTGTCAAAGGAAGATCTACCGCAGGACGACCCATCGTGCCAGACGGTAGCCGGCTCAGCGCCTGGCAACGGAGCGCACTTCCTGCATCGACCGACGCGTCCTCCACCCACCGAATGATTCACCACATCGGTCAGCTGATCTCCGACTACGGCTACCTGATCGTCGGCCTGTTCATCTTTTTCGAGGGGCTTGCCATCCCCTTTCCCACCGACACGACGGTGGTCACCGCGGCGGCATTCGCGGCGCACGGACGGCTCTCGCTGACAGTGATCTTTCTCGTTTCCACCGTCACCGCGGCGGCTGGAACGACGGTCGCGTTCGTCGCCGGACGTCGGGGCGGCACCTTCTTCGAGCGGCACTCGCGACGCGTGAGCCCGGCCGTGCTGGCCCGCACGCGCGGCTTCTTCGACCGCCACGGCGGCACGGCCGTGATCGTCGGGCGCTTCATCCCGATCGCGCGGATGCTCATCTCCCCCATGGCCGGGCTGTCGACGATGAGTCTTGTCCGCTTCACCCTGTTCAACGTCACCGGCGCGGCGCTCTGGTCGGCGGTCTTCTGCGGCGTCGGCTACTTCTTCGGCCAACATCCGCCCGCCTTCGGAGGGGGCCTTGCGCGTGCCGCTGTCATCGTCGCGGTCGGTTTCGCGCTGCTGATCACGATCGCCGTGGTGGGCAGCTGGCTCGTGGAGGGAAGTGAGGCGGCCTGGCGCGCCGAGGGCACGCTGTGGCATCGGGTGCTGGTGACGGCACCGTTTCGGTGGCTCGAGGCGCACTCGCCGCGCGCACGCGCCTTTCTCTTCCGCCGCTTCTCTCCCGGCGACTACCTGGGGCTCAACCTCACGATCGGCCTCGGCCTGAGCTTCGTAGCCCTCGTCATCTTCAGCACGACCATGAACGCCCTGCTCGCGAACGATGCGGTGCCGCAGTTCGACCTCGCGCTGGCGAGCGCGTTGCGCGACGCGGCGACGCCGGGCGCGGACGCGACGTGGCGCACCATCAGCCAGCTCGGCCGCTTCCCGATCATGGTCGTGCCGGGCCTCGTCCTGGGCGCGCTGCTCGTGCGCCGCCAAGGGTGGATGCCGCTCATCGGATGGACGGCGGCCATCGCGGGGGCACTCGTGCTGGACGCCGTCGTGAAGCACTTCTTCGTGCACACGCACGCCGCGACGTCGGCCACCCGCGCCGCAGGCCTTGGCACGCCCAGTGGGCAGGCGCTCGGCGCGCTGGTGGGTTACGGGATGCTCGGCTACTTCATCGTGCTGCTCGCGCCGTCGCGCCGCGCGGCGGCGCTCGTCGTCGCCGGCACGCTCACGCTCGTTCTGGCGATCTGCTTCGGCCGCCTCTTCCTCGGCACGCGCTACTTCAGCGACATCGTGAGCGGGCTCGCAGCGGGCGGCGTGTGGCTGTCGGCGTGCATCACCGGACTGGAGGTAGCGCGGCGAAGGACCGAGCGCGGCGCGCGCGAGGGAATCGGTCGCCGCAGCTCCGCCGAGGCGACTTCCGGCGGGTAGCGCGCACGCGGTCGGTGCGCGACGTTTCCCGTGCTCACTCCTGCCAACGCACCCGCCACACCGCTCATGACCGACTCGTCGTCCGTCCGCCACTTCCGCTGGACCGAGCTCCCCGAAGAACGCGTCACCGATGCCATCTCACGCCGGCTCATCACCGGCGACGACATGATGATCGCGCACGTGTACCTCAAGAAGGACGCGCTCGTGCCGCAGCACTCGCACCACAACGAGCAGATCACCTACATCCTCTCGGGAGCGCTGCACTTCTGGATCGGCGCCGACCGCGGGCGCGAGGTCATCGTGCGCGAGGGCGAGGTGCTCCACATCCCCTCGCACGTGCCGCACGAGGCGCGGGCGCTGGAAGACACGCTGGACGTGGACGTCTTCAGTCCACCGCGCCAGGACTGGCTGGACGGCACCGACAGCTACTTCCACAAAACCAAGTAGCAATGGATCTCGGGTTGCGGGGCAAGGTCGCCCTGGTCGCCGCGTCGAGCCGTGGTCTGGGGCGCGCCGTGGCCGAGGAGCTCGCGCAGGAAGGCGCACGCCTGGTGCTCTGCGCGCGCGGCGAGGCTGCGCTGCGCGAGACCGCCGACGCCATTCGCGCCACCGGCGCCGAGGTGGAAGCAATCGCCGCCGACGTCAGCCGGCCGGATGACGTCGCGCGCGTCGTCGATGCCGGGCAGCGTGCCTTCGGACTGATCGACATCCTCGTCACAAATGGCGGAGGACCGCCGGCCGGTCCGTTCGAGAGCCATTCGTCCGAGGCGTGGCACGAGGCGGTCCGCCAGAACCTCGACAGCGTGGTCGAGCTCACCCGCGCCGTGCTGCCGGGGATGAAGGAGCGCCGCTGGGGGCGCATCGTCAACGTCACGTCCATCGCCGTGAAGCAGCCGGTGGACAACCTCATCCTCTCCAACAGCGTACGCGCCGCGGTTACCGGGTTCGCGCGCACGCTGGCGACCGAGGTGGCGCCGTTCGGCATCACCGTGAACAACGTCATGCCGGGCTACACGCGCACCCAGCGGGTGGACGAGCTGGCCGCGCGGAACGCGACGCTGCGCGGCACGTCGGCCGACGCCCAGCTGGCCGTGTGGGAGGCGCAGATCCCGATGGGACGATTGGGCCTGCCGGCGGAGTTCGCGGCGATGGTGGCGTTCCTCGCGTCCGAGCGAGCGAGCTACACCACCGGGGCATCGATCCCAGTGGACGGCGGGTGGATCCGTTCGCTGGTCTGACGCGCCGACAGCTCAGGCGGCGGTGTAGATCTCGTCGACCCAGTGGGAGGCGCGTTCCACCACCGTCTCGGCCTCCTGCTCGCGAAGCCCGCCGTCGTAGAGGACGAAGCGCATGTGCGCGCGGATGGCCGCACCGGCATGCGCGCGCTCGACTCCCGACGCGCGCATCGCCAGCGCCACGGATTCCACCTCACGGCGCATGAGATCGAACACCTCGTTCGTCTCTGCCCATGCCGAGCGAGTATCGGCCGCCAGCGACCGGATGCGGCGCGCCGACGCATGCGTCGAGCGGGCGCGCGCCTGCGATTCCCGGCAGCGCGTCGCCAGCAGCTGCGCCTGCGCACACGCCGACACGGCGCGATCGAACAGGCGCGAGAACCGCGACGCGTCGTCGGCCCCGATCATGTGACGGGATCGCTGAAGTAGAAGGCGAGCGATTGCGTGAGCGCGACACGGTAGAGCGATTCCCACGCCTCACCGCTCAATCGCGGCGGTCGGGCCGCGCTCTGCCAGGCAGTCTTCAGCGCGACGACGAGGCGCTCCGGTGGGTATCCGCGCGCGCGCACCTCACGGCAGAGGGTGGCGAGCGGGGCCGTGAGGGCGGTGGGCGTGCCTTCGGCTGTCGCGGCCACGGCGAATGCCGTGCTCACCGCCGCCATCGTCTCCTGCGAGAAAGCGCCGTCGTCCGTCGATGGAGTGATCATGGCCGGAGTATGCGTGTCGTGGCGCCCGTTGATGACGCAGCGAATCGAGGCGAGCGCGTGCGTGTCCGTTCGACGCTTCCGCTCAGCAATTGCTCGCGCCTTGGAGAGTCGCGCGTCGAATCGGCTGCGCGCATCCTCCGCCGATTGCGACTCGCGATAGCGTTCCAGCATGAGCACTTCGTCGTCGTACCGCTTGAGCGTGCGGTACAGCGCGGCGAGCCGGCCGCACAGCCACCCCGGGAGCACGGGCGACGTGAGCGCATACGAGTCGAGCGTGGACTCGAGCATGCGAACGGCTTCGGCCGGATCGCCCGCGCGCTGGAGCACCTCGGCGAAGCGAACGTGCTCCGCCGCGTCGCCGCTGAACTGATCAGGCAGTGCCTTGTATCCTGGCACGTCGGTCCGGAGTGAGAGGCGAGCCGCGTTCTCCCTCCCCAGTGTGCACCGAGAACTTCGTTTGCGCTACGGGGACTCAGAACGGTAGGTCATCGTCGTCGTGCGGCGGGGCGTCGTCGCGCGGGGGAGCCGACATGGGCCCCGCGCTGGACTTTCGCGGCGCGGACGCCGGATACGGGCTCGGCGAGCCGTCGCGCGGGGGCCAGATCACCCCTTCGCATCCCGGACCACCCCGCTCCTTCGGCTTGTTCCTGCACTTGAAGTCGGGGGCGCGGGGATTCCGCTTCGAGGTCCGATCGTCCCACATCGGTCCGCCACAGAGGGGACACGCGGGCATACCGGGCGCCACCGTGCCCACCGGCGCGACGGGCGCGGCAACCCCGGCCGGCTGGGCGCCGCGCGGCGGCCAGACCACGCCGTCGCACTCGCGGTCCTTGCACTTGAAGTCGGGCGCCTTCGGGTTCTTCTTGCCGACCCGATTGTCCCACATCGGCCCCTGGCATTTGGGGCAGTTCGGAATCGGCGTCGCGTCGGCGGGCTGCTGTTGTTCGGTCATGACGGGCGGTGTGGACGGCAGGTGTGCGGCGAGTGCTCCAACATAGTGGGCGCGAGCGGGTCGGCGCGCGCCGTGGCGCTTCCGTCGGCCTCCCCGGTTTGATACATTAATATACCGAACAAACGCCGAAAATCCTCCCTCGATCACGTCGCGGGAGGGGGGGCGCTCGGCGACGGATGAAACACGGCCGCTTCGATTCGCGACGACGAAATGGATGGGACGACGAATGACCAGTGCTCCACACACCACCCCGCGCTTCCTCGATCAAGTCGAGGACAGCAGCCAGCTCGCCATGGGCGCCAAGATCCAGGTCTGGGGCGGACCCGAGACCGGCAAGAGCCACGACGCCTACGAGAACCTCCCGCGGCCCCTCATCGTCGTGGACTCGGACGTGTCGGCCGGCCTGTTCAACGACGATCGCTTCGAAGGCTTCAAGCGACTCGGCCCGGACAAGGTCCCGGACCTCGAGACTCTCGTCGCGTTCCTGGACGAGTTCACGAGTGATCCGCGCTGGTACCGCAGCTACAAATCGCTGCTCATCGACAGCCTCACCCAGTTCGTCGATCCGAAAGTAGCGGAGCTCGGGATCGACAACTCGTCCGCGGCGCCGGCGGCCAACGTCGACGAGCTCCAGGGCGCGTCGCGTAGCCGAGCGATCGCGGATCAGGGGCGCGCGCAAGCCGACTGGGCGCGCATCGCGAAGGAGCTCACGCGGCTCATCCGCAAGGTGAGTGCGTTGGGCGTGCACATCTACGTGGTGGCCGAGGAGCGCACCAAGTTCGTCGGCAGCCGGCCGGGTGAGGGCGACGAAGGAGCCAAGTCGTCGCTGTCGCCCAAGAAGTTCACCCATGCGTTCGATCTCATCCTGCAGAAGACGTCGCGATCCGACGTCGTGGTGCGGAAGACGCGCTTCCGCGCCTGGAGCAAGGACCAGAAGCTGTCGAGCTATCGCGCGGCGAGCGAGCTCGCGCCGGTGTTCGGCGGGACGTCGCAGCGGGCGGCGGGACTGGGCGATTTCGATCCCGCGACGACGGCGCACGAGGAGCTGATGGAGCTGCTCAAGACGCTCGGCTCGGACGCGCGCGGCGGGCGCATCCCGCTCGTGAAGATGCGCGAGTACCTCTCGGCGGCGAAGAACAACGAGCTTTCCGAGACGGAGGTGCGCAAGCTATTGAGCGAGGTGCGCCGCAGCTACGGGACGGCGACGCGAGCGGCGTAGGAGACGGTCGGACGGTCGGACGGAAACAGAGCTGTCGTCCTCAGCGCAGCGAAGGACCTGCACTGCTTGTCGTCCTGAGCGCAGCGAAGGACCTGCACGTGCAGGTC
>Ga0193699_10000199_pt1 | contig 26865 bp, 26 predicted proteins | sample L3c2metaG_FD_160095 | JGI IMG/M metagenome (GOLD analysis project Ga0193699, IMG submission 160095) | Soil microbial communities from a riparian zone of the East river system, Colorado, United States - L3c2 | ecosystem: Environmental > Terrestrial > Soil > Riparian zone | place: USA: East...
TGGGTCTTGCAGAACCCACCAGGGTAGGTCAACTCGACTTCGCTCAGGTTCGCGATGGTGATGTTGACGGACTCACCGGAGACATAGGTGTCTTGTGCGACGCTCACGGCGACGCGTCTTCCTGGGCCGGGATCGTAGGGTTGCAGGGTGACACACCCCGATGCGATCAGCGTGAATAAAGCAAAGCCCAGGTTCGCCCGCCCAAACGTCCCCCGCATGATTCCCCCTGTCGTATTTGGGGATCAAGCTCAGCAATTCGTTTGCCGCCGTTTTCTGGGGCTCCGCCGGTGCCTGGGCTGGGTCTCTCCGGATCATTGCCGCGACAACGCCACAGGGTGGAGTCATTGCGTGACGGCCTTCTACTGCAGGCGGCCGCGGCGTCCCACCCGTTGATGCACCGCGCCAGCGTGCGTAGACTTCCTTTCGCCATTTCATAAGCTGTCCTTCTCTTTACCCAACTAATGCCAAAGTTTGCAACGATCGAGACCAACAAGGGCACGATGAAGGCCGAGCTGTACGAGAAGGACGCGCCGAAGACGGTGGCAAATTTCGAGAAGCTCGCCAATTCGGGCTTCTACGACGGGACGAAATTCCACCGCGTCATCAAGGATTTCATGGTGCAGGGCGGCGACCCCTACTCAAAGGGCGGCGTGCACGCGAAGGGTCCGGTTGGAACAGGCGGCCCGGGCTACAAGATCGACTGCGAAACGCAGGGAAATCCGCGCAAGCACGATGTCGGCGCGCTGTCGATGGCGCACGCCGGAAAGAACACGGGCGGCAGCCAGTTCTTCATCGTTCTCAGCGAGCAGAACACGAAGCACCTGAACGGAGTGCACACCGTTTTTGGAAAGGTGATCGAGGGCCTCGACATCATTCCCAAGATCAGTCAGAACGACACCGTGTCGAAGGCGAGAGTCTCCAGCGACGGAGAGAAGTGATGGCAACCAGGAAGAAGACCGATCTGAGCGCCGCGCTGACGGGGCTGATCCTCGGCGCCGTGAGCCTGTTCCTGCTTCTCACCGCGATCGTGATGATGACGAACGCGCACTATCGTGGAAAGGAAGTAGCGGAGGCTCCCCACCAGTAGGGGCTGAGCGCTCAAGTCATTGACTCCAAGGCTCGGGTGTAGTATCTTACTGACCGGTCAGTTACTACTCATGTTTAGCAATGCCCCGAGCCAAATCAGCTCCACCAAAATGGCGTAGATGCCCCGAAGACAGGCCTGAGCAGATCATCGAGGCCGCCTTTCAGGTTTTCGGAGAGTGCGGACTCGCCAATGCCAGGCTCCAGGACATCGCCGAACGTGCCGGCGTATCCAAAGGCACCATCTACCTCTACTTCCCCAACAAGGAAGAGCTCTTCCGTGAGATGATCCGGCGCACCGTCGTCTCTGCGATCGAGCGCGCCGAGCAGGTGGTCACCCACGGAACCCCCACCGCCCAACTCCTCGCCTCCATGCGGGGCTATTGGGCGTTCATGCGCTCTCCGGCCTTTAGCACCATCTACCGGCTAGTGATTGGTGAGCTGCACCAGTTCCCCGACCTCGCGAAGTTCTACGCCCACGAGGTTGTCGCTCGGGGGCAGACGCTCCTTGGAGGAATCATCCGCCGGGGAATCGACGCCGGCGAATTCCGCGAGATCGATCCGATGATCGCGGCTCGCATGCTCGTTGCCTTGGTCATAATGAACGCCATCTGGCGCGACGAGCACACGGGGGTCCCACTCCTCGCCCACAAGAATGACGAGGAGGTTTTCAACGAGCTGGCGCAGTTCTATCTCCATTCCATCGCCCCATCCGAAGGCGCATTCGCTCAGGCCGATGGCGCGCCTCTGGATGCGGTTTCGTACATCCCTTTCAACAATGACTGAATTCTCCTCTCGGATCGGGCTCGCGCTTCTCATCGCAGCCGCGTCCATCGCGATCGCGTCGGCGCCTGCCGCTGCGCAGCAAACGCCGGTGGTCTCCCTGACGCTGGGCGACGCCGCACGACTCGCCGCTCGTCAGAGCGCTCTCGCTCGAGGCGCCAGACTTCGCGCCGACGAGGCGGATGCGCGCGTTCGACAGCGCAAAGCTGACCTTCTGCCAAATTTCTCGAGCTACGTCCAGGAAGCGGGTCGAACCTTCAACACTTCGACTCTGGGCATCGATTTCCCCGCTCCACCTGGACAGCCGCCTCTGTTCGATCCACAAGGCCAGGTTGAGGGACCCGTCAACACTCTCGATGTCCGGGGAAGAGTTCAGCAGAACCTGTTGGACTTTGGCGCGCTGGGACGCGTCCGCTCGGCGCAGGCAGCCGCGCGCTCATCGAGCGCGGACGCGGATGCGACCGCTGAACAGGCTGCGACGATCGCCACCACCGCGTACGTGAGAGCAATGCGCGCCGACGCGGATCTTCACGCGCGGCAAGCGGACACACAGCTCGCTACGGAGCTGCTTGGAATCGCCCAGGCGCAGCTGCAGGCGGGAACCGGGGTGGGACTCGACGTCACACGCGCGCGGTCACAGCTCGCCTCAACTCGGGCGAGCCTCATTGCATCGCGCACTGCCCGAGACCACGCGCACCTCGATCTTCTGCGATCGCTCGCGCTGCCGATGGAGTCCGACATAGTCCTCGCCGATTCGCTCACCGCCGCTGTCGCTGCTGACTCATTTCCCGACGAGGCGACTCTCGTCGCCCAGGCGCTTCGCAACCGCCCGGACATCCTCGCCGAGGAACAGCGGGTGCGCGCGGCGCAACAGGGATTGTCGGCGATCAAAGCCGAACGGCTCCCCACACTCGGTCTCGTCGCGGATGACGGCGTGATTGGGAAAAACGGCGCGAAGATGCTCAACACCTATACCTGGGGTATCCAGGTGACGCTGCCGATCTTCGACGGCTTCCGCCGCGAAGGCAGAGTGCAGGAGCAGGCGTCCGTGGTAAAGGAAGCACAAATCCGCCAGCACGATCTGGAACAGCAGGCTCAGGCCGATGTGCGCGGCGCACTCCTCGACCTGGCCGGCGCTCGCGAGCAGCTCGATGCGGCGCGCGAACGACTGCGGTTCGCGGAACAAGAGGTGTCCCAGGCGCGGGACCGTTTCAACGCCGGCGTCGCGGGGAACGCGGATGTGGTGAACGCATCCCTGGCGTTGACATCTTCACGTACGCTGGTGAACGACGCGGAGACGGCGTATCAGCTCGCGCGCGTGTCGCTCGCGCGCGCGACTGGCAGCGTCACGACACTCAGATAATCCGGCAACACTTTTTCGTTTACACTTCTTAAGCTCTCAGCAAACCGACTATGGCAACCGCAATCGAACACGACGCCCCCTCTCCCGCGGCCTCCCGCAACGGAAGATCCGCTACGGAGGATTCCGAAAAGCCTTCGCCCAAGAAGAAGGTCATTCTTTCGATCGTTGGCGCATTGGCTCTCATTCTCCTCTTCTGGGGTTTCCAGAAATGGAATTACGGGCGCTCACACCAGAGTACCGATAACGCCCAGGTTGATGGGCACATCGTGCCGGTGCTCGCCAAAGTCGGCGGCTACGTAAAAACGGTGAACGTCAGCGAAAACGATCACGTCAGCGCTGGACAGCTGCTCGTTCAGCTCGACGATGCCGACTATCGAGTGAGATTTCAGCAGGCCCAGGCGGATCTCGCCGCGGCGGAAGCTACCGCCGGCGGCCGTGGTTTTTCCGGGCAGGCCCAGTCGCAGGTTCAGAGCGCAGCGGGACAGCGCGCAGCACTCGACGCGCAGATTGGAGCAGCTCGCGCGAACGCAAACAAGGCGCAGCAGGATCTTGCTCGCGCGCGTGAGCTTGCTGACAAGCAGATCATCTCGAAGCAGCAGCTCGACGCCGCTCAAGCAACGGCTGCCGTCGCGCAGGCAAACCTCCTTGTCGCCGAGCGTCAGGCCGCGGCGGCCGGTGGAACAGTGAACACGGCGGAAGCAGGTGTTCGAGTCGCCAATGCTCGCACGCTCGCGGCCAGAGCCGCGGCCGAGAACGCGCAGCTTCAGCTCGATTACACGCGGATCACCGCGCCCGCTTCGGGCGAGGTCTCGAGAAAGCAGGTCGAAGTTGGTCAGCTCGTCGCCTCCGGCCAGCCGCTCATGAGCATCGTTGCCGACACCGGAATGTGGGTGACGGCCAACTTCAAGGAAACGCAGCTCGCCACGATCCGGCCCGGCCAGCCAGTAGAGTTCGAGATCGACGCCTACGGTGGATGTGTCGGCGAGGGAAAAGTCGCCAGCGTCAGCGGGGCGACGGGAGCGAAGTTCGCGCTGCTACCGCCGGACAATGCTACCGGAAACTTCACCAAGGTCGTACAGCGCGTACCGGTGCGCATCGCGGTGACCAAGCCGTGTCCGGGACATGACTTGCGACCAGGACTCTCGGCGGTAGTCCACATCAACACCGCGAACCGGTGAGCACCGCCGTACTGCGTTCTTCGGGGGCTGCGTCCTCGGAAGATCGCTACTCGCACAAGTACATCATTGCCGCCACCGTCACCATGGCGGCGATGCTGGAGCTGATCGACACATCGATCGTCAACGTCGCGATTCCGCACATGATGGGGAATCTGGGTGCGACGCTCGACGAGATCGCGTGGGTATCGACCGCGTACATCATCGCCAACGTTATCGTCATCCCGATGTCGGGGTGGCTGTCGGCGTACTTCGGCAGAAAGCGCTACTTCACCGGATCGATAGCTCTTTTCACCGTGGCGTCGTTTTTCTGTGGCTCGTCGAGCTCACTGCTCGGGCTCATCTTCTGGCGCGTGATTCAGGGAATCGGAGGCGGCGCCCTTCTGTCCACGGCGCAGGCCACCCTCTACGAATCCTTCCCACCCGAGGAAGCGGGAACCGGAATGGCGATCTTCGGCGTCGGCGTCATGGTAGGTCCGACTCTTGGCCCGACGCTTGGAGGATGGATCACCGACAACTACAGCTGGCCGTGGATCTTCTACATCAACGTCCCGCTCGGCATCATCGCCGCGATCCTGACCGTCACCTACGTCAACGACGCCGAGCACCAGGAACGCGCCGACACGATCGACTATCTCGGAATAATTCTCCTGACGCTGTGTGTTGGATCGCTGCAGTGGATGCTCGAGCGAGGTGAGCGATACGACTGGTGGGACTCGCGCTTCGTGACACTCCTCGGCGTCACCGCGCTTCTGTCTGGAATAACGCTGATCTGGCACGAGCTCACCACCGACGAGCCGGTGATTAATTTCCGCATCCTGAAAAGCCGGCAGCTGTCCGCGGGCGTGACTTTTGGATTGCTGCTCGGTTTCGCGCTCTACGGCTCTGTGTTCATTCTGCCGGTGTTTCTGCAGCAGCTGCTGCAGATGACGGCGTGGCAGACGGGAAAGATCATTCTGCCGGGAGCGATCGCATCGGCGGTGACGATGGCAGTGGTCGGAAGAAACGCCATGCGATTGGACGCGCGATACACCGTGGTCGTCGGCGCATTTCTCTTTTTCTGGTCGATGCTCAAGATGTCGCATCTGACCTCAGCGAGCGGGCAGTATGATCTGTTCTGGCCGCTGATTCTGCGCGGCGTGGCGCTCGGTCTCATCTTCGTTCCACTCACCAACGCGACCATGGCGGATCTGAAGGTGAAGGATCTCGCGCAAGGCACCGGCATGTTCAATCTGATGCGGCAGCTGGGTGGGTCGCTCGGAATCGCCGTCATGGCAACGATGCTCGCACATTTCATATCGGTCGAGAAGACGATGCTCGTAGAGCACGTCGGCGCCAACGATCCCGAGACACTGAGCCGGCTCTCGCTGTTGACGCGAGGGCTGATTTCGCGCGGAATGAACCCGATCACGGCGCAGCAGCAGGCGCTGGCGATCCTGGACCGGCAGGTCTCGGTGCAATCCAGCATGCTCGCCTTCTCGAAGATTTATCTTTACAGTGGTCTCGTGCTCATAGGCGCGCTTCCTCTTCTCCTGTTGTTTAGAACGGGCCGGGCCCGGGGATCCATGGGGCCAGTCCATTAAGCCCCTCAACGATTGACCCCACCCATACGTATTTCTGATGAGGAACGAGAGCTCGTAAGTCTGGCCCGGAAGGGGGACGAGCGGGGTTTCGCGGGTCTCGTGCGCCTGCACCAGCGCCGGGCATACATAGTAGCACGCTCGATCGTCATGACGCATGAGGACGCCGAGGATGCGGTGCAGGACGGCTTCCTGCGCGCTTACGAGGCGCTGGACCGGTTCGATCCGGGGCAAACCTTCGCCGCATGGCTCAATCGCATCGTGGCGAATGCCGCCCTGGATCTTGCGCGGAGACGGAAGGTACGGAATGCGGAGGAGCTTTCGGAATCGATTCCGGATACGTTCCGCGATCCGGCTGAAGGTGGTGAGTTGAGGGAACGGCTCCAAACAGCGTTGGCGCAGCTCCCCGACCGTGCGAGGTCAGTGATAGTTCTGCATGATATCGAGGGCTTTACGCACGCGGAGATAGGCGAGATGTTGGGCATCCCGGGCGGAACGGCTCGCTCGGATCTTCACCACGCGCGACAGCGTTTGCGCGGATTGTTGGGAAACCTGAAGGGATAGGACAGGAGTGGAAATGGAAGATCGCACCGATTTGCAGCCAAACGACGAAGGCGATGCCAGGCTCACGGGACTTCTCCGCGAGCTGTACGCACCGCCCGCCGAAGGCGCGTATTGGGACGGCCTTCAGTCCCGCATAATGGCCAATGTTGCCCTTCACCGTGGATCGGTGATCCCAGTCAATTGGTGGTCAGATCTCGCGAGCTGGACCGGGCCCGGGCTTGCGGCTGCCGCTCTTCTGTTCGTGGCAGCCGGGATTATGTGGTCGCGGCAAAATGATGAAGAGCTGCGCACGACCTATGAAGCGGTCACGGAGCCGGTTGCGTCCGATGTGCTGCCCGGCGCCGTCCAGGTCGTAACTGCTCCTCACGATGGTTCGTCGCAACGCGAAGCGACGTTCCGCTACGTCTTGTCACACTGAGGATTCAGATGGATCGCTCCAAGGGCTACGCATTGATGTTCCTGCTGGGCGCTTTTCTGGCCGGTGGTGCACTTGGCTTCTCAGCCGATCGTGTCATCCGCGAGGGGCACCGTCGTGAAATGAGAGGGCCGCGCGGGTACAGGCAGAAGATGGCGGAGGAGCTCAAGCTCACTGCACAGCAGCAGGCTTCGGTGGATTCGCTAATAGAGCAGAAGCATCGTCAGATCGTCGCCCTCTACAAGCCAGTCAGACCGCAGCTGGATTCGATCGCGGTGACTGCCCGAGTCGTGAGCGACAGCACTCATGCGCAGATCAAGCGATTGCTGAATCCTGACCAGCAGGCAAAGCTCGACAAGATGCGGGTAGCCGCGCGTAAGGAGCTGGCCGAGCGTCGTGGTGGCGACACGGTTGGACGTCCCCCAGGTCCGCCGCCGTTCTAGTAGGTACTGGTTCTGACAGAAAAAAAGCGCCGGTGCAATGCACCGGCGCTTTTTCATTTCGAGGAGCTACATGTTGTCGGGATCGAGCTTTCTTTCACCCTTCCCGAAGTTTTTCTGGATCTTCCCTTCGAGTTCTTCACTGCGACCCTTGATGTGCTCGCTGGTGTCGTCGGTCAAATCACCCAGGTCGCCGCGTACCTGACCCTTCACTTCCTTGGCGGTGCCTTTGACTTGGTTCTCGAGGCCTCTTTCGTTTAGATCCTTCATTTAACCCTCCTCAAGTGGAATCAATCGTCGTTGTTTGCACCGTCATAAACGCAAGCGATATGCCTGCCCCAACGTTTGTTTTTTACGCAGGCGGTACCGCCCTTGCAAAGCCCTGCTCGCTTGCGGAAATTCCGAGGTCAAAGCCACCAGCTCTACGGTAGGCGTGAACAACCTCTTTAGGTCGCGCAAATCAGTACAAACGTAAAAGCCCACCCGAGCGGCCTCCGTCTCGCAAAACTTACTGTCCTCGCGCTCGGCGTCGTCTACGGCGACATCGGGACAAGCCCGTTGTACGCGCTGCGCGAATGCTTCAAGCCCGAATACGGATTGACAGCGACGGAGATTAACGTCTACGGCGTGCTGTCGCTGATTCTCTGGTCGCTGATCAGCGTCGTAAGCCTCAAGTACATCGTGTTCGTGATGCGAGCCGATAACCGCGGGGAAGGTGGGATTCTCGCGCTGGTGGCGCTCATGCTCCAGCGGCTGCACCGCGAAGCGGATCAAAACAAGAAGGCCGCGATCACGGTGATCGGACTCATCGGAGCTGCGCTGCTTTACGGCGACGGAGTAATAACTCCAGCGATCTCGGTTCTGAGCGCCACCGAGGGTCTTGCTGTCGTCGAGCCTTTCCTGAGCAAATTCGCGATCCCGCTCACTCTCGTGATCATCTTCACGGTCTTCTTCTTCCAGAAGAAGGGCACCGCCAAAGTGGGGCGAATTTTTGGGCCGATAATGGCTGTCTGGTTCGTGTCCATCGCGCTGCTCGGCCTGACGGAGATAATGCGCGAGCCTCGAGTCCTGCGCGCCGCCAATCCATGGTACGCTCTGGATTTCTTCGCGCTTCACGGCCTGCACTCGTTCATCGTTCTGGGCGCGGTGGTTCTGGCGGTAACCGGAGCAGAGGCGTTGTACGCGGACATGGGTCACTTCGGAAAACGGTCGATTCGACTCGCCTGGTTCGGACTTGCCCTGCCGAGTCTCGTTCTCAATTACTTCGGGCAGGGTGGCGTCATCCTGCACAACCCCGAGGCCGCAGCGAACCCATTCTACCTCTTGGCGCCGCGGCCTCTTCTTTATCCCCTCATCGTGCTTGCCACAATGGCCGCGATCATCGCGTCACAGGCAATGATCTCCGGCGCGTTCTCGCTTACACAGCAATGTGTCCAGCTCGGTTACAGTCCGCGCGTGACCATCATCCACACCTCCAAGCAGGAAGCCGGACAGATCTACATTCCGGAGGTGAACACCGCGCTCATGCTCGGGTGCCTGGCTGTCGTGCTCGGCTTCCGGTCATCGACGGCGCTTGGCGCCGCCTACGGCATAGCCGTCACCGGGACGTTCCTCATGACAACCTTCCTCATGTACGCTGTCTCGCGGACGTGGTGGGGCTGGAGCAGATGGCGCGCGATCGCGCTGGTCGGACCGTTCCTCATCATCGACGGAGCGTTCTTCGGCGCCAACCTCCTGAAGGTCAAACAGGGTGGCTGGGTACCGCTCGCCATCGCGTTTGGAATCTTCATCCTGATGACGACGTGGAATCGCGGCCGCGACATCGTTCAGGATCTGTTGCGGCGCGGCATGCTGCCGATCGATTTGCTGCTCGCTGATCTGGAGAACAGAAAAACGGCGCGTGTTCCAGGATTGGCGGTGTTCATGACGCGCGAGCCGGAGGGTGCGCCGGTGGTGCTGCTGCACCACCTGAAGCACAACAAGGTTCTGCACCAACAAGTCGTGCTTCTCTCGATTCTGTCTGAGGAAGTTCCCGAGATTCCCGACGCCGAGCGAATTACGATTCAGAAGTTGTCTCAAGGCTTCTATCGAATCACCGCGCGGTATGGCTTCATGGAGACGACCGACGTACCGAAGATTCTGGCGCGAGCCCGTGAAGCCGGCCTCGATAGCAAGCCGCTCGATACGACCTACTACCTCGGTCGCGAACAGCTCATTCCCACCGGAACCACGCCGCTGTGGCGCTGGCGCAAGAAGCTCTTCGTGTTCATGTCCCGGAATTCGCGGTCGGCAACGCAGTTCTACGGAATCCCGCCGAACCGTGTGGTGGAGCTGGGTGCGCAGATAGAGTTCTGATGCATCGCGCAGCTTGACCTGACGGGTCAGCCCATTCCCTTCCGTCTGAGCTTCTCGATCTCGCGCCGGTCCTTCTTGGTCGGCCGGCCTCCATCGTAACCGGAATCCGACTGGGCCGCCTTCACCTGAATCTGCAACGCCTCACGCGCTTTACGCCCTTCCGCATTCTCCTCGTATAGAGTCCGCGCCACGGACGCAGGGCCGCGCTGCTCCGACACGGCGAGCACGCTGATGATGTGATGGTACGGACCAAGCCGAACCCGCAGCGAATCGCCAACCTGCAATTGCTTGGCGCGCTTCGCCCGCTCTCCGTTCACCGCCACTTTCCCGCTTTCGATCGCTCCCGCGGCGAGCGCGCGCGTTTTGAAGAAGCGCGCAGCCCAAAGCCATTTGTCCAGCCGCACACGGGGCGTTTCGTCCGTACTCATCAGTTAAGTGGCCCTGGTGACGGGTAGCGTTGCCCTTCTTGAGGGTTCGGAGTCCTGAACATAAGGGAGAACCCTCCTTCGCAGCGAGCATTCCTTGGCCGACGACGACTGGTCAACAAAACTCAAGAAAATCGAGCGGGAGTTCCAAGGACTTCCGCCCGAGCCGTCGCCTGCGTTCAAGAAATTGCAGAGCGAAGAAGAGCGGCGCGCCCAGGAGCGGGCCAAGCAGCGAGTCGCGGCGATCGGTGCCGGCGCTCGGCTGATCCTGGTTTTCGCGCTGTTCGGCGCGCTCGCTGCCTGGCCGTACGAGAATGCCTGTGGCTCGGGTTTATTCGGCTACTTATTCGCCGAAGCAGCAATCGTCGCCGGCGGGTTGTGGGTGGCGTTTACGACGTGGCGCGCGCGGCTGCCCAGGCTGCACGCGGTTTCACTGTTTGTAATCCTCGTCGGTCTGGGTCTCATCGCGGCCGAGGTGCTGCCGCGTAACGGGTACGCGCGTGTCGATCCCAAGCATCCGCCCGTATTCTTTTGTCCAGAATCCAAGGCCCCTGCACCTTCAGCCACCCCGCAAACGACCGACGCGTTGCCCGGAACCGATTTGGTGGGACAACGCGTCCGTTTCGCCGCTCAGTCAATGGAGAGCCGCTGGCAGGAGAGCAGCGGCGAGCTCGTCAAGCAATTCCAGCCGCAGCGAGCTGTCTTAAAGCGGATTGCGCATCCCGGATTGCTCTCGAAGCCAGATCCCTGATGACGGCCGGAGGTATCGGCTCGATCTCGTTGTCGATGTCGAACCGCTCGTCGTCCATGTCGAACCTGATGTCGTCCTCGGCGGGGACCAATTCGCCGTTCCCATTCGCGTCGACCTTGTAGACCCTCGTCCGCGTGGGCGCCGCTGTTCTAATGCGCATTGGAGTGCGAATCTGAATCTTGCGCGGAAGGCTGTTCGACTCGATTCGCTCGCGCATCATAGGCATGCCCGGACCCATCATCTCCGGACCGAACATCATGTCGGGACCGCCGGGACCGTTGAACTCCATCATTCCGCCCGGACCAGGAACCTTGAAGTTGAAGTGGCTGAGTCGCATTAAGTCGCTCGCCTTGCCGGCTGTGACCTGCACATCGCGGAAGCGTCCGCCAGAGTAAACACGAAGATTTACGCGCGTCCCGGGTGTGAGCTTCTGCACTTCGCGGCCAAGGCGATGAGCAGCGAGACCATTCACATAGGAATCGTCGACGTCGCCCGCGGCGGTGCGGAGGTCCACGCCGTTGATCGCCGCGATGCGATCTCCCTCGATTATACCGGCGGTCTCGGCCGGTCCTTTCGGCGTCACTGCTTCGACGAACACGCCGAGTGTGTCACGCCGGGTTCCGGTGGCGCGGAGCTCCAGGCCGAGGGCCGCGCGCTTGGCCATCGCGGAATCCGTTCGGAAATGGATCCTGCGAAATGCCGAATCTGGCGTGGCTGTCGAGACCTGTGCGTTCAACGTTGCCGCAACCGAAGTTGCAGCCACTGCGGAAATGAGCAGCAGCGATTTCATCATTGTCTCCTGATTGTGGTTCTGTGAGGTAGGACATCGAACCGCAATCAAGGGTTGCCGGTGCAAAACAGGACCGCTCGGGCGATATTGAATAATGTCTACGACGCTCGAGCCCCCCAGGGCGCCGGCCAAGAGCACGGAGATCAACGTCCACGCCTTCGAGCACCATTGGCAGGACGAGGCTGATGCCGCGTATCTCTATCGGCTCCTGGCCGCCGCCGAGCCCGACCCCAAAAAGAAAGACGTCTATTCGCGCCTGGCGGATGTAGAAGACAGGCACGTGGTGGTGTGGTCCGACCTGCTCGCCCAGCACGGACACCCTCCCGCGAAGTTCCGCCCCAGCGGGCGCGCCAGGCTGCTCGCTAGGCTCGGACGCTGGTTCGGTCCCGGCTTTCTGCTGCCCATGCTGCTCGAGGAAGAGGGACGCGAGGTCAAGGCATATCTGGACATGCATCGCGAGATTCCGCGTGGCGCCCCAGGCGGCGTTGAAGCGCTGACTCTCGCGCGCGAATCAGCGGAGCACGCGACGACTCTCGGAGCGATAGCGGGAAAAGGTGGGGAGCCGTGGCACAAGACATCGTCGGGTGGGTTTCTCCGCAACGTCGTGTACGGATTCAACGACGGACTCACCGCGAACTTTGGTCTCGTTGCGGGAGTGATCGGCGCGGCGACTGTCAATCAGCACCAGGCGGTGGTTGTCGCTGGTGTCGCAGGACTAATCGCTGACGCGCTGTCGATGGGGTCGAGCGGATATCTCGCCAGCAAGAGCGAGCGCGAGGTCTACGAGTACGAGATCTCGATGGAAAAGACCGAAGTCGAGCTAATGCCCGAGATCGAGCGAGACGAGCTGGCCATCATCTACGAAGCGAAGGGCATGGATCGGAGCTCGGCGCACACGATCGCGACGCGGATCATGGCGGACCCGCAGCTGATGCTGAAGGAGCAGGTGCAGGAGGAGCTCAAGATCGGTGAGTTCACGATGTCGCCTTTTCGCGAGGGATGGATCACCGGGCTCGCGACTGCGTTCGGAGCGGCAATTCCGGTATTTCCGTTCCTGATCTGGCAAGGTACGACAGCGATCGTGATCTCGTTTGCGATCTCGATGCTCTCGCACTTCGTGGTCGGTGCCGCGCGGTCGGTATTCACGGGTCGCGGAATCTTCCGCTCCGGTTTCGACATGTTCGTCGTGGGCGTCGGGGTCGCAGCGGTCGGGTACTTCGTCGGTGGGTGGGTGGGGAGGCGAATCTAGACTCTATTGATGCCACCGCGCCCGTACGTTCTCGCCGAAACCAACTGGAAGGCGGTCAAGGACACCAAGTTCGAAGTCGCGATTCTCCCCTGGGGAGCGACCGAGCCGCACAATTATCACCTGCCCTACAGCACCGATAATTACGAGACGGGCTCGATCGCGGAGCGCGCGGCGGAGATTGCCTGGAAGCAGGGTGCGAAGGTCGTGGTGCTGCCGACCGTCCCGTTCGGTGTGAACACCGGTCAGCTGGATCTGCGACTAGCGATCAACATGAATCCCAGCACTCAGCTGGCAGTGCTGAACGACTTGGCATCCGCGATTTCGAGTCAGGGAATCCGCAAGCTCCTGATACTCAACGGCCACGGTGGAAATGATTTCAAGCAGATGATCCGCGAGCTGCAACCACGAGTACCTCTGTTCATCTGCACGATCAACTGGTGGACGTGTATAAAGGGCGCCGATTACTTCGACGAACCGGGCGACCACGCCGGCGAGATGGAAACCAGCATCATGATGGCACTGGAGCCCGACTTGCTCCTCCCGTTGTCGGAAGCGGGCCCGGGCAAAGCGAGGAAATTCCGCATCGCCGGCCTTCGCGAAGGATGGGCGTGGGCCCCGAGAAAATGGTCGAAGGTGACCAGCGACACTGGCACCGGAAACCCAGCGGCATCGACCCCGCAGAAAGGCGAGAAGTTTCTCACCGCGGTGACGGAAAGAATCGGTGGGTTCCTCGTCGACCTCGCCAAAGCCGACCCCGACAATCTGTACGAGTAGTCAACAAACAAAAAACAACAACAGCAAACGACTTAACACGGATGAACGCGGAGGGAGCGGATGAACGCGGATCTCTCCATGGGGCGTTCAAGATCCGGAGCACCCGCTTAAATCCGAAGCATCCGCGTTAAGTCTTTTTTTTTGTTGTTGTTTTTTTGACTATGCGACGATGTTTAGGAGTCGGCCCGGAACAAAGATGATCTTCTTCGGCGAGCCGGCCACGAACCTACCAACCGTAGGGTCAGCCAAAGCCGCGACCACCGCTGCATCCTCCGCGATGTCGCGGGGCACCATGATGCGCGAGCGCACTTTGCCGTTGACCTGCACCACCAGCTCGATTGTGTCCTCTACCGCCAGCGCGGGATCGAAGCTCGGCCACGCCGAATCGAACACGCTTCCCGTCCCGCCCGTCTGCTCCCACAGCTCCTCGGCGATGTGCGGCGCGAACGGGGAGACGAGCGGAATGAGCGGCAACACTTCGTCGCGATGGGGCGTGCGTTCTCCCTTCCGCACCACGTTGATGTATTCCATCATCGCGGCGATCGCCGTGTTGTAGCTGAGACGCGAAATGTCCTCGCCGACTTTCCGAATCGTCTGATGCAGTTTCTGCATCACTGAATGATCCGGCTCGCCGTCGGCTGACATGCTTTGAACCGATGCGAACAGCCGGTCGAGGAAACGGCGCGTCCCCGAGATGCTCCGATCGCGGAAGTCACCGCCCTGCTCGTACGGACCCAGGAACATGAGATAAGTGCGGAACGCGTCCGCGCCCCATTCCTCGATGTATTCGTCGGGGTTCACGATGTTGCCCTGCGTCTTCGACATCTTCGCGCCTTCGCGGATGATGTGACCATGCGCGCGGAACTTCACGAACGGCTCCTCGAAGTCGAGGATCTTCGCATCGTGCAGAACCATTGTGAGGAAACGCGAATAGAGCAGGTGCAGCACTGCGTGCTCGTTGCCGCCGATGTACGACGTGACGGGCAGCCACTTCTTCGTGATGTTCTTCTCGAATGCCACGTCGTCGCGCCCTACGCTCGGATAGCGCAGGAAGTACCACGAGTTGTCGAGGAAGTTGTCGGACACATCGGTCTCGCGGCGGCCAGTCTTTCCGCATTTCGGGCACTCGACGCGGTACCACTCCTCGTGACGCGCCAGCGGTGACACCCCCGAGTCATCTGGCTTGAAGTCCTCGATGAACGGAAGCAGCACCGGAAGATCCTTCTCGGGCACCGGGACCGTTCCACACGACTCGCAATAGATGATGGGAATCGGCGGACCCCAGTAGCGCTGACGCGAGATGCACCAGTCGTGAAGCCGGTAGTGCACGACGGGCTTGGCCGAACCCCCTTTGGCGAGGAACTCGACGATCGCCTTCTTGGCCGCTTCCACGCGAAACCCGTCGAACATCCCCGAATTCACGAGCGTTCCTGATTCGCACTCCACAAACGCCTCGTGGAGCGGAGTATTCGCATCTTCGCGCTCGCCGCATACCACGCGGACGATGGGAAGCTCGAACTTCTTCGCGAATTCGAAATCGCGCTCGTCGTGACCGGGCACTCCCATGATCGCGCCGGTCCCGTACTCCATCAGCACGTAGTCGGACACCCAGACCGGAATCTCCTTGTCGGTGGCCGGATTGATCGCGTACGAGCCGGTAAAGACACCCGTCTTCTCCGTGCTCGTCTTCCGCGTGATGATATCCTGCTTTTTCGTCTTCTCGCGGTAGGCTTCGACCTTTTTCTTCTGTTCCGCCTTGGTCAGCGACTTGACGAGCGGATGCTCCGGCGCGAGCACCATGTACGTCGCGCCAAAAATCGTGTCCGCACGGGTGGTGAATACCCGTATCTCGCTCTCCGCGCCCTCGATTGTGTGCGTCGCGAACGCGAGCTCCGCGCCCTCGGAGCGGCCAATCCAGTTCCGCTGGGCCGTCTTCGTCGTGTCCGACCAATCGATGTGATCGAGATTATCGAGCAGTCTTGGCGCGTAGTCGCTGATGCGGAAGAACCACTGCTCGAGGAGGCGCTGCTCTACCGGCGTGCCGCACCTCTCGCAGTGACCGCCGACCACCTGTTCGTTGGCAAGGACGGTCTTGTCCTTCGGGCACCAGTTGACCGCAGCCTGCTTCTTGTAGGCGAGCCCCTGCTCGAAAAGCTTCAGAAAGAGCCACTGAGTCCACTTGTAATAGTTGGGCTCCGTCGTTGACAGTGTGTAGCGCCAATCGACCATGAGTCCGGCTCTCTCGAGCTGCCTGCGGAAGTTGGCGATGTTCCGCGGGATCAGATCCATCGGATGCACCCCGACCTTGAGGGCGTAGTTCTCCGAATGAATCCCGAAAGCGTCGTATCCGAGCGGCTCGAAGACGTTGTGTCCCTTGAGACGCTGGAATCGTCCATAAATGTCGTTCCCAGTGAACGCAAAAAGATTCCCGACGTGGAGTCCTTCGGCGGACGGATAGGGGAACATCATCAGGGCATAGAACGGCCTTTGGGCGCGCTGCAGGTCCGTGTTGTTGGTTCCACGTTCCTGCCAGATGCGCTGCCATTTCCGCTCGACAGCGCCAGGATCGTAAGTCACGGCGACTGGGGAGAACGGGTCGTCACGTGTTGCCGAGTTGTCCATCAGTACAAAGTAGCGGCTCAGCGGCGGAGTTTCATCTCTCCGTGCAGCTGGCCGAGTCGTTTCACAATCGCTCTACACAATGACCGCAACGCCTGTCCCGATCGCGCCACGCTCCGCCACCGGCTTTCTGAAGCCGATGTTCAGCGCGCTGCAGCGCCGAGTGATCAACGCGAGCATCGTGTTCGGATTGGTGTTCGTCACAGGGCTCGCGGCAATTTGCTGGCAGATCTATCACCTGCTGCCGCCCTCGACTCGCGAGGACGTCCAGAGCGTCGCGGGATTCAACACCGCCCTCATCATCGCGTCTCTCTGGATTGGCGTAGCGCTGGTCACGACCGCGTCGGCCGCGATCATCTTCGTCAAGTTGCACGTGAGTGGCCCGGCCGCCGAGCTCGCTCGCGTTCACGAAGCAATCGCGAAAGGGGACCTGTCGGGCGCCTACAAGCCTTCGGCGGGAAACGCCGCAGTGGACCGTCTCACGCGCTCCACGAGATCGATGCTGTCACATCTGAGGGAAGTCGCCGGCCAGATGCAAAGCTCCGCCGACGACAACAGCGAGCTGGTCTCGCAGATTACTCTGGCTTCACAGACAGTTGCCGCCTCGGCGCGTGAAGGCGCCGCGACATCGACGGTACTCAGTCAGGACGCAATTACCCGTGAGCGCACGATCAACGAGCTGACGGCAGAAGCAGCTCGGCTCGTCGAGATCCTCACGAATCTTCGCATCGCTGCCGCCGAAGGATTGAAGCGAGACCAGGCGCTGCGCCAACTGGCGCGCGACAACCGCACGCGTCTCGAGCGCACCACCAGCTCACTTCAGGAGCTTGCTTCCGACGCGCTCGAGAGCGCCGAAGGAATCGATGCCCTTTCAGCCGCGGCGGACGAGATCCAGGCATTCCTGGTCCTCGTTCAGAAGATCTCCCGTCAATCCAAGCTGCTCGCCTTGAACGCCGCGCTCGAAGCAGCACGCGCCGGCGAGCACGGTCATGGTTTCGCGGTGGTCGCGACCGAGGTCAGGCGCCTCGCGAGCAGCTCCGCTGAGGCCGCACAGCGAACCACGTCTCTGGTGCAGGAGATGCTAGAGAGCGTCACACATTCGCGCGAATCGACAGCGCGCACGGTTTCGACGGTTGAGCAGGTTCTCGAATCGACGCGCGCGGGACGGCAATCCCTCGCCAGGGTCGAGGAAGGCACCATCGAGGGTGAAGACCTGAGCGTGCGGATCGATTCGGCCGTCAAGGAGTCGAGCGAGCTGATCACGACGATGAATCAGCGGCTGGCGAGCCTGTCCCAGGGCACAGCAGCTTTCTCACGCGCGATGCAGCACGTTGCCGTCTCGAACGAAGAGCAGAGCAAGAACATCGGCGACATCGCGGCGGCAGCGACCGCGCTCACCGATACTTCGGGGCAAATGTCGCTGCTGGTAAAGACGTTCAAGCTCCGCGGCAGCTGACTCCCGGCATTGTTGGTCTTTCCGAACGCGTGAACTTGAACGGCATCGGAATGAGTCGCGCTCCCTGAGAATCCGCGACGGCAAACCTCGCTCCCTCGTACGCAGTCGCTGATCCGAAGCGACCGTCCTTAGCCAGCGCGTAGAACTGCAGGTCGAACAACGGCCGCCCGTGCGCGTCGAGGAGTCGCCGCTCCGTCATCGCGATTACTCTGTCGATCGTCTTCATGCACGCCTGGTCGGGCGACATCCCCTGTCGCATGAACTCCACGATCAGGAACGCCCCGCAAACTTTGATGTTTGCCTCTCCGCGCCCGGTCGAGCCTGCGGCACCCACTGTGTTGTCGCAGTACTGGCCGGCCCCGACGATCGGAGAATCGCCGATTCTGCCGGCGACTTTCCATGAGAGACCACTCGTAGTCGTCACCGAGGAGATGTCACCAGCAGCGTTCACGGCGTTCATGTTGATCGTTCCGGTCGTGAACGTGACGTGCAGCGGATCGTCGAGCGACAAGCTGGAAGTCCGCGGGGGAGGGGCGCTCTCGCCGGGATTATCGAGCCAGGCGTCGGCGGGATTGAGACACGCCTTCCAGCGCAGCCAGTCCTGCCTGCTCTTCTCAGTGAGAAGGTTCTGCTCCTTGAAGCCCATCTTCAGCGCGAATTTCTTGGCGCCGGCGCCAACCAGCATGATGTGGTCGGTGTAGTCCATTACCGCTTTCGCCACTAACGACGGCGTAGCGATGTCTTCCAGCGCACCGACAGACCCTGCGCGTCTCGTGGGTCCGTGCATGCACGAAGCATCGAGCTGCACCACTCCTTCTTCATTGGGCAGCCCGCCCAACCCCACCGATTGATCTTCGGGGTCCAGCTCCTGGATGTTGACCCCCGCGATGATCGCGTCGAGTGTGTCGGCGTTCTGTCGCGTGATCAGATCGTACGCTTTGGCGACGCCGCGGATGCCGTTGGCGGAGGCGACTACGACGGGGCGACCGGCGGAATTCGTGACAGTCGAGGCGGACGTCGCCTCCAAGACTTCCGCGCGAGCGCTACGATTGAGTGTGACTCCTGCTGCGGCAGCGACACCGACGCTGACGAATTTTCGTCTTGAGATTGACACCTAGTTCTCCTTGTAGATCTTGACCGTGATTTTGCCGTCCGTGCCGACCCACCCCCGGTACATGCCTGCCGAGTTGAACGGCGTGGCGATGTTTCCCTTCCGATCCATCGCGATCACTCCGCCCTCTCCGTGCTGTGCCACCAGCTCCTTCATAACCACATCGTCCGCCGCCTGCTGGATCGAGACTCCGGTGTAACGCAGTCTGGCGCAGATGTCGGCCGCGACGTTGTTGCGGATGAAAAACTCCCCGTCTCCGGTTCCCGAGACGGCGCAGCTCAGATTGTTGGCGTAGGTTCCGGCTCCGATGATCGGCGAGTCACCAACCCGTCCGAATCGCTTCATGTTGGTCCCGCCGGTCGATGTTGCGGCGGCGAGATTGCCTGCCTTGTCCAACGCGACCGCGCCGACGGTGCCGAACTTCCGTTCCTCGCCCGGCACCAGGCCGGTTTTTCCGCTGTCCGCCCGGGCCTTCGCCGCCTCGAAGGCTTTCCACCGGCGCTCGGTCCAGAAGTAATAAGCCGGCACGAGCTTCACCCCCTGCGACTTGGCGAATTCCTCGGCGCCCGCGCCCACCATCATCACGTGTGGAGATTTCTCCATCACGAGCCGGGCGAGCGAGATGGGATTCTTCACGTGCTGCAGCGCGGCGACGGCACCCGCGTTGAGCGTGCGTCCATCCATGATGGAGGCGTCCAGCTCGTTTGTCCCTTCGGCGGTGAAGACCGCGCCCTTCCCGGCGTTGAAGATCGGAGAATCCTCCATCACTCTGATCGTAGCTTCTACGGCGTCGAGGCTGGTTCCTCCGCGAGCGAGAATCTGGTAGCCGGTGCGAAGTGCGATCGTGAGGGTGTCGATGTAGGCTTTCTCCATCTCCGGAGTCATGTTCTGCCGGAGGATTGTCCCCGCGCCGCCGTGGATCACCATCGCGAAATTGGGCGCGGATGCTGCTATCTGTGACTGCCCGGACGCTGGAGAAAGGGTCGAAGCAAGGAGGCCGGCGCATGCAGCCAGACGAAGGAGTGGGCGCGACATTTTCGTGGGATGCGAGGGGAATTGCGGTGTCCGCACGACCGGCCGGACGGGTGGCTTCAATAAGCTATCCGGCTCATATAGCTTCCCGCTACGCATGAAATCCTCCCACCCGTCCAGACTGAGGAAGTTGCGTCTCGAGGCCGCTGACGCCCCGCGCATCGATCGAGGGCAACTCCCGCAGCGGACCGCTGAAGGTTAGTTTGTACGTGCTTCACCCTGAGAATTTTGCGCGGTGTTTCACGCAGCGAAGGTGAGACGCTCCCCAACACGACGAGAACAGGATTTCCTTCGCATGAAAGGTTCTGACCGCCTCCGGCGGATTGCATCTTACGCATTGGTCGCGGCACTCGCGGTCGCGGCTGTCTCCTGCAATGAAGCGCATCCCAACACCACGCTCGTCCCGCATTCCGATCTCGGACGCGAAATAGATTTTCTGTGGGACCGCCTGCTGCTCCTCGGCACGATCGTGTTCATCCTGGTCGAAGGGATTCTCGTCTACATCGTGTTCAAGTATCGCCGCCGGGAGAATCAGCCCACCCCGCCACAGACACACGGCAGCACCAAGCTCGAGATAACGTGGACGCTCATCCCCGCCGTGATTCTGGTTTTCATCGCGGTCCCAACCGTCAGGACGATTTTCATCACGCAGGCGCAGGCCGCACCGGGCTCGCTCAATATCGAGGTCACGGGACATCAGTGGTGGTGGGAGTTCAAATACCCCGAGTACGGCGTCACGACGGCGAACGAGATTTACCTCCCCGCCGGACGCACCGTGAATTTCAGGCTTCGCTCCGCCGACGTAATCCACTCGTTCTGGACCCCGCAGCTGGGTGGAAAACGGGACGTGGTGACGAATCGTACGAATTATCTCTGGTACACGCCGGACTCCTCCACGGCGAGCAATGTCTGGAACGGATTCTGTGTCGAGTACTGCGGCGCGTCGCACGCGAACATGCGCTTCAGGGTATTTACGGTCACGCAGGAACAGTTCGCGTCGTGGGTCGCGGGTCAGAAGATGCCGGCGAGATTCGGTGCAGTCGCTCCCGCGGCACCGAGTGCTGCTGCAAATTCAGGTGCACAGGCTGCCGTAGCGGGCGCCGCTCCAGCGGCAGCGAGTTTCGCGCCGACACCTGGCAGCCTGCCGGCGGGTTACATCTTCCCGCGCGAGCAAATTCCTGACTACGCGGTCCCGCACGCTCCGATTCCGCCGGGACTCAAGTTCACAGCAGGCCTTACCGGCAACGCGGGTCGTGGGAAGCAGATTTTCTCCAGCTCCGCCTGCATCGGCTGTCATTCGATCGCCGGGAATCCGATGGCAATGGGCGTGACGGGCCCGAACCTGACTCATGTTGGCTCGCGGAGCACGATTGCTGCGGGTCGCTTCCCGAATGCGGCCGCTTACCTGGCGCTCTGGATCAAGAACGCCCGTGAGATGAAGCCCGAAATACTGATGCCGACATTCGGCCTGAACGAATACGATCCTGTCCTGAAGGCGAAAGTCACAACGGCGAACGGCGGACTCACCGATCAGCAGATCGCCGACATCGTCGCTTACCTAACCTCGCTGAAGTAACCGGAGACCGAATTGGCTAGCACTGCATACCCAGCACCGGCGCACGCTCCAGCGTACTCGGCTGAGCAAAGCGGACTTTGGAGCTGGCTCACCACCGTAGATCACAAGCGCATCGGCATTCTCTACCTCTACACCGCGCTCAGTTTCTTCGTGATCGGCGGAATGGAGGCGATGATCATCCGCGCCCAGCTCGGCGCTCCCAATCAGCACCTGGTGTCGGCGGAGTTCTACAACCAGCTCTTCACGATGCACGGGACGACCATGATCTTCCTCGCGATCATGCCGCTCTCGGCGGTGTTCTTCAATTTCCTGATTCCGCTGCAGATCGGCGCGCGCGACGTGGCGTTCCCGAGACTGAACGCGTTCAGCTACTGGGTTTACCTGTTCGGCGGAATCTTCATCACGGTGCCGATTCTGTTCGCGGTGGCGCCGAACGGCGGCTGGTTCGGTTATGCGCCGCTCACGATCAGACAATATTCGCCCGGCCACAACATCGATTTCTGGGTGATCGGTCTCCAGATACTCGGCATCTCGTCTCTGGCGGCGGCGTTCAACTTCCTGACGACGATCATCAATCTGCGTGCTCCAGGCATGACACTAATGCGCATGCCGATGTTCACCTGGATGGCGTTCATCGTTCAGATCCTGCTCGTGCTCGCGTTCCCCGTCATTACGATCGCGCTCGTGTTCCTGCTGTTCGATCGCTTTTTCGGAACCAACTTCTACAACACGGTAAGCGCCGGCGCCGATCCGCTCCTCTGGCAGCACCTGTTCTGGATCTTCGGACACCCGGAGGTCTACATCCTCGTGCTGCCCGCGTTCGGACTCGTGTCCGAAGTGCTGCCGACTTACTCGAAGAAGCCGTTGTTCGGCTACCCGGTGATGGTCTATTCCGGAATTCTCATCGCCGTGCTCGGCTTCGGCGTGTGGGCGCACCACATGTTCGCTGTAGGCATGGGTCCGATCGCCGATACGTTCTTCGGCCTGAGCACGATGCTCATCGCGATTCCGACGGGCGTGAAGATCTTCAACTGGATCGCGACGATGGCGCAGGGCGCCATCCGCTACACGACCGCGATGTTGTTCGGAATCTCGCTCGTCGCCTTGTTCACGATCGGCGGGATCTCCGGAATCATGCACTCGTCTCCGCCGGCCGACCTGCAGCAGACCGATACGTATTTCATCGTCGCCCACTTCCACTACGTGCTGTTCGGCGGTTCGATCATGGGCATCTTCGCCGGCATCTATCATTACTTCCCGAAGATCCAGGGTCGTCTGATGGATGAGAGGCTGGGCAAGTGGCATTTCTGGCTCACCTTCATCGCCATGAACCTGACGTTCTTCCCGATGCATTTTTCGGGAATGCTCGGGATGCCGCGCCGGATCTACACCTACGACTCCGGACAAGGCTGGGATCTCTTCAACGCGATGTCGACCGCGGGCGCGATGATCTTCCCGTTCGCAACGCTGATCTTCATCTACAACTTCTTCAAGAGCAGGAAGAGCGGAGAAATCTCGGGCGCGAATCCGTGGGGCGCGGGGACTCTGGAGTGGACGATTCCGAGTCCGCCGCCGGAGTACAACTTCGCCAAGATCCCGACCGTCACGACCAGATATCCGCTCTGGGAAGGAAAGGAAGCGGACCACGAGAGCGCGCGCGTCAACTCGCAGGAAGGCAAGACACCGGCGCAGCTCGGGATCGTCATGCCGTACAACACCATCAAGCCGCTTTTTGTGGCGGCTGGCCTCGTCATCATGTTCTGCGGGCTGATCTCTTCGCGCGCGTTCATCGGCATCGGCGCGGTGATCATGATTTTCTCTCTCTACAGCTGGCTCCTGAGCCCGCTCGAGCCGGAGCACCACTAGACAATGTCCACTTCCATCGCGCATACGAGCGCTCCCGCGTCACACCATTACACGACGCTCGGGCTCGACAGCCGTAAGGTCGCCATCTGGGCCTTCATCGGCTCCGAGTGCATGCTCTTCGTATCGCTGATCTCGACGTATCTGATCTACAAGGGACGAAGCGTAGTCGGGCCGTTCCCGCACGAGACCTGGACCGATCCGGCGACTGGTCACGTCCTCAAGCCGATCCTCAACATTCCGGTGACATCGGCGTCGACGTTCGTGCTGCTCATGTCGTCGCTGTTCATGGTGCTGGCTCTCGCCGCAGTACAGAACAAGGAAAAACCAAAACGCACGCGAGGCGAGCGGGTTCTCGGCAACTCCAAGCTGTGGCTATGGATGACGGCGATTGCCGGCACGACGTTCCTCGGCTTTCAGGCGTTCGAGTTCACGTCGTTCGTGCATGAAGGACTCACGATCCGGACGAATCTCTTTGGCTCTTCGTTTTTCACGCTGACTGGATTTCACGGCGCGCACGTGACGGCCGGAGTGCTATGGCTCGTGACGCTGCTCGCGATCGACTACCGGCGAGGCCTCGGCTCGCGCGATTCCCTGCTCGTGGACATCGCCGCGCTGTACTGGCACTTCGTCGACGTCATCTGGATCGTGATCTTTACTCTCGTCTACCTCATCAAGTAACGGCGGAACGATGGATACTCACGCCAGCGCTACAAACCTTCCCGATTCGGCCGAGGGCGGCGCACACGCTCCCCACGGGGAAGTCGAACACGTCCATCCGACCTGGTCCACCTACTGGAAGGTCGCACTCATTCTTACGCTCATCACGGTCGCAGAAGTCTGGGCGTACTACATACCATCGTTCGTCGCCGGCCGTGGATTCGTCCCGACGCTGCTGATTCTGTCAGCATTGAAGTTCACGATCGTGGTGATGTTCTACATGCACCTCAAATACGATCACAGGCTATTCCGTGTGCTCTTCACCGGGCCGCTCCTGGTCGCTTCGCTGACGCTGCTGGGGCTGATGTTCCTCTTCGGACATCTCTACTTCAAAGTCATGTAGCATGTTGTTCCTGGCGCTGCTCCATCCCATCGTCACGCTGAACTGGTGGCGATGGTCGATTCACCCGAGTACCGCCATTGGCATCGCAGCACTCGCAGCGATCTACATCTGGGCCGCGAAAAAACTCGGACAGACTCCTTCCCTGTCCCAGCGGATCTACTTTTTCGCCGGCCTGCTCGTGATGTTCGGCTCACTCAACGGACCGATACACGACCTGAGCGACGACTATCTGTTCAGTGCGCACATGGTTCAACACCTGCTGCTCACGCTGGCGATGCCGCCGCTCCTACTTGCGGGAGTGCCGGGCTGGATGTTGAGGCCGCTGCTGACACGCCGCGGAGTGGCGCCGGTTGCGCGGTTTTTCACGCGCGCGCCGATTGCGTTCGTAACGTTCAACCTCGTGATCGCGGTGTGGCACCTGCCGCCGTTCTATAACGCGGCGATGGCGAATCACAATCTGCATATCCTCGAGCACCTGATGTTCATGGTGGCCGCGGTGCTGATGTGGTGGCCGCTTCTAAGTCAGCTCCCTGAGTTCCCGCGGCTCGCCTACCCCGGACAAATGCTCTACAGCTTTCTAATGAGCATCCCCATGTCGATCATCGCGGTGTACATCGCGATGTCGGATCACGTGCTCTACCCGGCGTACTCCGCGGCGCCCCGGATACTGCCGCTGTCGCCGCTCGAAGATCAGCTCCTCGGCGCACTCATCATGTGGATCCCGGGCGGGCTCATCTTCATGATCATCATGACGGTGGTGTTCTTCAAATGGAACGCCCGCGGCGAGGACTCGACCGCGGGCGCTCAAGTGGACTGGAAGCCGTCGACGGCTTAGTCGTCGGTTCCTTCGAGGGCCTGCTTCAGCTGCCGGTTCAGTTTGGGGTGCCCTCTCCACAGATACCAACCCATCGCCCCAGCGGCGAGAAGATTCGCGACGAAGATTTGCGCCCACGCGATGTCGCCGAGCGCGGATTGCGTAAAAGCGGCCGCAATCATGTAGAACCCCAGCGTCGTCATCACGAACGCGACGAGCAGCCCCGCCAGGATTGCGGGAGTCCGCTCCGCCTGGTGCACGATTACCGTAAGCACGATTCCCACTATGAAAAAAGCGAGGTAGTGGAAAATCGTGTAGCCGACCACCTGGGTGAACGCAGTGTCGCCCATCATGTTCTTTCCCAGAACGCTGACGACGCCCTTGCCGAGAAAGATCGGGGTGGAGAAAGGGTGGCCTGCAATGGTGTCGACTATCAGGAACCAGACTGCGATTGCGGTTGCGCCGATGAAACCGGTGATCACGCCTTCACGCAGAAAATTGTGCGGCCGTTCAGCCATTGGCTCCTCTGATACGTTCGATTCCGGTCCCTGCGGAAAAAATACGCAACCTCCGGGTATATTCCAAGCGAGCACGAAATGGTTGCAGCATCCGGACCTGGCACCGTTCTCGCCATTCGAAGCCCAACTGCTCGACCTCACCGAATTTCACGTCAACACGTTCACCGGTTAATGATGTTTTCTCGTAGGATTCGAATCGCCATCCTCGTGGCGCTAGCGGCATGCGCCGCCACTCCGACAATTCTCGAAGCGCAGACTCGCAAGAGGACGACGACCACGAGACGCCGGGTGCGGAGACCGAGCCGCAACAGGCCGCCGGCCATTCCGGTGGTGCGCTACAGCTCTCCGAGAAGCTCTGATGATCTCGCCTCGACGCTCAGTGGACTCGCCGGCCGGACCCGCAGCGGGAACTGGGGTTTGATGGTCGTCTCTCTCACGCGTGGCGACACTCTCTACGCCGACAACGCCGGGGAGCAGATGCTGCCCGCTTCGACGATGAAACTGCTGACGAGTGCGATTGCATTGGATCGGTTCGGGCCGACGTACCAGTTCAGCACGGATGCTCTGCGCGATGCACCGGTCGGTCCCGACGGAACCGTCACCGGAAACCTCTACATCCGTGGGGACGGCGACCCCGCGCTGTCCGGCAAGTTTCTCCCCGGCGGTTCCTCCGCGCCGATGAATCGACTCGCTGATCTCGTCTCATCGCAGGGGATCAAACACGTCACGGGCGACATCATCGGCGACGCCTCCGCGTTCGACGACCAAAAGGTCCCGCAGGGATGGCTCACGCGGTATCTCCAGGCATCCTACGCCGCGCGGGTATCAGCGCTGTCGCTGAACGAGAATCTCGTCGCGGTGTCCGTCACGCCCTCTTCGCCGGGGAAGCCGGCGATCGTCGCACTCGAGCCGTCGACCAGCGCCATTCCGTTGGTGGCCAACGTACGCACCGTCGCGGGGGGCGGTGCGAGGCTCGGCTTCAGAAAGTTTGGTGACGGAACGATTCAGGCGAACGGCTCCATCGGAACGAGAGCAGGCACGCGCAAGTACGTGTCCATCGTCGAGG
>Ga0193699_10000200_pt1 | contig 26864 bp, 24 predicted proteins | sample L3c2metaG_FD_160095 | JGI IMG/M metagenome (GOLD analysis project Ga0193699, IMG submission 160095) | Soil microbial communities from a riparian zone of the East river system, Colorado, United States - L3c2 | ecosystem: Environmental > Terrestrial > Soil > Riparian zone | place: USA: East...
CGAGGCGGTCCCGTCGATGGCTGGTCCGGGCGGATGCCTGAGGTCGCACGATCTCGCAGCCGATCCTGGTCGGATCGGCAAGGGATCGGGTGGCCTCAGGCGCCGGCCGGGCCGGTCAGCGGCGGCAGCGAACCCGTGGAACAACTCATCCCGAGGGATTTCCAGGGTTCTTCCATGCCTTCCGAACCGCGGGCCGCGGTGGTTAACTCGGCCGGGCATGGCGGAGCCAGGCATGAGGTCGGACGGGCGGCGGCGGCGGCGCTGGAGCGCCGGCGAGGTGCAGGAGGCGCTCGTGATCAGCGGCGAGATCCCGCTGTGGCTGGTGGACGGGGACGACCGGATCGCGTTCGTCAACGACGCGGCCGTGCGGACGCTGGGATACGACAGCGACGACGAGTTGCTCGGCCGTCCCAGCCACGACACCGTCCACTGGAAGCACCCGGACGGGTCGCCGTACCCGGCGGAGGACTGCCCGATCACGCACGCCACCCGGCGCGGCGAGCCGATCCGCATGGAGCGCGACTGGTGGGTCCGCAAGGACGGCAGCATGGTCCCGATCTCGATCCACTGCGTCCAGATGGAGATCGACGGCCGGATGGGGACCGCGATGACGTTCCACGACCTGACCGCGAGCGTGGAGGCCGAGCAGGAGCGCCGGCGGTACGACGTCGAGCGGGCGCGCCTCGGCGAGGTCCGTGCGTCGCGGACCAGGATCGTCGAGGCAGCCGACGAGCAGCGCCGCCGGCTGGTCCGGGATCTCCATGACGGCGCTCAGTCGGGGCTCGTGCGCATCGTGCTGGCCCTCCAGCTCGCCCTCCGGGGCGGGGACGTGCCCGGCGAGGTGCGGACGCTGGTCGGCGACGCGCTCGGCGACGCGCGCTCGGCGATCGACGAGCTCCGCGAGCTGGCGCACGGCATCCATCCCGCGGTGCTCACCCGGAGCGGTCTTGCCGCCGGGGTGCGGGCCATGGCGGACCGGGCGTCGGTGCCCGTCGTGGTCGACGTCGCCGACGAGCGCTACCCGGAGCCCGTGGAGCTGGCCGCCTACTTCGTGGCGGCGGAGGCCCTCACGAACGTCGCCAAGTACGCGCGCGCGTCAACCGCCCGCGTCACCACGACGCGGACGGAGAGCCATCTCGTCCTGACGGTCGACGACGACGGCATCGGCGGCGCGCGAGCCTCCGCCGGCAGGGGCCTCGCCGGACTCGCCGACCGCCTCGCGGCGCTCGACGGCACGCTGACGGTGTCGAGCCAGCCGGGCAAGGGCACGTGCGTCCGCGCCGAGATCCCGCTGTCGACTCCGGCGCCGCCGGCCGCGGCGGCCGAGCTCGACGTGCCGCCTCACGACATCGAGCGGCTCGCCTGATCGTCGACGAAGACGTCCACGAACGCGAACGCGTCGACGTCGACGAGCCCGCGGTCGGTCAGCTTGAGGTGCGGGATCACGGGCAGCGCGAGGAAGCTCATCGCCATGAACGGAGCGGAGACCGGGCAGCCGAGCTGCCGGACCGCGGACGTCGCGGCGTCGAGCTGATCGGCCACCACCTCCGGCGCGCGGTCGGCCATGAGCCCGGCGAGCGGGAGTGCGACCGCCGCCTGCAGCTCGCCGCCCGCGACCACCGCGATGCCGCCGCCCATGTCGGCGACCGCGCGCGCCGCGGCCAGGCCGTCGGCGTCGTCGGCGGCGACGACGACGAGGTTGTGGCAGTCGTTGGCGACGCTCGAGGCCATCGCGCCGCGCCGCAGGCCGAAGCCGCGGACGAACCCCATGCCGACGTTGCCGGTCGCGCGGTGGCGCTCGATGACGCTCAGGCGCAACACGTCGCGGTCGGGATCGGCAACGGCCACGCCGTCCTCGACGGGCACCTCCTCGATGTGCGCCGTGGTGAGCAGCTGGTCCTCGACGATGCCGATGACGCGCGCCCGGCGTCCCCGCGCGGGCAGTCCCAGGTCCGCCGGCCACGCGACGCGGAAGGTGTCGGGAAGCGTCGTTGGGGGCGCGACGCTGTCGCGCAGCCGCCGCCCGTCGCGCGCGACGATCGCTCCGCCGGCGACCACGAGCTCGACGGGCAGCGCGCGGAGATCCGACGTCACGAAGAGGTCGGCGCGCCGTCCGGGCGCCACGGCCCCGCGGTCGCGCAGCCCGTAGTGCTCAGCGGGGTTGAGCGTTGCCATGGTGATCGCGGTGACCGGGTCGAGGCCGCCGCGAACGCCGAGGCGCACGAGCGCGTCGACCGACCCGTCGCGCAGCAGCTCGCCGGGCACGCGATCGTCGGTCGCGAACGCGCACCGGCGCGCGGTGTGCTCGTCCACGGCCGGCAGCAGGTCGATCAGGTTCCGGGCGTTGGACGCCTCGCGCAGGAACACCGTCATGCCCAGCCGCAGCTTCTCGCGCGCCTCCTCCGCGGTGACCGACTCGTGGTCGCTCGAGATGCCGGCGCCGGCGTAGGCCTGGAGGTCCGGGCCGGTCAGCCCCGGGACATGCCCGTCCACCGGTCGCCCGGCGAACCCGCGCAGCTTGTCCAGCACCTCGTCGCTGCCGGCCAGGACGCCCGGGAAGTTCATCATCTCGGCGAGGCCCAGCACCCGCGGGTGCTCGGCGAGCGCGACGAGGTCCTCCGTGCCGAGCTCCGCGCCCGACGTCTCCATCGACGACGTCGGGACGCAGGACGGCGCCATCACGAGGACCGACAGATCCAGTCCCTCGCTGACGTCGAGCATGTAGCGAACGCCCTCGGCGCCCAGGACGTTCGCGATCTCGTGCGGATCGCACACGACCGACGTGACACCGTGCGGCAGGACCGCGTCGGCGAACCGATGCGGCGGCAGCATCGAGATCTCGATGTGCACGTGCGCGTCGATCAGCCCCGGGCACACGTACCGGCCGTCGAGATCGACGACCTCGCGCGCCGGCCGGTCGCCGAGCCCGACGATGCGATCGCCGCGCACCGCGACCGCGGTCTCCTCGATCTCGTGCGTGAACACGTTCACCACGCGGCATCCACGCAGCAGCAGGTCGGCCTCGACCTCGCCGCGGGCCGCCCTGATGACCTCGCCGAGATCATCCACCGCACCTGAAGTACGTGCGATCCCGCTCATGCTCGCGACCGAGTTAACCACCGCCCGGGAGCGGTGAGAAGGCCTCGGTCAGGCCAGCGCCGCGATGTAGCGGTCGGCCGAGCGCAGCACCTTCCCGAGGCCCCCGGAGTCGACGACCGTGTGCCACCAGGCGCCGTAGATGCGGTCGAAGGCGAGATCGGCGACCGCCGCGCGGATCCGGGCGATCTCGCGCGCCGGCAGGGGGATGAGGTTCGGGTAGCTGTACATGAAGCTCACCCAGTCGCGGTCGGGGATGACCTGCACGACGTCGCCGCTGAGCAGCGCTCCGCGTCCCTCGGCGCCGCCGGCCCAGAGGCAGACCGTCCCTCCCTCGAAGTGTCCGCCGAGGCGCACGAGCTCGAGGTCGTCGCCCACGCGGAGGCGGTCGCCGCTCCACAGCTCGATCCGAGCGTCGGGGCGCGTGATCCATCGGCGGTCGGCCTCATGGAGCAGGATCCGCGCGTCCAGGCGCTCGGCCAGGTCGGCCATGCCCGTGTAGTAGTGAGGGTGGGAGATCGCGATGTCGCGCACGCCTCCCGCGGCCTCGAGTGCATCGACGCCGGCGTCGTCGATCATCGGCACGCAGTCCCACAGCAGCCCGCCGACGTGCAGCGCGCGCTGCCCGATCGCGAAGCTCGGCTCGACGCCGAGGCCGAGCAGCCCGGGTTCGAGCTCTGAGACGCGGCTGCGGTGGCCGGCGGCGAGCGCCTCGCCGGTGATCCACTGCTGCCCGTCGGGTCCGACGTACTGCCGGTCGTCCTCGCAGATCGGGCACGCCGCGGGCGGGGCGTCGGCCTCGGGATACTGGGCGCCGCAGGTCACGCAGTGAAACACCGGCATCGGCTCGACCTTAGGCGAGCGCGCGGACGCCCGGCTACGCCGCCTGCGCGGCGCCGGTTCCCGGGTCGGGCAGGACGTCGCGGAGCTGGTTGCGCGAGCTGATGCTGAGCTTGGCGAAGACCTTGCGCAGGTGGTACTCGACGGTGCGGGGGCTGATGAACAGCCGGCTGCCGATCTCGGGGTTGGAGAGGCCGTCGCGGGCCAGCCAGGCGATCTGCGCCTCCTGCGGCGTCAGCGCGTTGCGCGTCTCGATGGAGCGCTTGCGGGCGGTCTCGCCGGTGGTCAGCAGCTCGTGGCGGGCGCGTTCGGCGAATGCCTCGGCGCCCATCGCGCGGAACATCTCGTGGGCGCGCCGGAGGTGCTCGCGCGCGTCCAGGCGCCGGTTCTCGCGGCGCAGCCATTCGCCGTAGAGGAGGTGGGCGCGGCCGAGCTCGATGCGCACGCGCGTGCGGCCCAGGCGCTCGATCGCCTCGCGGTAGAGGTCGTCGGCGGCCGCGCCCTCGCTCAGCAGCGCGCGCGAGCGCGCCTCGACGCCCAGCGCCCAGTCGGTGCCACTGGCGCGCGTCGTCTCCGACAGCCGCCCGACGGCGTCGGCGGCGGCCTCGGCCTGCCCGCTGCGGACGGCCGCCTCGATCAGCTCGACCAGCGCCCAGTTGGGGAACAGCAGCTCCTGCGGGCACTCCCCGGTGCGCCGGGCCGCGGCCAGCGCCTCCTCGTACCGGCCGGCGCCGTTGAGGAGCACCGCGCTCGCCGAGTGGACGAGGCTCAGCCCCATGCCCTCGCCCCGGCGCATCACCTCCTTGACGGTGGCCTCGCTCAGCTGGGAGACCTCGGTGTCACGCCCCTGGAACGCCGCGAGCGCCAGGGCGCCGTAGGGCGGGAGGTGGCTCCCCTTCGCCTCGGTCGCCACCTCCAGCTCCTCGACCAGCGCCGCGGCCAGGTCGAGCTCGCCGGCGAAGAGGTGCACGAGGATGCGGGTGGAGAGAGCGACCCGGAGCGCGGGGAGCGCGCCGGCCTCGCGGGCGAGCTCGACGTGGCGGCTGGAGAGCACGTGCCGCGTCTCGTCGTCCCACATGTCCGCGGCGGCGTGCGCGGCGAGCCCGAGCCAGCGGAGCCCCTCCTCTCGGGAGGTGTCCTGGCCGCGGAACGCGCCGAGCGCCCGCGCGAGGGCCGGCGCGCCGGCCGCGTGCCCGTCGGTGATCAGCACCGCCAGGCCGTCGAGCAGGAGATCGGGCGCCCGCGCGGCCCCCGGAGAGGATCCGGCCGCCCCGGCCGCCCGCGCGGCCTTCGCCGCCTCCAGGACACCGGCGTCGCGGCCCAGCCGGCCGGCGAACAGCGCCGCGCAGAGCGCGTCGAGATACGTCTCGCGCGCAAGCTCCGCGTCGAGCGGCGCGAGCCGCCGCGCGGCCTCGAGCAGCAGCGGCGGAGCGTCGCTGCCGCGCGGGGAATGGAACGCCATGTGGCCGTGCAGCAGCTCCACCCGCGCACGCTGGAGCTCGTCGAGCGGCCCGCCCTCCGCCGCGGCCAGCAGCTGCAGTGCCGCGTCGGGCGCCCCGGCCTCGTACGTCGCCTGTGCCGCGGCCAGCGCACGCGCCGCCCGCAGCGCCGGATCGAGCGTCAGCGCGGTCGCGCGCTCCAGGAAGGCGGCGGCCGCGGCCGGGCCGCCGCGCGCCCGGGCCCGGCCGGCCGACCGCTCGAGCTCCTGCGCGACGTCCGCGTCGGGGCCCGGCGCGGCCTGCGCGCGATGCCACGCGCGGCGATCGGGATCGGCCTCGGGATCGGTCGCCTCCGCCAGCGTGTGGTGCACGCTCTGGCGCTCCTGCGGCGCTGCGGCCCGGTAGACCGCCGAGCGCAGCAGCGGATGGCGAAACCGCACGCGCGCTGCGAAGTCGCACAGGCCCGCTGCCTCGGCCGGTGTCGCCGCCTCGTCGGCGATCCCCAGCCGCTGGGCCGCGCGCCACAGCAGTCCCGGGTCGCCGAGCGGCTCGGCCGCCGCGACCAGCAGCAAGTGCCGCGTCGCTGCGGGGAGCGCCTCCAGCTGCCGGACGAAGCGCTCCTCGATCGGGCCCGACCGCGCCGGCGCGTCCGGCAGCCCGAACCCGCCGGCCAGCGCCGCCGACGTCACCCCGTAGGCCAACTCCAGCAGCGCCGACGGGTTGCCGCGCGTCTCGGCCACGATCCGATCGCGCACCCGCTCGTCCAGCGGCCCCCGGAGCACCGACCCCAACAACGCCTGCGCGTCACGATCGCCGAGACCCTCGACGACCAGCTCCGGCAGCCCCGACAGCTCGTCCTCCTCACCGGAGTCGAGCACCGCAAAGACGATCGCCAGCGACCCCGCCGACAGCCGCCGCGCGACGAACGCCAGCGCCTCTGCCGAGGCCCGATCCAGCCACTGCGCGTCATCCACCACGCAGACCAGCGGCTGCTGGCCGGCCACCTCGCCCAGCAGGCCGAGCACCGCCAGGCTGACCAGAAAGCGATCCGGCGCCTCGCCGTCGCTCAACCCGAACGCCGTGCTCAGCGCCTCGCGCTGAGGAGCCGGCAGACACTCCAGCCGATCCAGCATCGGCGCGCACAGCTGATGCAACCCCGCGAACGGCAGCCGCATCTCAGACGGCACCCCTGCGGCGCGCGCCACGCGACAGCTCGACGCCCGCTGCACCGCGTACTCCAACAACGCCGACTTGCCCACGCCCGGCTGGCCGCGCAGCACCAGCACCCGGCTCGCACCCGCGCCGGCCGCGTCCAGCAGCTCGTCGAGCGCCTGGCACTCGCTGCGCCGCCCCCGCAACGCGCGGGACCGGCCCGCGCGCGACGCTGCGTCACCCCCGCTCACCGGGGTAGGCGTGTCCATGTCTCACGGGTACCCGGCATCCACCGCCGAGTCAAACCGGCGCCCCGCAGGCAGGGAACCTCCAGGAACCCTGGGCTCCAAGAGGTTCCCGGCACCGCAATGGACGCGGGCGGTCGCGCCCCGGGGGCAGCGACCTCGGTTCAGCTCGCCCCGAACCTTCGGCCACGCACCGCCGCGCCGGCCGCCCATAGCCTCGGGAGCATGTTCGAGCAACGGCAGGCCACCGATCGCGATGCGACCTCCCCGGGCACGCGCATGGACGTCGCGGCGGCGTTCGGCGCGCAGCCGGCGAGCTTCTGGCTGGCGTCGCTGGCCTCGCTGAGCATGATCATCGGCGGCGTCGGTCCGTGGGCGACGGCGTTCGGGTTCGCCTCGCTGAGCGGCACCAGCATGCATGGCTGGCGCTCGGTGATGGTCGGTGTCGTGGGCCTCGCGATGCTGGGCCTGCATCAGCTGCGCAAGGCGCGCCTGCCGCTGATCGTGGCGGGCATCGCGGCCGTGCTCGGCGCGGTGCAGGCGGTCGCGACCTTGAGCAAGATCCACTCGGGCGGGGCCGTGACCACCATCTTCGGCCAGCAGTACCGCTACCTCGATCCCGCGTGGGGCCTCTACCTGGTCCTCGCGGGCGCGATCGCCCTCGCGTGCTGCGCATCCGCGCTCGTGTGGCGCGCGTCGCGCGTCACCGCGTAGGAGACGGTGTCGCTATCGCGACTGGGGACCCACCTCCGGCGGCGATGGCCGCCCGTCGTGGGCCTCGCCCTCGCTGGCCGCCTACGGCACCCCTAACCACCCACTCAGGCGGCGAGCTCCTCGTCGAAGGGGGAGTGCCGGATGGGGATCTGGTCGCAGCGCTGCGCCTCGGCGACGTAATCGCTGATGAGCGCATCGACTTCGGCCTCGGAGGTCAACCCGCTCTCGACGATGTAGCGGGGACCACCGCCCTCGCCGGGTGCGTCGGTGACGCGGACCAAGCCGCCGACCCGCTGGCCGTAGACGATGCGCTCACCAGCGCTGATCCGGTAGCGCGCCAGCTCGGTGCGGATGGGGGTGGGGATGGCCTGACGTAGGTGTCTTGTCATACGGGAACCTGGCTTGAGGTGTCGGCAAGCGTAGGCGTCATCGCGCCACGGGATCGCCTGTCGGGAGACCAGCACCGGCCCGACCCTCGGGACGAGGCGCACCGCCCGCCGGCACGGCGCGGCGTCACCAGCGTCGCGTCACCTGAGGCCGTTCGCATCGGGCACCTCACCAGCCTGCACCCGTGTCTCCTCCCAGGGGAGGGAAGCGGCACCGCAGCGTTCGCCCAGCGTCCGCGCGGCGCGCCCGGCCGGTGGCCGACGGCCCGGTACGCCGACCGGTGTAGCCGGCACGGCGGCTGGCACGCCTGACGTAGAGGCAAAGTCATCGCCGGGCTGACGACAAACCCGCGCCCGGTCGCCAGCATGACCTCGATGTTGCTGAACCAGACGATCTCGGGCCACGTGCCAGACCTCGCTCGGACCGCGTCCGGGGAGCTCGCATGAGCGCGCGCCTCGCCCATGCGACGCAGATGCCGCAGCCGCATCTGCGCGTCGCCGAAGCGGCGCCCGACGCGGGCCCTGGCTGGCCGGAGGCCGACTTCCGTGCGCTCGCCGAGCTCGTCAGCGCGCGGGGGTTCGAGGTTGCCGAGCGCGCGCAGGCGGCGCTCGCGCCGGTCCTCCCGCACGACGCGCTCGTGCTGGTGACGCCCGGCTCGCCCGACCTCCCGGTCCAGATCGCGGCACCGCCGGAGCTGCTCGAGCGGGTCGTAGGGTTCGACTGGTCGGCGATGGTCGGCAGCGACCTTCCGGAAGGATGCGGGGCAACACGGCTCGTGCTGCCTGACCTCGGCGGGGGCGTGCGCCTCGCCGGCTGGGTCGCGGGGGCCGGGAAGCAGGCCGTCGCGCTCATCCTGGGCGCCAGCGGACCGCTCCAGGTCAACCCGGAGCAGGAGCGCGCAGCGATGCGGGTGGCGATCCTCACGGCCGCCCGCGCGCGCAGCGTGGACCAGGATCCGTCGCCCGGCACGCTGGCGTTCTCGCTGGCCATCAACCAGGAGCGCAAGCGCGTGCGCTCGGAGATGCACAGCCGTCAGGCCGCCACGCTCTCCTCATTGCTGCAGACGCTGCGGCGAGCCGGCGGTCCGAGCGGATCTCGCTCAGTGCCTCCCGAGGTGCTCGAGGCGATCGATCTGGCGTCCGGAGAGCTGCTGGAGCTCAAGGCCGGGTCCAGGCGCGAGGAGGCGTCGACCGAGGTCGCGGTGGCGCAGACGTTCGCCGACGCCGAGGACGAGGTCCGAGGGATCGTGCGCTCCGGCGAGCTCCAGCTCGTCGTCGGGCTCGACGCGGCGGAGGACGCGCGCCTTCCGCGGGCGATCGCGCACGCGGCGCGGATCGTCACCCGCGCCAGCGCGCTCAACACCACGCATCACCCGGGCGCCGGCAAGGTCCGGGTGCAGTGGCGCCTGACCGGAGATGCGCTGACCGTCGTCGTCGCCGACGACGGCGACGGGTTCCCCGCGCACCACGACCGGCCCCGCCGGGAGCTCGCTTACATGCGGCGCCGCGTGGCGGGACTCCGCGCGACCGTCGAGGTCGACACGACGCCCCAGTGGGGAACCGCCGTCGTCTGCGAGCTGCCGCTGCACGGGCCGCCGCTCGCGCCCGAGACGCCCGCCGCCGAGCTCATCTCGCACCTGCGTGCGCGCGAGCGCGAGGTTCTGGAGCTGCTGGTCGCCGGACTGCGCAACGGCGACATCGCCGAGCGGTTGTTCATCACGGTCCGCACCGTCAAGTTCCACGTCTCGAACATCCTGCACAAGCTCGACGTGCAGTCCCGCACCGAGGCGATCGCGCTCGCGCACGCCGCCGGGATCTCAGGTCCCGACGAGTCCTGACCGTTGCGCGCCGGCGGACGCCGGCGCAACGTTACGCGGTTGCAACTCGCCGGGCGTACAACTCGGGGACCTCATGCAGATCCCGAACGTTGTCGAACTGACCCGGAGGACAGCCCATCCGCTCGTGACGGGACGCGGAGGCTGGTCGTGATGGCCGGCGCGGCGGCTGGAGCGACGGATCTGCGGCTCGTGCCGGCCCTTGCCGAGCCGGCGCCGGTTCGCGGCGCCGACGCGCCGTCGGGCTCGGCCCGGTCCGGCGCGTCGGCGGTGCCCGCGGTCATCCGCACGCTGGTCGTCGACAGCCACCGGCTGGTCCGGGCGGGCATCCGCGCGCTCGTCGAGGACCAGCCGGACCTTACGGTGGCGGGCGAGGCGGCCACCGGCGAGGACGCGGTCGCGCTCGCCCGGCGGACGCGCCCGGACGTCGTGGTGATGGACGCCGGGCTCGGAGGCGCGGACGTGCTCCAGTCCATCCGGCAGATCCTCGCGGCGCCCGGCGAGGTCAACGTGCTGCTGTTGATGAACAGCGAGACGGACCAATGCATCTTCGAGGCGCTGCAGGCGGGCGCCCGCGGCCTGCTGGTCAAGGACAGCGACTCCTACGAGCTGCTGCACGCGGTCCGCGTGGTGGCCAACGGCGAGGCCCTCCTGAGTCCGCGCCTGATGCGCCGGGTGATCACCCGGTTCGTGTCGCTCGTGCCGTCCCTAGGGCCTGCGCCGGACCAGCTCGCCGAGCTGACGGCGCGCGAGCGTGAGGTGATGGCGCTCGTCGCGGGCGGTCTGAGCAACGAGGAGATCGCCGACCGCCTCGTGATCAGCCCGGCGACGGCCAAGACCCACGTCAGCCGGGCCCTGCGCAAGCTCGACGCGCGCGACCGCGCGCAGCTGGTCGGGCTCGCCTACGAGACGGGGCTCGTCGTATCCCAGTGCGCCTGACCGGCTGCCGCGCCTCACGAAGGACAGGACTAGGGAGATGACGGGTGGGCTCGCGGATGCGAGCGCCTTCGGCGGCTGCCACCGTTGCTGTCAGTTCTCAGGTTCTCGCGGAAGGGGCAGAGCATGGAGGCTACGGCAGCGATGCCGGATGGTCAGGTGGGGGACGTGGCGTGGCCGGACCCGTCCCGCGCGAGTGAGAGGCCGGCGTACCCGCGCGCGGTTCCCGAGACGTATTGGGAACGCTGCGTCGCCGACTTGAGTCGTCAGCTCGACGAGGTGCACGCCAGGCTCGCCTTCGCCAAGCGCCAGCTCGAGCGCGAGCAAGGCCCCGGCCCGCCCGGCGACGACGTCGCCTTGACCCGCGAGCGTCCCGAAGCGCCCGTCCGACTCGTGCATGTCCGGGGCGAGGCTGCGGTCGGCGAGCGCGACGTCACCGGCGCCCGTCCGGCCTCGCCGTGTCCGATGCTCTACGCGCTCGGACGCGAACGCGGCGCTCTGCGGGTGACCGGGCGCACGATCGAGCTCAGCCGGCGCCACACCGAGATCCTGGTGCTCCTGGCCACGCACCCGCACGGGATGACCACCGAGGAGCTTGCCGTGGCGCTGTACGGCGAGGCCGGCCGGCCCGCGAGCGTGCGCGTCGAGCTGTGCCGTCTGCGGAAGATCGCGCCGCGGATCTTCACCGAGCGCAACCGGGTCAAGCTCGAGGTGGAGGCGGACTTCCTCATCGTGCAGCGCCTGCTGCGCGCCGGTCGAGCACTCGCGGCGGTGCAGGGGTACCCGTCGGCGCTGCTCCCGCGTTCCGAAGCGCCTGGCGTCGTCGACGCGCGCGACGAGCTGGAGGCCTGGGTGCGCTCGGCCGTCATGACGTCCGACGACCCGGCGGCGCTCTGGGCCTGGCTGGAGAGCGGCTCGGGCTGGGACGACGCGCTGGCGTGGAAGCGCTTCCTGGCCGACCTGGAGTTCGCCGACCCGCGGCGCGCCCTCGCCGTGAGCCGGCTCGCCCGCCTACGCAACGCGCTGACGGTCGTCCGCTGACGTGAAGTCCGTCGGGAGGACGGCACGCAACGGCGGCGTCAAGACGCCCGCCTCGGACGGCGCAGACCGCGGGTCACCCGCGGTCCGCGTGATCGCCGACCGGATCGCGGCCGGCCGGCGCGAGCTCGCACGGCGGATGATCGACCGCTGTCGCAAGGAGATCGCCGACTACGAGCTCATCGACGACGACGAGGCGCTCGCCGACTTCTCGGCGTTCGCGCTGGAGACCGTCGACGCGCTGACGGCCAGCCTCACGAACGGGCCGGAGTTCCCCGCCGACCGGCTCGAGCAGGTCCGCTCCGCTGCGCAGCGACGCGTGCATCAGCGGGTGTCGCTGGAAGCGTTCCTGCATGCGCAGCTCGTGACGGCGCGGGTCATCTGGGAAGCGGTGCTCGACCAGGCGCGCTCGGGCCGGCCGGACGAGCTCGAAGCGGCCCTGACGATCGCCGGGCGCCTGCTGTCCAACGGAGACCTCGTCGCGACGGTCGCCACCGCGGCCTACCTCGACGAGCTCAGCGATCGGGGGCTGCTGCGCCACGACCTGCTGGATGCGCTGATCGCGGGACACGGCGACACCGAGCGCACCCGCCGGCGGGCCGGTGCGCTCCGCCTTCAGCTGGGCGAGAACTATGTGGTCGTCGTGATCCGCGCGCCGGAGATCCATGCGGGGGATGCCCGGCAGCCACCGCTGCCCGCGCAGGTGGCCCTCGATCGCCTGGTGGACGCCACCCGCTCGCAGCTGCGCCCCGACCAGGGTGCGCTCCTGGCCGGGATGCGCCACGGCGACGTCGTGGCGCTCTACCCGGTCTCCGGGGCGGCCGGGCTGGCCAAGGTCCGGCGGGAATGCACGGCGCTGATCGAGGCGCTGGCGATGGACGTCGGCGTGGGCATGAGCGGCTGGCACGCCGGGCTGCCCGCGATCGCGTCCGCCTACGAGGAGGCGCTCGACGCCGCCGACCTCGCCGTCGTCGCCGGAATCCGCGGCCGGGCCGTCGCGCTGGAGGAGGTGCTCGTGGACCACATGGTCCGCTCGAGCGCCCACGCCAACCGGATCCTCGCCGAGACGCTGCGGCCCGTGATCGACTACGACCGCGCGCACAACGCGAACCTGCTCACCACGCTGCGCACCTACCTCGAGACGCGGCTGAACCTCACGCGGTCCGCTCAGATCCTCTGCGTGAACCCGAACACCGTCTCGTACCGCCTGCGCCGCATCCGCGAGTTGAGCGGGCGCGATCCGCGCAACGGGGAGGACCTCCTGGTGCTGTCGCTCGCCGTGCGGCTCGAGCAGCTCAGAACGCCTCAGTAGTCACCCGAGCAGGATGTCGCGGTACAGCTCGGCGAAGGCCTGAGCCCCGGGCTGGTCGAGCTGGGGGTGGCGGTGGCGCAGCGTGACGTACAGCCGGCCTTCGAGCGTGGCGGCGCCGATGCCCGCGCCCAGCGGCATCCGCGACGGCGGGGAGAACCACACGGCGTCGACGGCGCCCGCGCCGTGGCCGAGCGCCGGGAACGGATCGATGACGCCGAGGCTCGACAGGCTCGCGGTGTCGACCACCACGTCTCCGGTCATCGCGATCAGCTCGGGGAGCCGGCGCTTGGCGGCGACCGAGAGGCCGGCGGACTTCGCAAGCATGTCGACCACCATCCCGGCGAGGCGCTCACGCTTGATCCGTCGGGTGTGCTCGGCCGTAGCGGCGATGGCGCGCGAGAGATCTCTCGTCTCCCAGCTGGCCAGCGAGACCGTGACGTAGCTTGCGAAGTTGCCGAGGATCTCCGTCCGCCAGGCGTCAGGCCGGAGGTTGACCGGCATGCTCAGGGCGATCCGCCACGCCTGCCGCTTCTGGCCCGCGTTCCAGCGACGGATGGCCACGGCGAGCGCGGCGAGCAGCACGTCGTTGACCGTCGCCCCGTCGGTCCGGTGGCGCGCGACGGCCGCGGTCTCCGCGGCGGAGAACGAGACGAGCTCGAAGCCGTACCCGGGCCGGGCATCGCGGCCGTGGCGAGCGAGCCGGGTGGTCGGGACGACCTGGCGCGCGGCGTGCCGTCCCAGCGCTCGCGCGCGCACGAGCCGGTCGTCGACCGACGCCGCCCCGGCGATGTCAACGAGGTCGCGGACGGCAAGCGCATCGTGCCTGGGCAGCGGATCCGGCTCGCCGGCATAGGCGCGAAGGATCGAGCGCATGAACCGGACCGACCCGATGCCGTCGCCGGCGCCGTGATGGAGGTTGAGCATGATCGAGTCGCCGGCCGGCCCGCGCGCGACCACGACGGCGAACGGGGGCGCGACCTCGAGGGCCGGGCTCGCGCCGAACAGGCGCTCGCGCGCGGCCGCGACCGCTGTCTCGTCGGCGCACGACACGATCGTCAGCGGGACGTGATCGAGCTCGTCGGCGATCTCCCACCGGTAGCGGAGATCGGTCTTCCGCCAGCTGGCGAGCCTGGCGCGCGCGATGGGATGACGGCGGGCGGCCGCAGCGATCGCGGGGGTGAGACGGGCAGGGTCGATTCGCCCGGTGACGTGCACCTCGAAGTGGACGCCCCACGGCGCGTCCGGACCGTCGAGGTTGAGGAACAGCTCGTCGAGGAGGTTCAGGGGAACCGAGAGCGGCGGCGGTTCAAGGAGCGCGGGCATGCATCCAGCATGGTCGGGCCGCATGCCGCGGGGCGCTGGGCCAAGTGTCAGCTCCTCCCGGCATGGCGGTCAGCGCGGGATCGGGGAGGGCCGATCCGGCCGTGGGACTGTCCTCTCGGCCAGCTCATGAGGCGTGCGAGCGGGCTCAGCATTCAAACGAATGACGTCCGACGTCTCTGCGCTGCTGCTCCGCGCCCGCGTACCACTGCTCGCGGTCGCGTGCTGCCTCGCGGTCGCGCTCGCCGTGATGGGAACGCCCTCCGGCGCGGTGGGCGATCCCGGCCACGGCGACCACGGCGGCGGTGGACACGGCGGCGGTGGACACGGCGGCGGGGGAGGCGGCGGCGGGGGAGGCGGCGACGGATGTGACGCTGGCTGCGGGCAGCAGGGCCAGCCGGGCGACGGCGGCGATGGCGGGGACGAGGGCGGGCAACAGGGCCAGCCCGGCGACGGCTGGCAGCCGCCGGGTGGAGACGCGCAGGGGGACGGCGGCGACGGCGGCGACGGCGGCGACGGCACGCCGGAAGCCGACGCTGCGCCGCCGCCGGCTCCGGTGGCTGCGGCCCCGCCTCCGGCGCCCGCGCCCCCGGCTCCGCCGCCCGCTCCCGCGCCCGCCCCCGCGGCGCCGGCCCCGGCCGCCCACGCGAGACCGCCGGCCGCCCACGCAAGGCCGGCCCCGCCGCCGCCCGCCCGTCCGGCACCGTCCGCGCGGGCTCCGCAGCCGCGCGGATCCGCGCAGGTGCCGGCCGCCGCGCCCACACCGGCTCGACCGCCTGCCGGGCGCCCGGCCCGGCCTGCCGCGCATGTGCCGGTGGCCGTGCGGGCGCGCCCGCGTCCGCACGGGCCGGCGCGCGTGCACGTCCGACGACGGCCGCGACGCGCCGCGCCCCCGAGCCCATCCCCGGTGCAGAAGACGCCACCGGCGATGCGCCGTCCACTGGCGGCCCCGGCGGCGCCGCCGAGCCGTCCGACGCCGGCTGCTCGGCTCGCGGCCGCGGCCGCGGCCGCGGACCCGCGCCGGGTCACCATCCTGCTGGCGCTGCCGCTCGTCGCCCTGCTGCTGCCGCTGTTCGTCCTGCCGTTCTTCGGGGGCCGGCGCCGGGCGTGAGCGGGCCGGTGGCTTGCGGCGTCCCGCTCGGGCGTGGGTGGGCGGGGCGTCGGGCCGGTGGCTTGTGGCGTTCCGCTCGGGCGTTGGTGGTGAACGAGCGGGGTTCGGGGGCAGTGACGAGTGTGTGACCGGGGGCGCCGGCGCCTGGTGTCCTCCGCGGGCGCCGGGGCGGGGGCTCGTTCGGGTTGTGGCGTTCCGCTCTGGCGTTGGTGGTGAGCGGGCGGGGTTCGGGGGCAGTGACGAGTGTGTGACCGGGGGGCGCCGGCGCCTGGTGTCCTCCGCGGGCGCCGGGGTGGGGGGCTCGTTCGGGGTATGGCGTTCCGCTCTGGCGTTGGTGGTGAACGAGCGGGGTTCGGGGGCAGTGACGAGTGTGTGACCGGGGGGCGCCGGCGCCTGGTGTCCTCCGCGGGCGCCGGGGCCGGGGGCTCGTTCTGGTTGTGGCGTTCCGCTGTGGCGTTGGCGGTGAGTGGGCGGGGTCTGGAGGCAGTGACGAGTGTGTGACCGGGGGCGCCGGCGCCTTGTGTCTTCCGCGGGCGCTGGGGTGGGGGTCGTTCGGGCCTGAACGGCTGACGGATGGCGGATAGGGGTCGAGATGCGACCCGTAATCGCCATCCGTCTTCGTCCCCGCCGGCGAAAGGCACCTGGACGTTGAGATGCAACGGCTAGGTGCCGCTCGCCGGCCTCGGGCCGCGGATGGCGTTTTCCCGTTGAGATGCAACGTCAACGCGCCATCCGTCGCGCCGACCAACCGTTCGCGCCCGAACGACCCGCCCCACCAGTCCCCGCGGCAGACCGGTCGCGCCCGCACCCGGACGAACCTCCGTCGTCACTGCCCTCTCCAGCGCGCGCAGCACGACCGACGCGCGCACCGGGCGCCGACCACGCGAGCGCAACGAGCCCCCGCCCCCGCGGCAGACCGGCGGCGCCCGGGCCCGGACGAACCTCCGTCGTCACTGCCCTCTCCAGCGCGCGCGGCACCACCGAGGCCCGCACCGGGCGCCGACCACGCGAGCGCAACGAGCCCCCGCCCCCGCGGCAGACCGCCGGCGCCCGCGCCCGCACCGGGCGCCAACCACGCCGGCGCCGACCACAGACCACCACGACCCTCACAGCGCCAGCCGCGGGCGATACAGGTCGAGCCAGGTCGCGAGGCTCAGCGTCCACTCCAGGCCGTGGCGGTCGAGGTCGCCGGCCGCGGTCGGGCCGCAGCGCGTCGCGGACTCGAGCCAGCGGCGGTCGACCAGCGCGAACACGCTGTGGTCGGCGTTGCTCAGCAGTTCGGCCGCCTGGTGCTGGATGTCGGCGGCGTAGCGGGGGCTCTGGGTCGACGGATACGGGCTCTTGACCCGCTCGACCACCGACTCCGGCAGCAGGTCACGCGTGGCGCCGCGCAGCAGGCTCTTCTCACGGCCGTCGTAGGTCTTCAGCGCCCACGGCGCGTTGTAGACGTACTCGACGAGGCGGTGGTCGCAGAACGGCACCCGGACCTCGAGCCCAACCGCCATGCTCATGCGGTCCTTGCGGTCGAGCAGGTGGCGCACGAACCGGGTCAGGTGCAGGTAGCTCGAGATCCGCATGCGGGACTCGAGGTCGCTCTCGGATTCGAGATGCCCGATCTCGGCGAGCGCGCGCTCGTAGCTCTCGCGCCGGTACTCCGCCAGGTCCAGGATCGCCCGGACCTCCGCCGTCAGGATCGCGTCCATGGGGGCGTGGCGCCCGGGGTCCATCGCGATCCACGGGAACTCGTGGGCCTGCTGCACCCGCGGGTCGTGGCACTGGAGGTAGCCGCCGAAGAGCTCGTCGGCCGACTCGCCCGACAGCGCCACCGTGGACCGCTCGCGAATGGCCCGGCACAGCAGATACAAGGAGGCGTCCATGTCGCCGAAGCCCGTCGGGATGTCGCGGGCGGCGACCACGGCGCGGCGGACGGCGGGGTCGGCGAGCGACTCGTGGTCGAGCACGATGTCGGTGTGCTCCGAGTCGACGTGCTCGGCGACGTCGTGCGCGTAGGGCGTGTCCGGCGTCGCGCGCCACGCGTCGGGCTTGAAGTTGGCGGTCTGGCCGACGAAGTCCACCGCGAAGCTGCGCACGCGCTCGCCGTCCTGCGCCAGCACGGCCGCAGACAAGGCGGTGATCGCGCTCGAGTCCAGCCCGCCGGACAGCAGCACGCACCGCGGCACGTCGGCGACGAGCTGGCGGCGCACGACGTCGTCGAGCAGCTCGCGCACGCGCGCGACGGTGGCCTCGCGGTCGTCGGTGTGGGGCCTGGTCTCCAGTCGCCAGTAGCAGCGCTCACGCAGCCCGCCGGCGTCGACGGTCACGATCGTCCCGGGCTCCACCTCGCGGATGCCCGACCACGCCGCGTTCCCGGGCGACTTGACGAACGCGAACATCTCGCGCAGGCCGTCGACGTCCATCGCCGGTCGGATCAGCGGATTGATCAGGATCGCCTTGGGCTCGGACCCGAACAGCACGCCGTCGCTCGTGCGATGGAAGTACAGCGGCTTGATCCCCAGCCGGTCGCGGATCATCACGAGCTTGCGCTGCCTGCCGTCCCAGATGGCGAAGGCGTACATGCCGTTGAGCCGGTCGGCCAGCGCCTCGCCCCAGCGCAGATAGCCGCGCAGGACCACCTCGGTGTCGCTGTCGGTCGCGAATCGCTCGCCGGCCTGCCGCAGCTGCTCGCGCAGCTCCACGAAGTTGTAGGTCTCGCCGCTGTAGACGATCACCACCTCGCCGGCGTCGGTGCGCACCGACATCGGCTGCACGCCGCCGGGGAGGTCGATGATCGCCAGCCTGCGATGGCCGAGCGCGGCGGGGCCCTCCAGCCACGTGCCCGAGGCATCGGGCCCGCGACAGGCCATCGTCGCGGTCATCGCATCGAGGACGTCGCCCTCCGGCTCCAGGTCCCGCTCGAAGGAGATCCATCCGGTGATGCCACACATGCGTCACCTCCGTCGAAGGGCCACGTCCTCTCCCAAAACCTACCCCGGCAGCGGCCTGTCCGGCGTCGGCCATGGGTCCAGATGGGACGCGCCGCCAGGCCAGCGGACAGACGTCGCCACGCGGACGATGATCTGTCTCGGAGCACACCCCGACGAGAGGAACGGCGAGGACCATGACGTACCCCAGGCCCATCGTGGCGGCCCTCGCCGCCATCGCCCTGCTCACCGCCGGCCCCCCGGTGGCGAGCGCGAGCAGCGCCTTCTCACCCGGCGCGTGCAGCACCCCCGTCGGCACCGAGGCCCAGGGCGGAACGGCCGGCACCGCGAACAGCGTGTGCATGGGCGGAGGCCAGGTCGACATCGGCTCCTCCGTCGGCCAGATCGCCTCGGTCTCGGGCGGCTCGATCGCCGACCCGGCCGCCATCGGCAACATGGTGGTGTCGGCCGGCGACGTCGCGACCGGTTCCTGACGAGCGCTGACCGCTCAGGCGGTCGCGTCCCCGGGACCGGGAACGCCGTAGCGCGTCGCCAGCAGCGACCGGCACAGCCCGGCGTTGCCCTCGAGGCTGAGCCGGACCAGGCGCGCGATGCGCATGAAGCGCTCCAGGCCGGACGCTTCGAGCGCCGAGCCGTCGGCCAGGACGAACGCGGGCGCGCCGGTGGACGCGTCGATGCCCAGCTGCCGGCGCAACGCGATGCAGCGCGTGACGTCCGGATCGTCGTCGAGGTCGCGCAGCGCCAGCGCGGCCAGCTCGTCGAACGTCCGGCCGGCGCGCAGCCGGCGGTCGCACATCCGGCTCTGGCGCGCCGTGAACGCCTTGCGCGTGAACAGGGCGCGCAGCTCGCCGAGCCCGCCGGCGCTTTCGCCGGGGAACGCGTCGGCGAACCGTCCGCCGCCCGCGATCGCCCCGTTGATCTCACCCGAGGCGAAGTGGTCGTCGAGCGTGACCGTCGCGTCCACGACGCCCGGGAGCGCCCGTACCGCCTCGAGCGCGTCGGCCGCCATCAGGTAGGCGAAGTTCGGCGCGCAGAAGTACGTCGGCAGCCGCAGGCGGACGTCGACGCGCGAACCGTCGACGTCCACGCCGGCGACGAACCCGAGGTCGGTCAGCGGCTCGTCGATCTCCGGGTCCCGGACGCCCGCGAGGACGGCCATGACCGCATCGGCGGTGATCATGCGGCGCTCGCCGGCTGGGGGGCGACCGCGCGGGCGCCGGCGGCGGGGACCTCGAGGTCGTAGAGCTTCGCCGCGTTGAGGCCGAGGATCTTCTTCTTGATGCCGGTCGTCAGCAGGCCGAGCTCCGACTGCAGGTCCTCGGGGATCTGGAAGTCCACGAACTTCTCGATCAGCCACTTGGGCTGCCAGATCGCGTAGTCGCTGCCGAACAGGATCCGGTCCTCGCCGATCCAGTAGAGGAGCTCACCGATGATCTGGGCGAAGTAGCGGGGCCGGGTGTGGATGAACGGCAGTGCGACCGGCAGGCCGCCGTACACGTTGGGCTCCTGCGTGGCGATCCAGCAGAAGTCCTCCAGGCGCGGCAGGCCCACGTGCTCGACGATGAAGTTCAGCTCCGGGAAGGCGGTCGCCGCGCCGTCGACGTCCTTGACGTCGAAGGCGTCGCGGTCCAGCGGCCAGATCGTCGGGCCCTTGTGGACGTGGACGTTCTTGATCCCGAGCTCCTGGACCTTCTCCAGGTAGCGCGCGGTCTCCGGCGTGTCGAGCCTGAACCCGCGGGACGCGCCCTTCCACTCGGCGGTGTAGAGCTTGACGCCCTTGAGGTCGTAGCGGTCGTGCAGCGCCTCGAGCTTGGCGAGGCCGGCCTTGCCGTCGCGCGGGTCGAAGGCCCCGTTGGCGGTGAACAGGCCGGGATGCTTCTCGGCCACGGCGGCGTCCTGCTCGGTGGTGTTGAAGCCGCCGGGGAAGAAGTCGGTCAGGTACGTGGGCTGGAAGATCGCGTGGTCGACGTAGCCGATCTCGAACAGGTCGTGCAGCAGGTCGTCCTCGCTGTAGGCCTCGAACTTCTCCAGGGACCAGAGGTACTCCTCTGGCCCCAGGTTGCGGTGGTAGTCGTAGAAGGACTTGATGAAGCCCTCGCCGAACCGGTTGCGGTTCTCGGGCCGGGCGTCCCAGAAGTGCACGTGCCCGTCCACGATGAAGTAGCGCTCGCCGTCCTTCTCGTACATCGCGCTCCTCCCGCCTAGATGGCCTCGAGGTCGAAGCCGATGTGCTCGGCGGCGTCCTCGGGGTTGGCGAACAGCAGGATGCGATCGTCGAACACGACCATGCGGCCGTAGTGGGTGGACATGATCTCCTCGAAGTCGTCGTTGCCGAACTCGTCCCATCCGAGGGCCTCGGCGATCTCGGCGAAGCCGAACTCGATCTTGCCCAGGCCGTCGACGCGGATCATCGACGGAAGCTCCTGCAGCGTGATGTCGGGCTTGCCCGCCATGACCTGCGCCACGACGTGGCCGACCTGGTTGTTCATCAACGTCACGCCGGTCCGGTTCGACGAGGTGGGGTTGGCGTTGAAACGGCCGTTGGTCTCGGTGCTCATGTGGGGGTCTCCTGCGCGTTGGTGGTCGTGGTGAACTTGTCGAAGTGGATGTGCTCCTCCGACGCGCCGCGGCGCAGGAGCAGCTCCGTCGCCGCGTCGACCATCGGCGGCGGGCCGCAGAGGTACGCGTCGACCTCTGCGAGATCCGGCTCGCAGCGGTCGACCACGTCGGTGACGAGGCCGGTCTCGCCCGGCCAGTCGGCGTCCGAGAGCGCGGGCACGAAGCGGAAGTCCGGGAGGGCGGCCGCCAGCGCCTTCAGCTCGTCGAGGTGGAAGAGGTCCTGCTCCTCACACGCGCCGTAGTAGTAGACGGCGGGACGCGCGACGCCCTGGTGGGCCATCGAGCGCAGCAGCGACAGGATCGGCGCCATGCCCGCGCCGCCGCCGACGAACAGGAGCGGGCGGCCCGTGTCCCGCAGCGTGAACATGCCGTACGGGCCCGTCACCTCCAGCTCGTCGCCGACCCGTAGGCGCCCGTCGGCCAGGACGCCCGAGAAGCGGCCGCCGGGATAGAGCTTGATCATGAACTCCAGGCGGCCGTCGTCGCCCGGGAGATTGGCCATCGAGAACGAGCGGTGCTCGTCGGTTCCGGGGATCCGGACGTCGACGTACTGTCCCGCGAGGAAGGGCATCTCGCCCTCCTCGACGCAGACGACGACCCGGCGGATGTCGCGGGTGAGCGGCTCGATCGCCTCGACGCGCGTGCGCACGGTCCGCAGCGTCGTCCCGTTGCGCAGGACCTCCTCGTCGTAGTTGACGAGCTCGACCTCGAGGTCGGAGAGGGCGTGGGCCCGGCACAGCAGCGTCCAGCCCTCCTCCTCCTCGAAGTCGGGCAGCGCGAAGGTCGAGTAGCGCTCCAGGTCGACGTCGCCGTCCAGAAGGAACGACTTGCACGCCGTGCACTGGCCCTCCTTGCAGCCGTGCATGAGCATCAGGCCCTGGCGAAAGGCGCCGTCGAGAACCGTCTCGCCCTCGTCGACCTCGAACTCGATGCCCACCGGCTCCAGCCGGACGGTGTGCGTGCGACCCGTGTCGCTCCTCGCCGTCGTCATACGCCCGCGTCCGGAGCGGGGCGGCCGGCCGGCCCGCCGGCCTTGTAGTGGGCGACGTGCTTCTCGCGCTCCTCGGGCGACATCGCGTTCAAGAGCACGTTCGGGCTCAGGAGCGTGTTGCCGCGGACGTCGTCCAGCGTCCACATCTTCTTCGGGTCGAGGTCGAGGTGCGGCTGCGGGACGAGCGTCTTGCCGTCGTCGCGGACGTACCCGAGGTCCTGGATGATCTCGGCGAGGTCGTGGCCGTGGTGCAGCGTCTCCCACTCGCGCTTGCCCGCCAGCTTGCCCATCGACGGCGTCGGGCGCCCGTGGTACTCGGGGCGGAAGGCGACCTTGTCGGTCCAGTGGCAGGTCTGCGAGCAGTACGTGCGGACCTGGCCGTCGACCTCGTCGACGACCGTGTCCTGGCGGATCAGGCACGGGACCATGCAGGTCCAGCAGCGATGCGGGTACTGGTAGTCGGCGTCCTCGAACGTGATCGGGCCGTGGCCGTTCTTGCGGGAGAGCTCGCCGTAGCGCTCCCACCACGGGCCGTACTTGTCGTACCAGCCCGGGTACTTGTGCTCGAACCACTCGAAGTCGGTGTCGTCCATCGCGTCGATCCGCCAGAAGTTGACCGGCCAGCCGGTGGCGAAGAACTGGGCGACCTCGTGGACGTAGCCCTTGTTGACGATCCGGTTCCAGCTCTCCTCGACGACGTCGTGCGGGACCGACAGGCCGTACTTCTCCAGCGGGACCAGGTAGCTGCGGTAGTAGTCGTCGTAGATCCAGCGGCGCCACATCTCGGCGTAGCTGTCGCGGTCCTTGCGGCGGTCCTTGGTGCCGTACTCGATGAACGTCCCGATCGCCGCGTCCACGACGCAGTGGTTGTTCCACCAGGCGTAGCGCAGGTCGCGCTCCAGCAGCTCGCGGTTGCGCTCGTCGGCCAGCGCCATCAGGATGATCGAGTAGCCGTTGGAGATGTGGCGCGACTCGTCGGACTGCACCGAGTGGAACACCGTCGGCAGCAGGTAGTCGCCGTTGGCCGCCGCCTCGGAGGGCATCGCCACGAACAACACGTTGGTGAACGCCGTCTCGGCGACGATCGTCAGGTACACGTTGGCCGCGGTGATCGCGTCACCGGTGATGAACCCCTCACCGAACTGCCGCCCGATCGTCCCCGCGTAGCAGTTCGAGAAGCCCTTCTCGGAGATGTCGAACCCGGCCGGGTCGATGTAGTGGTTCATGTACAGGCGCTTGAGGTTCATCTGGATCGTCGAGTGGCGCACCTCGTCGATCATCTGGATCGCCAACCCGTTGTGAACCTCGGGATTGGGCACCGCGTTGATGGCCAGCGGCATCGCCCGCGCGGCCGAGATCTCCGGGAACGGGATGATGCTCAAGAACAGCTTCTGCCACTCCATCCAGCGCTCCTGGACCTGCCGGAACATGTTGCCCCGGATCGCGCCGTCCATCGCGCCGAACACCCGGTTGTCCTTCTCCTCCTCCATCGGGAAGTAGGAACGCAGGACCTGCTTGAGCGGATCCTTCTTGGGAGCCTTCTCGAAGGTGTAGTCGGTGGCGTACTTCTCGACCGGCGACACGAACGTCGGCTCCCAGGACAGCTCCTGGATCTTCTGATGCGACTTGGTGATGCTCGGGCGACTCACGGCTTCCGCCTCCTGTTCAACGGGGTGGACTGCGGGACCGGTGCGCGCCCTCTGCGGGCCTCAGGTCCGGCTTGCTGCTTCTTATAGTCCGAGCGCCTTTCATCGGCCTTTCAAACGCCGGGGACCGCCAGAACGGTCAACACCCTCGGCCAGAGGCAACGGTTCCGCGGGACAGGTCAGCGGAGGCGGTGCGGGTACGACCATCTCCTTGCCTTGCATGTACCAATGGGGATGACCCGGACTGACTGATGCCGCAGAACCCATGGCTGGCCATCGACGCCGCCACGTCGCCGATGGTGCGCGCCAAGCAGTTGCGCCAGGCCTGGGAGGACTTCCTCTGCGAAGGGCGGCTGGAGGGCATCAGGACGCCGATCGCCGAGTCGTGGCAACGGTCGTACGCCGCCGGCGTCGACCCGTCGGGCGACCACGCCGCGCCGGCGCTCGCCGACGCTGACGAGGCCGCGGCCCGCTGGCACGAGCATCCGCTCGCGGCCGCGGCCGCGGTCATCCGCGACTGCCTGGCGCCCATCGCCGTCGCGGCAGGCCACCTCGTGGTCGTCAGCGACGCGGACGGGATGCTGCTGTGGATCGACGGTCCGGCGGGCGTCCGGCGCGCTGCCGCCGACTCGATGAACTTCACCGAGGGCGCCGGATGGAGCGAGAGCGGCCCCGGCACGAACGCCATCGGCACCGCGCTCGGAGCGGGCCACGCCGTCCAGGTCTTCGCCGCCGAGCACTTCAGCGAGGTCGTCCAGGAATGGACGTGCGCGGCCGCGCCGGTCCGCGATCCCGACACCGGGCGGCTGCTGGGCGTCATCGACGTGACCGGCGAGCTCGGCACGGTCCATCCGCACAGCTTCGGCTGTGCGGTGGCCACGGTCCAGGCCGTCGAGTCGCACCTGCGGTGCCTCATGCACGAGCGCGACGCGCGGCTGCGGGCGCGCTACGAGGACCGCGCCGGCAGCGGGCGAGCGTTGCTCGTGACGCCCAGCGGACGGATCCTCTCCGCCGGCGACGCGGTGAGCGCGATCGGCGGGCAGCGGCTGGCGGTGCCACCCGGCGGCGGAGAGCTCACGCTCCCGTCCGGGGTGCGCGCGTTCGCCGAGCCCATGGGCCGCGGGGACGCGTTGGTCGTGCGCCCGGCCGACCAGCGCACCGCGGCCCGGTCCCGGCCGCTGCTGAAGCTCACGCTCCTGCGGCGCGACCAGCCGCACGTCGAGCTCGACGGACGGCCGCTGCAGCTCAGCCGCTGCCACACGGAGATCCTCGCCCTGCTCTCCGACCGCCCAGCCGGCATGACCACCGAGCATCTGGCCGCCGAGCTGTACGGCGACGACGGGCGGCCGAGCGCCGTGTGGGCGCACATCTTCCGGATGCGCAAGCTCCTCGGGCCGTGGATCGACGCGGCGCCGTACCGGCTCTCGCTGGACGTCGAGTCCGACGTCGCGCGCGTCCGGGGGCTGCTGGAGCGCGGCGCCGTTCGCGAGGCCGCCGAGCAGTACGAGGATCGGCTGCTGCCCCTCTCGGAGGCGCCGGGCGTCGTGCGCGAGCGCGACGCGCTCGAAGCCTGGCTCCGCCAGGCCGTGATGACCGCCGACGATGCCGAGGCGCTCTGGGCCTGGGTCCGATCAGCGTCGGGGCACGACGACCTCGCCGCGTGGAAGCGCCTGCTCGCCAACCTCGACTACAGCGATCCGCGGCGGAGCCTGGCGGCGTCGCGCGTCGGCTCGCTGCGGGCCTTCCTCGAGGCCTCCTGGGGGTCAGCCTGAGTGGCGCTCGAGGAAGCGGGCGACGTCGCCGTCTGCCTCCGGCTCGTCGGTGACGTACAGATGGCCGGCCTCGGGCCACAGCTGCAGCTCCGCGCCGGGGATCGCCTCGGTCAGCACGTACGCGTTCTTCGGCGACTGGAGCATGTCCTGCCCACCGTGGACGACGAGCGTCGGAGCGACGATGGCGCCGAGCCGGCCGTGCGTGCTGTGGGCCGCGGCGGCCGCGACCTGATGCAGGTACGCGAGGGCGTCCGGTGGATGCTGCAGGCGGCGCGCGATGTCCTGCGCGATGCGGTCGCCGTGCGATCGGCGCGTCTGCTGACCGTAGCTGTAGGGCACCGCCGCCCACGCGGCCTCCTCCGCACCCATCGCGCCCGCGCGCGCGAAGAAGGTCAGCACCTGCGGGTCCTGCGGGATCGCGCGCGGCCCGCCCGGCGTGGTGGCTCCCAGCACGAGCCCCTGGACGCGGTCGCGGTAGCGGAGCGCCATCTCCTGCGCGACCATCCCACCGAGCGAGATCCCGTACACGTGCGCGCGCTCCTCGCCCGCGGCATCGAGCACCGCGACGGCGTCCCTGGCCATCTGCGGAACGAGGTACGGCCACGGCGAGCGGTCGCTCAGGCCCATGTCGCGGTGATCGAAGGCGAGCACGCGGAACTGCGGCGCGAGTCGCTCGATCGTCCGCCAGCCTGCCTCCACCGACATCCCCTGGCCGAGGATGAGCAGCACCGCGGGCCCGCGGCCGGCGCTCTCGTAGTGGACACGCAGGGGACCGCTGTTGGCGAAGGGCATCTGTGCGACTCAGGATGCCGATGCCCGCGGGCCGCGGCCGCTGGCCGTCGTGACAGGCCACACCGACCGCCGGAACGGCGGCGCGGCGGTCACGCGGCGAGCGTGGTGCGTGCGCTAGCCGAGGAGCTCGCGTCCCAGCGGGATCGAGTGCTTGGCCAGCTCGCGCACGAACGTCGCCTGGGCGCTGGCGACCGTCGCGATCCACTCGACGTCGGTCTGGTTGGCCGCCTGCTCCTGATAGTCGGCGATCGACTCGAGGGTCTTCTCATACATGTCGAGGCAGAGCCTGGCAGCCTCGCGATGTGCCGCGAGCATCTGCTCGCTGATCTTGCCGAACGGCTCGGGCGCCGGCGTCGCGAACGGGAAAGCGCTACTCGTGGTCATGGTGATGTGACTCCCTGGTGGTTCCTGTGACGGAGAACGCCTGCGTCATGCTCCGTTGCCGGGGACGCGCAGGATGATGGCGTCGCCTTGGCCGCCGCCGGAGCAGATGGCGGCGACGCCGAGGCCGCCGCCGCGGCGGCGTAGCTCGTGGACCAGCGCGCCGAGGATGCGGGCGCCGGAGGCGCCGATCGGGTGGCCGAGGGCGACGGCGCCGCCGTTGACGTTGACGCGCTCCTCGTCGATGGCCAGCTCGCGGATCGACTGCAGGGTGACCGAGGCGAAGGCCTCGTTGAT
>Ga0193699_10000201_pt1 | contig 26850 bp, 26 predicted proteins | sample L3c2metaG_FD_160095 | JGI IMG/M metagenome (GOLD analysis project Ga0193699, IMG submission 160095) | Soil microbial communities from a riparian zone of the East river system, Colorado, United States - L3c2 | ecosystem: Environmental > Terrestrial > Soil > Riparian zone | place: USA: East...
ACGCCGACCTACGGCAAGGGGAGCGCTCAGAGCATTATTCCATTCGGTGCCGATGGTGGACTCAAGATCACGACCGCGCGCTGGTTCACGCCGGCTGGTCGGTCGATCGCCAAGAAGCTGCCGGACGACGATTCCGACGACCCCGGACCCGCCAGACGAGAGCGGTTCCGCACGGATGCTGGCCGGACAGTCTACGGTGGCGGCGGCATCACTCCGGATGTAATCGCCGGCGACAGCACGACGCCGCCCGCCGAAGCGAATTTTATGCGCGCACTTGGCGCCCACGCAGGGCTCTTTCGTGATGCGGTGACTGACTACGCGCTCTATCTGAAGGGTACTCGCTCTGTCACTTCTCCGAGCTTCGTGGTCACACCGGCGATGCGCGAGGAGGTGTGGCAGCGAATGAAAACGCGTGGCGTCGACATTCCGCGCGAGGCATACAATGAAGCCGAGCCCCTCGTATCGAGGGTGATCGCTTTTGATATCGCGCGCTACGTCTTCGGCGGCGACGCCGAATTCCAGCGCCGCGCGTCTGTTGACAAGCCGCTGCAGAAGGCGCTGGAGCTTGCGCGCGGGGCCAGGACGGAGGGCGATCTGCTCAAGAAGGTCACCGCTCACGCAGCGCCGGCGGACAGCGTCGCAGGCCAGTGAGCGAACGGGTTTTCATCATCGGACCGGGTCACGTCGGGCGTGGACTATTCCGCGCCTTTCGTGCATCGGAGGTAGAGGTAGTCGGTCTTCACGGCAAGCGGCCATCGGGCGTGGCGAGCTCGAGCGGGGCGCTGCCCCATGAGATGTCCGGCGCGAATGTCGTCATCGTGTGCGTTCGGGATCCACAGATCGACGACACGCTCGACGAGGTTATGGCGGCGGCCAAGAGTGGGCTGGTCGAGCGCGGCACGGTGATTCTACACACATCGGCCATCGCCGAACCCGAAGGTTTGCGAGCCCTTTCGGATTCCGGATTTCCCGGTGGCACTTTCCATCCGCTCGTTCCGTTCAGCGACCCGGATGTCTCGGCCGAGCTGCTGCGCAAAGGCTGGGTCGGCATTGACGGCGACAACGCGGCGAAGAGTACGTCTCGCCGGCTGGCCGGGCACCTTGGAGCGCGCACACTCGACATACCGGCGGGGAAAAAGCCGGCGTACCACGCGGCGGCCGTCATTTCGTCGAATTTCCCGGTGGTGCTGGCGTCAGTCGCGGGCCATCTCCTTCACGACATCGGGATCCCGGACGCCAGCGCGTATCAGGCGGTTGAGAGTCTGATGAGCGGTGCGTTGGCGAACATGAAGCAGATGCTGCCCGACGACGCGCTCACCGGGCCGATCATGCGCGGCGACGCGGAGACAGTGGGGAAGCACCTGCGGGCGCTGAAGGGGCACGAGCGGGCGCTCGAGGTTTACAGGGCGCTATCTGCTGCAGCCGTCGACATCGCGCAGCGGCGGGGGACCGATCCGAAAAAACTTGCCGCTGTTGGAGGGTTGGTTCGCGCCCCTGCTAAGTGAACTGCAGTTTCTTAGTAAGCAACCCCGCTCATCTGATTCTGATCGACGACCTTCGCCCCTTTCGGAACAGCGAACCGAAAGCTCGACTTCGCAATAGCCGGATTGGCGGTGAAGCTCGTGATCACGACGTGACGCCGGAGCCCGTTGGCCGATTCGACGTCGAACTGCCTGATGCTGGAGTCGGCGTCGTCGATCCACACTTTCGCGCTGGTGAAACCCGCGTTGGCGCGCTTCGGGACCAGTGTTACAGCGTGGGCTGGACGCCCGCTCACGGTCGCGGTTCCTGACGAGGTCACGGTGAAGCGGGTTCGAGGTGAGTTGAGGAACTGCTCCGCAGGATCCACGGAGCTGGCGTTTCCTCCAGTGTACGGCATGCGCATCACCTGGCCCGGTACGCTGCTCGGCAGATAGACCCACAGCGTCGAGCCATCGGCCGCGACCCGATCGCCGCTGTCGAACGTGATGCTCAGAAGATTGGGTTTCTGCCGAAGAATGACTCCACTCGTTGTCTGGGAATTACCCGTGAGCGGATTCGTGAGAGTCTGCTTGAACTCGGCGCGCATGCTGTTGAGGCGTCCGTATGCCGCGACGGCGCGATCGATGATGGCGTCAGCGCTCTGGGCGCGCGCAGAGATCGGAAGCACGGCGAACGCAAGCGCCGCAATAGTCGTGAGCTTTTTCATATGTTAGGCTACCCCTGCTACTGCTGTGCCGTTCCGCCCCTTGGCGTGGGAATGCTGCGGCCAATCGCCGTCGCGACGGCGCGGAGCTCCGAGACGAGCTGCGTGAACTGATCCGGGTATAGCGACTGCGCACCGTCTGAGAGCGCGCGATCCGGCTCGGGGTGAACCTCGATGAGCACCCCGTCGGCCCCTGCGGCCACAGCGGCGCGGGCCATCGGAATCACCTTGTCGCGCAGGCCGGTGCCGTGACTCGGATCGGCGATGATTGGCAGATGCGAGAGTCTGTGCACGATGGGGATCGCCGTCAGGTCCAGCATGTTGCGGGCGGCAGGATCGAAGCTGCGGACCCCGCGTTCGCACAGGATCACGTTCTCGTTTCCTTCCGCCAGGATGTACTCGGCGCTCAGAAGCAGGTCATTGATTGTCGCCGCCATTCCCCGCTTGAGCATGACGGGCGTCTTCATGCGGCCGACGGTCTTGAGCAGGGAGTAGTTCTGCATGTTGCGCGCACCGATCTGGATGCACGCCGCGACCTCCGCCACGAGCTCAGCGCCCTCGGCGTCCATCGCCTCGGTCACGACTGGAAGCCCGGTTTCCTTGCCGGCTTTCGCCAACAACTGAAGTCCTTTCTTCCCCATGCCCTGGAACGAATACGGGGAGCTGCGCGGCTTGAACGCGCCGCCGCGGAGCGCCATGCCACCTGCAGCCTTGACGATGCGCGCGGCGGAGAGAATCTGCTCTTCAGATTCGACGGAGCATGGTCCGCCAATCACGACAACTGCGTCTCCGCCGAACGCGACGCCCGGCGCGATCTCGACAACCGTGTTCTCGGCCCGCCACTCGCGCGACACCTGCTTGTACGGCTGGCTGACGTGGATGATCTGCGCGACGCCGGGGAGTGCCTCGAGCCGCGACGCATCGACACGTCCATCGTTCCCGACGAGACCGACAGCCGTGCGCTGCGCACCGGGCATCGGTCGGGCCTCGTAGCCCATCTCCTGAATGATACTGACAACGCGATCGACGTCTTTCGCCGTCGCGTCGTGCTGCATGACGACTAGCATTTACGCGATAAGTGGAGCTGTCTCGGCGGCTTCGGCGGGCTCGTCGTGCAGCTGTGGGGTGTGCGCGGGGTGCGCGGGAGTGATAGTCTCGTCCACGGACCGGCCACGCATGCGGACGCTCACCAGCGACGAAACGCCGGGCTCCTGCATCGTGACTCCGTAAACGGCGTCGGCCGCTTCGGTGGTCGTGCGCGGATTGTGGGTGATGACGATGAACTGGGTCTTGCCCTTGAACCGGTTGAGCATCCGCACGAAGTGTCCAATGTTCTGATCATCGAGCGGGGCGTCGACTTCGTCCAGAAGGCAGAACGGACTCGGCTTAGTCAGGAAGATTCCAAACAGCAGCGACAGCGCTACGAGCGCCTTCTCGCCGCTCGACAGCAGATGGATTCGCTGGGTGCGCTTGCCGCGCGGTGAAGCATGGATCTCGATGTCGCCCTCGAGCGGGCTGTCAGGATTCTCGAGGCGCAGATCGCATTCACCGCCGCCGAAGAGCGTCATGAAGATGTTGCGGAAGTTCTCGCGAACCTGAACGAAGGTCTGCAGGAAGAGTGCACGCGCGGTGACGTCGATTTCCCGAATGGCCTGCTGCAGCGACGTCTTGGCCGAATTGAGATCGTCGCGCTGGGTCGTCAGGAACGCCAGGCGCTTCGTCTCTTCGTCGTGCTCCTCGATTGCGAGCGGATTCACGGGACCCAGTGCGTCGAGCTGTTCGCGCACGAGCGCGGCCTCCGAGCGCAGCGTTTCGTCGTCCATCTCGATCGTCTCGGCTCCCGCGAGAAGCTCGTCGACCGGCTTCTTCCACTCGGCCTCGAGGCGCTCACGGATCGCTGATCTCCGGCCCGACAGCTCGGTGTAGCGAAGCTCCGCGGCGTGCAGCTCTTCGCTCAGCGCGGCGGTGTGACGCCGCATCTCACCGAGTGCGTGCTCTTCCGCCGAGAGCATCTCGTCAACTTGCCGAACCGCCTGCTCCGCGTCGGCAAGCTTCTGTTCGGCGTCCTCTAGCGTCGCCTCACGCGCATCGAGGTCGCTCTTCCACTGGGAGAGCTGTTCCGTCAGCTGCGCGTCGGCGCTCGACAGCGTTGTGAGCTCCTGCTGCAGAGATTCGAGGCGCCCGGTTGCGGACGTGAACTCGTCGCTCAGATGACGCTGGCGGTCAGACGCGACATCCAGCTGCGCCTGAGCCTGGGCGCGCCTGATCTGGCTGGCGGTCCGTTGTTCGCGGGCTTCTTCCTGCTTGTGCTCGGCCTGGGCGAGCAGATCGCGTGCGGCTACGACGGCTGCCTCCCGCTCCGCGATCCGGGCCGCAATCTCACCGGCGCTCGTCTCGAGAGCGTCGAGGCGCGATGTCGTGGCCGTTTCGCGCTCCGCCAGTCGCTCGATTAGCGCGCGGGCTTCCGCCGCTTCTCGCGAGGCTCTCTGGTGCTGCCGGGCGAGCGCTGCCGATCGATCAGCGGCATCAGCGCTCGCGCGTGCTGCCTGCGATGCAGCCTCGTGTGCGACCATCGACGCGCGATCTGCCGCCGCCAGTGCGGCCTTCCCGGACTCGGCAGAGGAAACGGCGCCGTGCCGCGCGGATGCGCTATTTGCAACCGCCTGCTTCAGCTCGGTGATCTCCGCGCGCCGACGCAACGGCCCTGGTCCTGATTCCGCTGCCGGCAGCCAGATGGCGCCACGCGCATCGGTGAACGCTGTCCCACTCTCCATCGATGTCACGCGTCCAAGCAGCGATCGCACCCAGCCGCTCGCCGGCGACGATGACTCTACGAGGGCGGCCAGGCCCGGCTCCCCGTCGGGAGAATCGGCCGGCTGCTCGAACATTGAATCGACGGGAAGCAGAAGCAGTGGGCCGGGAGCCGCCGAGGCATGCCATGCGCGCACGGCTTCGGCGACGGAACGATCTCGAATCAGAACTGCATTTACAGTCGCGCCGAGGAACCGCTCGACCAGTGATGCCGAGTTGGCATCGGCGCTGATGAAATCGCTGAGGGGACCGAGTACTGCACCTTCGCCGAAGATGCCGCGCTCCTTGAGGAGCCGCGCCGCAGCGGGTGCGAGTCCCACGCGCTCGCGCTCGAGACCCTCGAGAGCGTTGAGCTTTGCACTCAAAGCTGTGTGCAGCTCTTCGATGCGAAGGAGCTCGGTGCGTGCCGCACTCTCATGCTCGCGCGCCTGCTGGAGAGCATCGTGCGCGTCTTCGGCCGCTGCGGTCGTCTCCGCGACGCGCGCAGCTGCGATGGCGGCTGCATCGTCCGCGGCAGCCAGCTCCCTGCGGGCAGCTTCGGCGGCGTCGAAGAGCTGGGTCTGCTCGGCCTCGAGGGCTGCTCTCCGCGCGGACAGCTCATCGCGCTCGCGCGCGCCACTCTGTTGATCCAGCTGCGCGCGGTGGAGCTCCTCGCGAAGCTCTCGCAAGGCGCGCTCACCCTGCTCCAGATTCGAGCGCGCACCACTCAGAGCGGTGCGGACTTCTTCCTCGTGTCGCGCGTGCGAAGCAAGCGCGTCATCTGCCGCACGGAGCGCGGCCTCGAGCTGCGCGAACTCATTGGACGCGCGCTCCAGCTCTCCGCTCACGCGGCCGGCGATCGCGTCGCCTTCGCGACGCTCTTCTTCCGCTCGCTCGCGGCGCGACGTTGCATTGCGCAAGCGCTCCTCGGCGACCGCGATCTCACCCCGAAGCTGCTGGGTGCTCTCGCGCTGGTCCGAAACAAGCCGGGCGAGCTCGGTACGGCGAGCTTCGGCGGTGGTACGCTCGCCCAGTGCGGTGTCGCGTGCCGCTTCCGCGTTCCTCAAACGCTCTTCTTCAGCGGGGACTTCTACGCGCAGCGTCGTGACACGGCTCTCGAGACGCACCAGCTCACCGCGCCACGCGGCCATCTCGCGCGAAGCGTGCGCGACTTCGAGCGTGAATCTCCGCGCCATCAGCTCGGTGTGGCGCTCTGCCCGCTTTCTCTGCCGCGACAGCGACCGGACCTGGCTCTGCACCTCGGCGATGAGATCGTCGATGCGCGCCATGTCGGTTGTGGTTTCTTCGAGGCGCCGCTCCGCGCTTCTCTTGCGGTCGCGGTAGAGTCCGACTCCGGCCGCTTCCTCGAACAGTTCGCGCCGCTCATCAGGTTTATCGGAAAGCAGCGCATCCACCATCTTCCCTTCGATTACGACACCGGAATCGGCTCCGAGACCTGTGCCTCGCACCATGTCGTGGATGTCACGCAGACGGCAGGGCGCGTTGTTGAGGAAGTAATCGCTCTCGCCCGAGCGGCTCAGCCGCCGGGTGATCACGACTTCACGGAAAGGAATGTCGAGCGCCCCGTCGTTGTTCTCAAAATGGAGCGAGACCTCGGCGACGTTCACGGCCCGGCGGGCAGACGAACCCTGGAAGATCACTTCTTCCATCTTGGCGCCGCGGAGCGCGCGGGCTCGCTGTTCACCCAGCACCCAGCGCACAGCGTCGGAGACGTTGGACTTTCCGCAGCCGTTGGGGCCTACGATTGCCGTAACCCCCGGCTCGAAGACCATGTCGGTGTGATCGGCGAACGATTTGAATCCGTGAATCTCAAGCTTCGTCAAACGCACTAAGGCGTACTCCCGGTTCGATAGACGAGTACAGGCTTCAGCCCCGCACTGCGCAGTGCTCTGATCAGTCCGGCCGATTCGCCCGACGATCCGAAGGCGCCGGCGAAAATCCGCGCGCCCCCGTCATCCTGGATCAACGGGTAAACTGTCAATCCGCGAGCCGTGTACTTCTCCACGGTGGCGCGAACTGCATCGGCAATGCCACCCTGCGACGGAACGCTGTCGACGAGCAGCGCCAACGGAGACCGAGTGATCCTCCCCGCCGACTCACTGGCGAGGACTCCCGATTTCTGCAGGGCAAGCAGCAGAGAGTCAGCCTGATCTCTCCTCATGTAAGCACCAGCCGTCACCCTGTACCACGTTGCTCGCTCCTGACCAATTGGAACCGGCGACACGGCCGCGGCTGGAAGAGCCGCGCCATTTTTCCGCACGAACAAGTTAGCACCTTCGGCCGTGTTTGCGACTAGTAGTTCGACGGAAAATGCGGACGCCGACGCGGAGTCATTGACATTTGCGGGAGGAGCAATGTAGAGCGTCTCAGGGGGCGGGCGCGGAGGTGGAGGGACGGGCGCGGGCACCGGCGCCGGTGGTGCCGCTGTAACGCGCGCCGGCGCGCGTGCCGGCCGGCGCGCCGCTCGGGCGAGCAGTAGGCCCGCGCCCACGGCAGCGATCAGCAGCACGCCCGCGACGGCAATCGCGGGATAGAGCCAGCGATGCTTTCTCCAGTCCGCGGCCCGCGCGCTGATTCGATGCAGGGGAATCTTGAGAGTCGGCGTAGGCGCGGGCACGCGCGCGAGCACCAGCGCTGATGGAGCGCCTGCAAGCTGGGCCTCCCTTACGAGGACAACTCCGTCCGTCTGCTCGGCCAGCTCAGCGAGCCCCGGCGCGTCGCTCCGCGCAACGAGAAGAAGGAGAGCGCCCGTCTCGGCGAATCCCTCCGCGAGCTTCTTCCAGCGCGCGCTACGCAAGATCTCTTCGCCAATTGTAGGATCAGTGCCGCTCGGCATTATGTAGAGGTTCGCGGTTCCTTCGACCTCGTAGCCGATCTTGTTCAGCGACAAGCCGTACAAAAAGCTATCGCTGATGCCGTGGGGATCTTCGTCTTTGACAAGAGAGCGGAGGGGAGCGAGGTCACCGACCAGGTCTCCTAGAACCACGCGTCGCTGTTTTGCTTCGGCGAGAGCGATCCCTATTGCCACGTGGGCGGCGGCCACGGAATCGCTGGAGGTAATGACTACTGCGGAGTAGCTCCCCATGAGTGGGGCGATCTGGCGGCCGGCGTCTTCCCATGCAACCGGGCGTCCGCCGGACACGTTCGGTTTCAAGGGGAGCCCTCGTAGATCCAGTACTCTCGCTTCGATGCGCCCCCGACCCGCTTTGCTTCCTCACGCGTCGCAAATGGTCCCATCACCACTCGGTAGATCGGCGAGCCGGCGGTGTTGGTGAACGATACATGTGCCGGCGCTCCATTCACTCTTATCGCGCTCGCGACTTGCTGCGCTTTTTCCTCGCTCAGTAACGCGGCGAAGGACACGATGAATCCGGCTGGAGCAGCCGCCGGTGAGGAGGTGCCCGGGACGGGCGCGACCCTTGTAGTGTCGGCGGCCGTCGGTGGCAAATTCGCGGCGCCCCCGTTCAGCGGCGTAGAGGAAGCGGCCAGCGAATCCGTGGGGAGGCTGTCACTGGGGAAAGTCACGGGCTGATCGAGTCCCTGCGCGCGGGGACGGAATCCATCCCACGCGAAAAAGTACCAAAAGTCCTTCGCTCCGCCCGCGACTGTCGACTTGGTCCCGAGTTTCTGGGGATCCACCAGGATCACGTCTTTCGCGCCGAGGAGGGCGACGCGGCCATCTGGTGTGATCGCCGGCAGATCGCTCTCCCAACGCGTAGGGACGGCGCCCAGAAGCTTGTTCGTTCCGATCGCGATCACCCACGCCGAATCCTGCTGGGGAAAGCGCGCGAGGAGATAGCGGCCGAGTCCATCCATCCGGAGATCCGACGGCGGCTGCGGCAACGTGAGCCCGGATTCAACGCGTCCGTTGTATCGATCGACGATCGATATCACGCTGTCGGCCATTGTCGCGACATAAAGTCTGTCGCCGCTCGGTGTTGGCGTCAGAGCCCGCACGCGACTGGGAAGCTGAAACGCTCCCAGAGACGAGAGGTCCTTGCCTTTCACGCCGACGAGCCCGCTATCGATCGGGAAGTAAATGCGGTCGCCGAGCTGCGTTCTCACTGCACGGCCCGCCAGCGGCAGCACCGCGCTGTCCTCGGCGATGTCGTCGGGCGGGTGCACCCTCCAGACGAGCGTTTGCGCACCCTTGTTCGCCGAGACTATGACGTCGCCGTTGGGCTGTGCGAAGACGTTGCGGGCTGCTACGGCGTGCTTGAACTTCCAATCGCTCCCGTTCGGATTCAGGCGAATGATCTCGCCCTTGGTGTTGATCCCGTAGATGTCGTTTCCGTTCACCGAGGACAGCGACGTGAGCTTCGTCTTCGCCGCCTTCAGGACATCGGTCTCGCGGAGATCGAGGCGGGCAGGGTATCCTTTCGAATCGACGACGGCGATGCTTCCGGCGTCGGCATCGAATGCGAGCACACGCTCGATTGCGGGCGCCTCGTCGAGCGTGAACACGGTCGAGTCGAGATGCGGATACCGGTAGACGCGACCAGTCCCTCCTCCGCGCGGAACGCGCAGGAGAAGGGGCTCAGGCCCGTGATTCTCTACAACTGAGGTGGTGGTGCTATCCGGCGCTGCCCTGTCGTCCTTACAGGCTGCACAGAGCAGCGCCAGCAGTAGGAGCCGACGCAACGGTTAGTAGCTCGCTCCCAGTGAGAACGTCCAGTTCGGCTTGCGTCCTCCGACCAGCGGGTGGGCGTAATCCCAGCGGAGAATCGCAAGGTTGAAGAGGTTCACCCTGAGTCCCGCGCCATAGCTGGTGAGTGGATAACGATTGAGGCTCGGGTCGTTGCCGGCAGGCGCGTTGCCCAAATGCGGCTTCTGTCCCGCGCTCCACGCCAGCCCGGCGTCCCAGAAGAAAAGGCCGTCAACCGGCGGCAATCCGAAGCTGCTTCCCACATCGAACCGGCGAATGATCGGGAAACGCAGCTCGGCGTTCGCGACTGCCACGCGGCTTCCGGCAAGCTGCGCATTGTTGCAGGCAGCGGTCGATCCGATTACCGACGTGCAATCGTAGAAGTTGAAATTCGCCCGATCGTATCCGCGCACGAAGTCGGGCCGGCCGATGTATTTCGGGAAGAAGCTTTCGTCCCTTCCCGTTGAGACCGATGTCATGAAGCGAGTGGCGATGGTAAGGGTGTTGAAGATGATCGGGTCGTACCGGCGATAGTCAGCGAGGAAATCACTGAACACGAGCTTGCCGAGGTTCTGCGCCGCGCTGAACCGCATTCTGCGGCCCATCACCGGGCCAGTCGTGCCGAAGAGCGTGTTGTCCGAAACGAAGGCAACCGTCGGCGTTACGAAGTTGATGGTAGGTAGCGAGGTGCTGTCTTTGAACTGGACGTCCGTGCAGTAGCCCTGAATGTTGCAGTCCTGGAAGACGTTGACGACGCCCTGCGTGATGCTGTTCAGCTGCGCGCCTGTCTCGAGGCGGGTAAACCGATTGAGCGGGTACTGACCCATCACGAACAGGTTGCGCACCACATAGCGGAGATAGTTCGTCTGGATTCTGAACACGTTGCCCTGCGTGGTCGTACCGCTGACCGGTACGTATATCGGATCCTGCGAGATGCCGGTCGTGTATTGGAACCGGCGGCTCAGATTTGCGTAGCCGAGGAAGACGCTGGCGTCGCTGAGGCGGCCGTAGACGTTGCCGGAGACCGCCAGTTGGTGATTGCCGAGCAAATCGCTGAATACGAACGCGGTTCCGCCGGCGAAGGTGCCGTAGTTGGGCGTGTAGCCCACCGATGGATCGGCGATGTAATCCGGGTGGAAGGAGACATGATACGGGCGCTCCTTGAATCTGCTCGTGTCTGGCAGACCGAACGTCGCATCCGCATCGAGCGCCGCCACGCTGGGCGGAAGATCGTGGACCGCCTCTCCGACGGGCAGCAGTGCCGACTGGCGAGTTCCGGCGGGGCTGCGGTAGACCGATGTAGGCTGGCCGCTCCGCGGTCTGAGCGTCAACGAGTCGAGCCCGGGCCTAACTGCGCTCGCGCTCGTGTCCACGACAGCGGGAACGAGCCCGGCAGCGAGAGTCATCCCGGTTGGACGGAAAGCTGTTCTCTTGAGCCCGCGCGGATTGTCGAACGTCCACACGGTGTAATCGCCGCGCTCGAAGTACGTGAATGCCATCCTGTCGGCGCCGCGTGCCCAGGTGATCGCAGGACTGTATTCGGTGATCGCGGCAATGCCGCCCAGCACGTTCGTCAGCTGATAGTGCTGTTGATTGGCAAAATCGTAAATGAAGACGTTCGGAATCCCCGTGCGGTCGGAAATGAAGGCTAGCTCCCGTCCGCCCGGAGCCCACTGCGGGTTCAGGTTCAGACCGTCCTGACCGGGAAGAACTTCGATCGCTCCCGTCTGCACGTTCAAAACGTTGATGCGCCACTTCGCCATCTTGAGAATCGCCAGGTTGGTCTCAGGCGCTCGATCGCTGGCGAAAGCGATCCGGGTTCCGTCGGGTGACCAGGCGGGCTGCAGATCGCCGTACTCATCGTTCGTCAGCTGGCGAAGGTTCTTGCCATCCGAATTGACGATGAAGAGATCAGTGATGCCACCGCGAGATCCGCTGAACGCGATCTGCTTGTCATCCGGCGACCACACAGGGCTCCATGCAGCGTCGACCGCCAGGTCGAGTCGCTTGATAACCTGTGCTTTCGCAACGTCCATGAGGTAGAGAACGTCCTTGCCTTCGCGCTGTGCTGTAAAGGCGAGCAGCCGGCCGTCATTCGAGAAGGCGCTCTGCGAATAGAGAAGTCTCAGCTCCTCGAAGTTCGGATTTGTAGTGCTCTGGACGAGGCGCTTGATTCGCTTGCCCGTACGGGCATCGGCGAGCCAGAGATCGATGAAGAGCTCGCCGCGCTTCTGGCTGCCGTTCGAAAGGAAGGCGATGCGATTGCCATCGTTGGAGAGGGAAGGCGCCAGGAAGATCTGACCACCGCTTTTCTTCTCCGTCAGCAGTGGCTGGGCGAAGCTGCGCGGGCGGTCGAGCGCTGCGGCCTGCGGCAGATACTTGGCATTGACCGCTTCGCGCCACTCGTCGCTCAGCTCGTGCAGTGTGAGCCCGAGCTGCCGCTGAAACGCGCGCGCCACGCCCAGGGTCGTGACGTTCTGCAGGATCTCACCGATTGCTGCGTCGCCCCACCGCTCGCCGACGTATTCCCAGAACGCCTGCCCGTAACGATAGGGGAAGTATTTGTCGGGACGCTCCGTCATCTGCTCGATCGTCGGGAGGTTGCCGTTTACCGCGGCGTCGCGCAGCCACGACGAAGTCAGCGGATGACCCGGTCCGGTTGTCAGATACTCGGCCTGGCCCTCGATGAACCAGAGAGGAGGATCGATCTGAGCCAACGTCTGCATATTTGCACCCGCCTTGCCGCGGGCGAAGATGTCGTACTGGAATTCGTGCACCATTTCGTGCGCGAGAACGTGCTCGAAGCTGCCGAGGTCTCCCGTGAGCGGGAGGATCAGGCGGCCGCGCGAATATTCAGTGACGCCGCTCGTTCCTTCTCCGAGATCGCCGGTGACGTTGTTCTGTCCGAACTCGGCGCGTGATGCGAAGAGGATGATCGGCTTCTTTTCGCGGAACTGGTGGTCGAGGATCTTGGATAACCGGGCGTACGCGCGCTCGGCCATTCGTGCCGCGTCCATCGCGCCCGCGCGCTCTTCGGGGTAGTAGTGGACGAGAAAGTGCTCGGTCTCGATCACGCGCCAGTCGAAGTGCTTGTATTGGACCTGGTTCATGCCGAAGTACTGCTGAGCGTCGAGGCGAGTCGCGCAAAGCAAGGCGGCCAGGGTGACCAGAATACGCACCGCTTTCATTGTTACTCCTGTGGTTCCAGCGCCACTGTTTCCGCATCGCTCCACAGCCGTTCTATCTGGTAGAACGACCTGAGCGTCGGATGAAAGATGTGAACTACGAAGTCGAAGAAGTCGAGCAGCACCCAGCGGCCCTGCTGTAACCCCTCAGTGTGGTGCACCGTCAATCCCGCCTTCTTCATCTCCGAGATCACATGCTCGCCGATCGATCTCACGTGGGTATCGGAGGTTCCGCTCGCGATGACGAAGTAGTCCGTCATGTCGGTGACGCCCTTCAGGTCGAGAAGGACGACGTCATTCGCTTTCATGTCGAGGCAAAGCTGGGCGGCGCGCTGCACTCGCTGCGCGCCTTCGCGGGCGGAGACAGATGGTAGGGATGTAGCCATGCGCTTCAGTGAAGGTTTCTTCGCGGCGCAGATCGCCGCCCCGTATGTAGCTTACAAGCCGTGAGAAAGTTCCGTCAGGGCCAAGTTCGCATTTCGCACGCCAATTATTAGTACGCAAAAGACCTGGCCGCGTTGAGGACGCGGCCAGGTCTTCCGAAATGCCGGCACTACTGCTTGATGACCCAGACTTTGATCTCGGGGTGCACGTCAGCGTGGAGCCTGATCATGACGCGATAGACGCCGAGCGCGCGAATCGGCTCGTGGAGTTCGATCTGCCGCTTTTCGATCGAAAATCCCTGGGCCTCGAGCTGGTGCGCTATGTCCGAGGTGGTGACGGAGCCGAAGAGCTTACCCTCGTCTCCAACGCGGGCCGAGAAAGTCAGCGACACCTGCTCCAGCTTGGTCGCCAGCTCGCTGGCCGAGCCACGGCGCTGCTCCTCGGCCTGCTCGAGGCGCTGGCGCTCCTGTTCGATCCGCTTCCTGTTGCCGGGCGTCGCCTCGTAGGCAAAGCCGCGGGGGAGCAGGTAGTTGCGCGCGTATCCCGCCGACACCTTCACGATGTCACCCGGATGCCCGAGCTGTTCGACTGCCTGTCTTAGTATGACTTCCATTGGAGAATTTCCTTCAGAGATCGTTGAGAATCGGGTAATTGTAGCACAAACACGGAATGAATCGTACGGGTCAGGTCGCCCGGGCTCGCCGCCGGAGGTCGAGCCAGGTATCGCCGAGCCCCAGAGCGAGCGCAAGGAGGCCAAGCAGAAGGACGCCCTGGGGTATCAGGCTGAGCACGATGATGAAGATGTAACGGCCCTTCGAGATCCAGGCGAGAACGCCCAGACCCCTCACCGCGTAAAGGGCGCCGAAAAAGAGGAGCAGATTGAAGCCGGCGTTTCGTCCGTCGCTGAAGGCGGGCAGGAGGCTGAGGGTCAGGCCGACGGCAAGCGCCCAGATTATCTGGTCGTTGAAACGAAACTCGGTGAGCGGCCCGAGTGGCGGACCGATTCTGATGGGGGACAACCGGTGATAAACACCCCAGGCGAGTCCCAGGGCCGCCAGTGACTCGAGAGCGAGAAGGGCTGGGATAAGCGGGATCGTGCGCTTCGGGAGATCGCGCTCGATGTCGACCGTCCAGTCGTCGGCAGCCTGGAGCAGCGGTGCTCTTGCTGTCAGGTCTTTCCACTGCTCGGTGTCCCACTTCTCCTGAAAGCGACTGAGCGTAACCGTCGTTCGCCTCATGAACTCCTCACCACCGGCGTGCTGGAACCGCGCCATCCCACTGGGCGAAGACAGCGCGACGGTGAGGGCGACACCCAGGGTGACTCCCAGCGACGCCATGGCGCGCACGAAAAAGGCAGTCGTCGAGCTGAGAAGGCTGAAGAGTCCAAAGCTCGCTGCCAGCACGATCGCCCACGCGCGGGCCATCTGGTCGTAGGCTGTTCCCGGTTGACCCGCCGGGTGGACGAGCATCCACACCGCCAGCGCCAGCCAGATCAAAGCGAGGGCAGCGCGGCTCCCGGATCTCCATCCAATGAGCGAGCAGACGGCGAGCGCCGGGACGAACAGCAGCAGCGTCTGCTGGACGGGAAAGATTACATCTGCGAGCGGGACGAAGGGCAGCAGAAGGAACGCAGCCAGGCCCCACAGCAGCGGCCGCCACGACTGACTCTTTTTGTCGCTCGTGGCGGCGTCGGCCATCTACGCCTGATGACCGCGGATGTACGGGATGAGAGCCAGGAATCTCGCTCTCTTGATGGCCGTCGAGAGCTGGCGCTGATGACGCGCGCAGGACCCGCTTAGCCTCGAGGGAAGGATCTTCCCCTGATCGGTGATGAAGCGGCCGAGAGTGCGGTCGTCCTTGTAGTCGATCCAGCGGACGCGGCTCTCGCAGAACGGGCAGCTTTTTTGTGGTCTTCTCATTTGTTAATCCTCGTCGTCGTCATCGTCGTCACGGCGCGTTGCCGCGGCCAGGTCTTCCTCGGACTGCGGCGGAGCACCGACTTCGTGCTCGTGCAGCGTGATGAGGTAGCGGATGACTCCGTCGTCGAGCTTGAGCGCGCGCTCGTACTCGGGCAGGGTGGTGGGCTCGGTCGCGAATTTGGAAACGACGTAATAGCCGTTTTCGCGGGGGCCGATGGAGTAGGCGAGCTGGCGCCGCCCCCAATGCGTGACCTCGGGCTGCTCTTTGGTGCCGAGCATTCCGTGGAAACGCGAGAGTTTTTCGTTGATGGCGGCGTCTTCGAGAGTTGAGTCGAAGATGTAAACCGCCTCGTATGTGCGAGGCACTAGGCAATCCTCCTTGTGGTCGTAAACCGCCCCCCATCTGGTTGCCGAAGTGGGAGGAAGGTGTGAAGGCCAAGGCTCTGGCCGTTGTGAGAAAGCGAAAGTTAGTCGGACCAAGAGGCTAATTCAACCGGCTGAGTTACTTCGGACTGCGGACTAACTGCGGACTGCGGACTAACTGCGGACTGCGGAGTTGCCTACATCCGCCGTCTAGGGCGCACTACTCGCCGCGCCAGCGCGGTCGTTGGCGTGGGCCGCCTTTTTCTGGTTTGGCCGCGCGGTCTAGCTTCTATCGTGCGCCCTCCCGGAGGTTACATGCGCAGAATAGTACGAGTCGCCGCTGGAATCATTGGAGCGGCTGTAGTTGCGGTTGTTGTGGTCAGCTGCGGTGACGACGATGCCACTGGCCCGGCGAACAAGATGTACGTCGCGAACCTGAACGCCGCGGCCGAAGGAGGTACCGTCACGTCACCCGGCAGCGGCGTCGTAACGTTCGAGGACAAGGGTGACCTGATCACCTGGAGCATGACGCTCACCAACATTACCAACGTCACGCAGTCGCACATCCATCTCGGCGCCGCAACAACCCCACCAACTGCGGGGCCGGTCATCATCAACCTGTTCCTGCCCAACCGAGCACCCGGCAACGAGATTGGAACGGTGAACGGACTCGTGGCCGAAGGGACGATCACGAACGCGAACAGTCCCAACGTCAAGCTCGATTCGTTGAGAGTGCTGTTCAACAACGGCAACGCCTACGCGAACGTCCACACCGCCGCGAATCCGGGCGGTGAGATTCGCGATCAGATCCACCCGATCAACTAGAACGCGGCGGGATAGCTAGACGTTGAAGCGAAAGAGGAGTACGTCGCCGTCCTGGACGACGTACTCCTTTCCTTCTGACCGCACCACGCCTTTTTCGCGGGCGCCTTTCCAGCCTTCGTTCCCAACGAACGAGTCGTAGGAGACGGTCTCGGCACGGATGAATCCGCGCTCGAAGTCGGTGTGAATGACGGCAGCGGCTTTGGGCGCGGTGTCTCCGCGATGGATCGTCCACGCGCGAACTTCCTGTTCTCCCGCGGTGAAGTAGGTCTCGAGGCCGAGCAGCTTGTAGCCGGCGCGAATCAGTCGATCGAGTCCCGCTGATTCGAGTCCGAGCGAAGAGAGAAAGTCCGCCCGATCCTCGGGTGGTAATTCCGCGAGCTCGGCTTCGATCTTGGCGGAGAAGGGAACGACCTCCGCCTGCTCTCCGCTTTTCTTCACGGCCTCGCGCAACGCCTTGAGGTGTGGCCCCTCATCTCCCGCGAGCTCAGAGTCGCTGACGTTGGCCGCGTAGAGCACGGGCTTCACCGTGAGAAGTGTGAGCGGGGCCAGGACAGCCTTTTCTGCTTCGGTGAGGCGCGCTTCCCAGAGTCCTTTGCCGTCCTTCAAAAAGACATACGCCTTCTCCAGCACCGGAAGCTCCGCCATCGCTTCCTTGTCGCCGGTACGCGCGGCGCGCCTTGTCTTGTCGAGTCGTTTCTCCAGCGACACGAGGTCGGAGAGTGCCAACTCGAACTCGATCACCTCACGGTCCCGCACCGGGTCGACCGCTCCCATCACGTGGGTTACATCGGGATCCTCGAAGCAGCGGACAACGTGGACGATTGCGTCGGTCTCGCGGATGTTGGAGAGAAACTTGTTGCCGAGCCCCTCGCCCTCGGCGGCGCCTTTGACGAGGCCGGCGATGTCCACGAATTGCACGACCGCTGGCACCGTTTTCTTGGGTTGCACTACCCGCGCGAGCTCGCCGAGACGGGAGTCGGGCACTTCGACCATGCCGACATTCGGCTCGACCGTGCAGAACGGGTAATTCGCGGCTTCGGCCTTGGCAGCCGTGAGCGCGTTGAAGAGCGTGGATTTTCCGACGTTGGGGAGGCCGACGATTCCTAATTTGAGCATTGCGAAGAATAAACTGTGTGGGAAACGCAACTGACAACTGCAGTTGCAGTTTCAGTTGCACTTAAGAATCAGAATCCGGTTCGGGCGCCCGATTGTGGAGGTTCATCGCCTTCTCGATCCCTTCGTGCAGCCAAGTCTCAACAGCTGCGGTGACCGGCGGCAAAAGAGCAAGAACATCCTCCCGCTCATCGCGCGCAAAAGGAGCCAGCACGAAGTCGGCGAGATCGCCGTACACTCCCTTCCGCTCCTCGCTTGGCCCCACTCCGATCCGGAGCCGCGCGTAGTCCTGGGAGCCCAGCGCGTGCTCGACGCTCTTGAGCCCGTTGTGCCCGCCGGCGCTTCCGCGGGCGCGGATGCGAAAGCGACCCACCGGCAGCTGGACCTCGTCGACCACGATGAGGAGATCCTTGGCCGCGCTCCAGAATGGACGGCGCACGTAATTCTTTAGCGCCTGTCCGCTCAGGTTCATGAACGTCTGCGGCTTGACGAGTCGCACCTTCGTGCCGCCGACCGTGCCGTTCGCGACGTGCGATTCTCCGTCCTTCTTCCAGCCGTCGAAATGCCAAACGTCGGCGAGGTGGTCGATCAACCACCAGCCGACGTTGTGACGTGTCGCGGCGTACTCGCGGCCCGGATTACCGAGACCGACTATGACCTTCAATGGCTATCCAATACTACTTCTTCGGTTGATCGCCCTTCTTGGCCGGCTCGGCGCCTTCCTCATCTTCATCTTCCTTGCCTCTGCCGATCACTTCCGGCTCGGCCACGGCACCAGGCTCGCCTTCAACTGCCTCGGCAACCGCAGGGGTCTCTTCGATGACGGCGCGCGGGGCGGCCAGCACGGCCACCGACGTTTCCGGGTCGTCGAGAACTTCGACGCCTTCCGGAACCTTCAGATCGCTGATGTGCACCGAGTCGCCGATCACCATGTTGGTGACATCGTACTCGACGTGATCGGGGATGTTGGACGGATCGACCTCGATCTCGATTTCACGCAGAGTCTGATCGAGAACGCCGCCTTCGAGCCGGACGCCCTCCGGGATTCCCTGAAGCACGATCGGGATGCTGACCGTCACCTTCTCTCCGGCGACGAGCGCCTGGAAATCGACGTGCAGGATCTGGCGCTTGATCGGGTGCCGCTGGATCTCTCGAATCAGCGTCTTGGCGGTCTGTCCACCGACGGTGACCTCGATGACCGTGCTCTCAGCCTGGATGTGGCTGAGCATTTTGTCGAGATCGCGCGCGTTCAAAGCGAGCGCCTGGGGATCGCGGCCGTGGCCGTAAATAACGGCTGGAACCTGTCCCTGGCTGCGAAGACTGCGGGCGGCGCCCTTTCCCTTGCCGTCGCGGGCGTTGGCGCTAAGCGAAACTGTTGCCATTGCTATTCATCCTTTGGGACGGTGGCTTTCTTCCACGTCCCTTCAATTAAGTCCAGGACCCACGCCGCAAGATTTCTTGCCGCCTGAGACATCGCTTCGATCCATGTTTCCATCGTAACCTCTACTGCTCGAACAGCGAGCTCACCGACTGCTCGCTGTGAATGTAGCGAATCGCCTTCGACAACAGCTCCCCAACCGACAACACGTGCAAGGTCGGGAACCTCTTCTCCGGCGGGATCATTACCGTATCCGTAACCGTCACTTCCTTGATCGGAGCCTTGCTCAACCTTTCGACAGCCGGCCCTGACATCAGAGCGTGCGTGGCACAGACGTAGATGTCGCGCGCGCCAAGATCCTTCAGAGCAATTGCCGCTTCGGACACCGTGCCCGCGGTATCGATCATGTCGTCCGTGACCAAGCAATCCCTTCCTTCGACTTCACCGACAACGTTCACCACCTCGGACTCATTTGGCTTCGGTCGTCTCTTGTCGATGATCGCCAGTGAGCCGTTGAGCCTCCTGGCGAACCCCCTCGCCATCTTCGCCGAGCCTACGTCAGGCGCGACGACGACGAGGTCGTGCAGATTCTTCTTCCGGTAATGCGAAACGAAAACCGGCGCCGCGTACAGGTGATCGACCGGAACATCGAAGAACCCCTGCAGCTGGTGCTGGTGAAAATCAATTCCCAAAACGCGGTGCGCGCCCGCGATCGTAATCATGTTCGCGAGCAGCTTGGCGCCGATCGCCACTCTTGGCTGGTCCTTGCGGTCCTGCCTCGAGTAACCGTAGTAGGGCATCACGCACGTTATCCGTGCCGCTGAAGCCCTGCGTGCCGCGTCGATCAGGAGCAGGAGCTCCATGATGTTGTCGGCCGGCGGGTTCGTCGGCTGCACGATGAAGACGTCATTGCCTCTGACGTTCTCGTCGATGCGGACAAAGATCTCGCCATCGGCGAAGCGGTTGACCGTCAACTTGCAGAACGGCACATCCAACGTTCGCGCGATCTCTGCGCACAGATCCGGGTTAGCGGGCCCGGCTAGCAGCTTGAAGCCGTGAGCGGGTACGGATAATCCGTCCATGCAGCCTTACAAGTTAAGTGGGGAAAGGACTTAGTTCAATTGCCCCTGGTGGATTCGAACCACCATTACCGGATCCAAAGACCGATGTCCTGCCATTGGACGAAGGGGCAGCGGGAAGCGAAAACTAGTCCAGAAGCTCGATCGGGACAACGCTCGTCGAGCTGCGCGTGATGAGGCTTCTTGTCCCCGGCGGCACGACCAGCGCAGGTAGGCTGTCCCTTGATTGAATCGGACGCGTCGTGACGCCCGTCACCTTGAACACGGTGGAACCTGATCCGCTCATCCGGTAGAACAGTCCGAACTGGGCTCCCCGGGAGAGAAGGGTATCGATCTCGGACCACCGCGGCCGTATCACCGGCTCGAAATCGTTGACCGAGTTTTTCGCTGCCGTTTCCCAATCCGCGAACATCTCGGTCGTCAGCTCGGGGTTTCTGCTGGGAACGTCGCCACGAACCTCGTCGAGCAGGGCGTACGCTTCACCGGTGTCGATGCCGTACGGCGGAAAAAAGAGTTGAACGTCCCTCGTCGGAAGCGGGTCGAGCCGAAGGAGTCTGTCGCCTCGTCCCCAGGCCATCGCCATCGCGTAGTCGCTGCTGAGAAACGGCACGTCGGAGCCCAGGCTCCCGGCCAGGTTCATCAGGGCTTCCTCAGAGATCGGCTTGGGCGCCAGTCCATTGAGTATTCGCAGCACTCCAGCCGCGTCGGCACTGCCGCCGCCTAGCCCGCCACCGATCGGGATGTTCTTCACGATCTCGATCTCGAAGCCTTTGGGCCAGCCGACTTCATCGGCGTAGAGGGCCGCGGCGCGATAGGCGAGGTTTGCTTCCGCCGGCCAGTCGCGCATCTCGTAACACTTGAGCGACCGCTTGCCGTTCGTTATTCGGAGCTCGACGTCGTCACCCAGCTCGAGCCGCAGGAAGACCGTCTCGATCGAGTGGAAACCATCGTCCTCCCTGCCGAGAACGCGGAGGGCGAGGTTGACCTTGGCTTGCGCCAGCGTCCGGGCTGCGCGCGGGCTCACGGCGCAGGCTCCGGAGAAGACTGAAGATCGCGGAGCCGCACGCCGAGGCGGGCGAAGTAATAAGCACCGATGAGGGTGATCGGGACGAACGAAAAGAGGTGGTATCCAATCGCCCACGTCGCCGCCTGCTGCTGGCTCACTCCATAAACCGAGAGACCCTGAACCGACATGTACTCGAACACCCCAAAGAATCCGGGCAGCGCGGGTATGGCGGTCCCAAGCGCGATGAAAGCCTGAAGAAAGAGAGCGGCAGAGAAAGGCGCGCTGATCCCGACCGCCTTGAAAGCGAGCCAGAAGCCGAGGGCGTTGAGGAGCCAGTGCGCGAGCGTCCAGCCTAACACGGCGGCAAATCGTCCCGGACTTCTCAGGACGCTGAGCCCGCGCATGAAAGTCACCAGCACTCTCCGTCCGCGCTCCTCCACTGCCGGCGACACGCGCCGCGCGAACAGCTCGAACAGTCGCAACAGCTGGTTTGGGAAAAACACGAGCGCGTACAACACGAGGAGCAGCAACACCACGATCGTTCCCGCGCCCGTCGCAAAGGAGCTGAGCGGCCGGCCGGCCAACGTGTCCGCGCCCGAAAGCGCGGGGTCCAGGAGAGCGGATGCGGCGAGCAGGAGCAGCACGATCGCGTCGAACAAGCGGTCGACTGCCAACGAAGCGAGCGCGGTTGCGAATGGAACGGGCGCCTCTTTCGTCAGCGCGTACGCCCGCGCGATTTCACCCGCCCGGGCGGGGACGACGTTGTTCACCATCATTCCAATTGCCGTCGCGCGCCAGAGTGGCCCAAAGGGGATCTTCGCGGCAACGGGTTCGAGAATGGCCTGCCACCGCACCGCGCGTAGGGCGAAAATCGCGGTGGCGCAGAACGTCGCGCCGGCGAAGAGGAGCGGATCAGCCTGCGACAACTCGCGTGCTACCTCTGTTGGCGAGATCCCGTGCAGGGTCCAGTAGATGAGCGCGGCGCTCAGTACCACGCCAAGCGCGGCACGCCAACCCGGCCTCAACTTCTACTCGGCTGAGGCGAGCTCCACCAGATCGACGAGCTCGTCCACGAGCGCACGTGTCGGCGGAGTTCCGCTCTTCTTCAGAGCGCGGCGAATCTCGGCGGCGCGCTCGATGGCGCGCTGGCCGCGGTAGAGAAGATCCTGTATCGGAACCAGCTCGGTCGCCGGCGGCTGCGGGCCGGAGTGACGCGTTTCCAGAGACCGCATCGTCGCGAGGCTGGAGCTCAGCGCGTCACGGAGATCCTGACCGCGGGCCGGTGTCTTCGCGTTCGACGGGGTTGCTTCGCGAACAGGAGTCGGAACGCGCTTCACCTCGGGCGACAGCGTTCCCGCACCGATGCCCCCCTGCTCGCGGAGCTGCTGCTCGTAGTGGGTCTTCGGGTTCGGGGCGACGTAAACGATGTGCGGGCCATCGTCGTTGTAGAAGAGCTGGGAGATCGGGATCATCAGATCTTCGCGCGGCGATGCCGGCGGTGGCGCGTACCGCGAAAGACGGGCGAGACTCTCCTCGACGCGTGCGTCCTGCTCCGCTCCCCATTGCCGGACCGAACGGACGAGGAGCTTCAGGTCTTCGATCGCGCCGACGAGCGAACGCTGCAGCTCCGGCTCCCACGAGATAGACCCGCGCACCACTCCGGATGCAATGCGCTCAACGCTCGTAGCGAGCTGGGCGAGGCCGCCTGCCTTTGCCATCGTCGCACTGCCACGGAGTCCGCGCGCAGCCGCGGCAAAGTGGGTTGCGTCCGCCGGCTGCATGTTCTGTCCCGTGACAAGGGACTCGAGGCGGAGGAGATACTCACCAGCCTCGAGAGTGAAAAAATCCAGCAGCCTGCCCGGCGTCGTCATGAGCCCATTCTCCAGATCACAGTCCGAAAGGTCACCCCTCGAACGGTCGCAGTCAAAGCTTCAGTGCCATTATGACGACCGAGCAGCGCTCATCGCTTCGCGCATCTCTTTCACCGCCCGATCGATTCCGACGAACACAGCACGGCTGATGATCGAATGCCCAATGTTCAGCTCCTCGATTTCGGGTATGGATGCAACCGGTCCGACATTTCGAACGGTGAGACCGTGGCCCGCGTGCACAGCGAGTCCGAGATCTGCTCCCCGTCGCGCCGAGTCGCGCAGCGCTTCGATCGTCGCATCCGATTTCGGGCGGTGGGAGTAGCTGCCGGTGTGAAGCTCGATGGCGGGAACGCCGAGCTTTTTCGACTGCTCGATCGCCGCGCGCGTGGGATCGATGAAGAGGCTGACCCGAATGCCGGCGTCGGAGAGCGCATCGATTGCGTTACGAATGCGGGCCGGATCGGTGGTGATGTCGAGCCCTCCTTCGGTGGTGATCTCCTCGCGCCTCTCGGGCACCAGCGTCACCTGCTGAGGTTTGAGCCTGCGGGCGAGCTCCAGCATCTCGGCGACGCACGCCATCTCCAGGTTGAAGTAGGTACTGACGCTCTTCTTCAGACGCTCGATGTCCGCGTCCTGGATGTGACGCCGGTCCTCGCGCAAATGCGCCGTGATACCGTCGGCGCCGGCCGCTTCGCAAGCAATGGCTGCCTCAACCGGATCGGGCTCGACACCTCGCCGAGCCTGCCGTAGCGTTGCCACGTGATCGATATTGATGTAGAGCCGTTGTTGCTTTGCTTGCATTGTCACAGTCCCTAGGTCGCAGCATTATCCCCGTGGAGAATTCTATCGTGTCCTTTAGAAGAGTTGCCGGTTTAGTATTTCTCGCCGCTTGTGCGAGCGGACCCCAGACTGTCCGCAACGACGGATCGCTCACTGGAGCAGCTACGCCCGAGCTTGCCGTCGATACGTTCCTGAAAGCCGCGAACGAGAAGGATATCCAGGCGATGGGAACTGTTTTCGGGACAAAGGATGGACCGGCCCGCCAGACAGTGGATCGAACCGAGCTCGAGAAGCGACTGATAATCCTCGCGTGCTACTTCAACAACGACAGCCACCGGAATCTCGGAGTAGACCGGGGCAGCCAGGATCATCGTGAGGTCCGTGTGGAGCTGAAGAAGGGGAACATGACCCGCCAGACAACCTTTTACACGATCCAGGGGCCCGGTAGACGTTGGTACGTCGACAACATCGATATCGCCGCCGTGCGGGACTTCTGCGGCAATCCTGGAACGGGTCGCAACCAGCACTAGTGGTCTGACAGCTCGACCAGCACCCCGCCGGTCGATCGGGGGTGCAAGAACGCGATTCGCTTTCCTTCCGCTCCGATTCTCGGCGTCTCGTCGATGAGCTCTACGCCCGCCGCCCGGCAGCGCTCCAGCGTCGCGTCGAGGTCGTCGACGGCAAAGCAGATGTGATGGATACCGGGCCCTCGCTTTGCCACGAAGCGCGCGATGGGCGAGGCGGGGTCGTCGGCCTCCAGCAGCTCCACCAGGGAGTCCCCAGCTGTGAACCCGACTATGCTCGCCCCATCCGCATCATCGAGAGCGGTCTCGGGCAAACCCAGGACATCCCGGAAGAAAGGAACGCTCCCTGCGAGGGCCTCAACTGCGATCCCGATGTGGGATATTCGGGTGCCACGTGGGGTTGATGGGGTCATTAAGTTTATAGATGAAGGGGGCAGCGTCCCCGCATAAACTAAACTGACGAAGCCCGCCGGCGAGTCCTGCGGTTTGGAGATTACAAAATGTCGAATGCATTGGAAGTGAACGACTCCGATTTCGAGCTGCAGATCGAGCAGCACAAGGGTCTTGCCGTCGTCGATTTTTGGGCGACATGGTGCGCCCCGTGCCGCATGGTCGCCCCTGTGCTCGACCAGCTGGCGATCGAATACGAAGGCAAGGCGAAGGTCGCGAAAGTCGACGTCGATGTGAACATCAAGACCTCGACCAAGTTCAACGTGAGATCGATCCCCGCGATCCTGTTCTTCAAGGACGGCAAGCTCGTCGATCAGATGATCGGATTCATGGGCAAGCCCGCGCTGGCGGAGAAGTTCAAGCAGCACGCCGCCGCGTAGTCAGCGGAGTCGGTCCAGACGGCCGTGAGCTCGGCAAAGGCCGCGGCGCGAGCCGAGTCGGGCGTACTCTACCTGGTCAGCACTCCCATCGGTAATCTGGGAGACATGTCACATCGCGCGGTCGAGGTTCTTTCCTCGGCCGCGCTTGTTATTGCAGAGGACACGCGGCACTCCCGCCGGTTGCTGGATCACTACCGCATCGAGACGCCGCTCAGCTCCTACCACGAGCACAACGAAGCGAAGGAGACTCCGCGTCTGGTCGCGCGGCTGCAGCGCGGCGATTCGATCGCGCTGATCTCCGATGCGGGAACGCCCCTCATCTCGGATCCGGGCTCGCGGCTTGTGGATGCCGCGGTCGCAGCGCATTTGCCCGTCGTTCCAATTCCCGGACCCTCCGCGGTGATGGCTGCCCTTGTGGGTTCCGGCATGTCGCTGGACCGGTTCACGTTCTTCGGGTTTCTCCCGCGCAAAGGCAAGGAGCGGAGCGAGACCATTGCGGACATCGTCGCGTCGCGGGTCACCTCGGTATTGTTCGAATCGCCGAATAGAGTCGGCGCCACACTCGACGCCCTCGTCGAAGCCGGCGCTGGTGAGCGCGCGGCAGTGGTAGCTCGCGAGCTGACGAAGCAGTTCGAGGAGTTCAGGCGCGGCAGCGTCGCCGAGTTGTCGAGCGTTTACCGGGAAGTGGATCCCAAGGGCGAGGTGGTTCTGGTGATAGCGGGCGCGGAAAAGCGCGTGGTTACCGAAGACGAACTGGGCGACGCCGCGAGCGAGCTTCGTGCCGCCGGCAAGGCGCCGCGCGACGTGATGGATCATCTCATCTCAGCACTCGGCGCTCCCCGCAACGTCGCCTACAGAATCGCCCACCAGGGCGAATCGTGATCGCGCGGCCCGACTGGGATACGCCGATCGTCTACACCCCCGGCATCGGTGCAGTAGACGAAGAAGCGCCGGACGTCGAGCTCACACCGCTCGACCGTCGCTCGGTCGAAGCGGACCTAGGGCCGACGGGCGCAATCTCGCGAGCTCTCCCGCAGTACGAGGATCGAGAGAGCCAGCGCGAAATGGCGGGGGCGGTGGCAGATCTCTACAACGATGGCGGAGTCGGTCTGCTCGAAGCCGGCACTGGCGTCGGCAAATCGCTCGCGTATCTGGTCCCGGCGTTACGCTGGGCGGCGGCGAACGGTGAGTGCACCGTGGTCTCGACCAACACCATCAACTTGCAGGAGCAGCTGGTGCGAAAGGATCTCCCCTTTCTCGCCGGCGCACTCTCGGGCGAACAGGAAGTTCGCTTCGTCCTGCTCAAGGGTTGGCGCAATTACGTGTGTCTCCTGCGGCTGGCGCAGAGCAAGCTGCTCGCGTCGAGTCTTTTCGCCGACGAGTCGCGCACCGAGCTCGAGGAAATCGCTGATTGGGCGGAGCGAACGACCGATGGATCGCTCGCCGATCTCGCGTCGCCACCAAGGTCAGAAGTGTGGGACGAGATCGCCGCCGAGCCCGACCTCTGCCGCAAGTCGGCGTGCCCGCACTATGGGCGCTGCTTTCTGTTCCAGGCGCGGCGCGAAGCACAGAAGGCGGACGTTGTCGTGGTCAATCACCATCTGCTGATGTCTGACGTCGCGGTGAAGCGGGCCAAACAGAACTGGGAAGATGCCGCGGTCATTCCCGCCTACACCCGGCTGGTCGTCGACGAAGCGCACCACATCGAGGATGCCGCCGCCGCGCACCTCGGCACTTCGGCCAGCAGGCGCGGGCTTCAACAGCTGTTCGCGCGACTCGTGCGGCACGGTGCGGGAACCCGTGGTGGGCGTGGCTTGCTGCATTCGCTCGAAGTGCGTCTCATGACCGCACCGGATCTCCTTAGCGCGGCAAGTCTCGACATCATTCGAAAGACGCTCGTGCCGGGCGTCGATGCAGCGCGCGAGAAGGCAACGTTTCTCTTCGACCTCTTG
>Ga0193699_10000202_pt1 | contig 26828 bp, 25 predicted proteins | sample L3c2metaG_FD_160095 | JGI IMG/M metagenome (GOLD analysis project Ga0193699, IMG submission 160095) | Soil microbial communities from a riparian zone of the East river system, Colorado, United States - L3c2 | ecosystem: Environmental > Terrestrial > Soil > Riparian zone | place: USA: East...
TAGTCGAGAAGGCACCCAGCGCTGACGCGGGCGCTCCGGTCTGGGATTTCCTGATTGGCCAGCAGATCCTGGAATCACTGCTGCACAAGCCGCGTCTCGACCTCGCGCTTTTGGGACGTGTGGTTCGGCGACTCGGAATTTCAGCGGCGCCGATCCTGCTCTCGGCCGGGCTCGTCGTCGAGGACGCGAAAGCACGTGCGCAGCTTTACGAGCTGTTGCAGCCCCTCGGGGACGAAGCCGGCCCCGCGATCGCGGAGATGATTCCAGGCACGATCCCGACGGTCCAGCGGGAGCTTCTGGTGCTTCTCAGTCGCCTCACCGCGCTTCCATCCGGTTTTTCTGCTCACGAATATCTCGGCAATGCCGACCCGCTGGTGCGCCGCGAGGCCGTGAAATTGTTGCTCCGCGGCGACGGCACTACCCGCGGCGAGGCTATCATGCGTGCACTCGAAGACAACGACGATAGAGTGGTTTTCGCCGGTCTCACCGCTGCACAGGAGAAGTGTCCGCCTCCCGGCATCGACCTGATAAAGCATCGCATCGATCATGGCGAGCTCGATTCGCAGCTGCGCACGATGGGGATCCGAATCGTCGGACAGCAGCGAACGTCGGAAACCCTGACCTGGCTTCTGGATCTCGTCGTCACCGAAGCGCGTTGGCCCCGGCGGCCGAAGCTGCGCGCGTCCACGCCCGAGATGCTCGCGGCACTGAGCATGATCGCGGCCGGCTGGGGAAATCACCCGGCGGCGGCAGCAGTCCTCAAGCTCGCAGAACAGAGCAAGGATGCGGAAGTCAGAGCGAAGGTCGCGCGCACCCGCGCGACCACCAGCCAGAAGCCGGGCTGAAGAATGAGTGATCCGGTTCGATTCCTCGTTTCGTTCGGGCAGGCAGTCTCGACGATGGCCCTCTACGACGACGGCCATCCCGCGCGTGAGCGCGCAGTGGACCGGTCGTATCGCTGTCTTCGCGATCTCCAGCAGCACGATCCCCTTCCACGGTTCTCCTTTCTTGGCGAGGAGACCATTTACCAGGAGACCGCGCTCCGCGATCTGGGCGATTGGGAATGGGGAACGCGACTGGCGCAGGCCGGCGTGCAGCGGATGGAGCTGGACCAGAACGTCACGCGCGAAGCGTACGAGGAGTTTCTCGAGGAGATGATGGCGCGCATCACCTTGTCCTTCATCGACTCCGCTGAGGCGAGGCCGACTCGCCCGTCGGGTATCAAGGTGGGCACGCTCGGCATTCGTGGTGACACGCGCGCGCTTCAGGAGACGCTTCAGGAAGAGGTTCCAGTCGCGACGATCTCATACTCGCTCGGCGAAGAAGCCGCTTCGATTCTGTCGATGCACAGAGAGGTTCAGGATCGCGGGAAGCTCCCGCTTGCTGAAGCGGAAGCAGTCGTTCGCTCGCTGTCGATGGCCATGCACGGCGATCAGCAGATGATTCTGCCGCTGCTCCAGCTCAGGGAATTCGACGAGTACACAACGACGCATTCTCTCAACGTGTCGGTTCTGACGATGGCGCTGGCTGAATCGCTGGGACTGGCGCAGCAGGATGTTCGCACGTTCGGCATCGCCGGTCTGCTGCACGACCTCGGCAAAGTCAGCATACCCGCGGAGATTCTAAACAAACCTGGCAAGCTGTCGGACGAAGAGCGTGCGATCATGCAGCACCATCCGGTCGCCGGCGCCAAGCTGATAATCGAGAGCGGACGCCGTCTCGATCTCGCGGCTGCGGTGGCACACGAGCACCACATCATGATCAACGGGCACGGCTATCCGACGTGTCACTACCGCCGGGACTGCCACAAGGCGAGCAAGCTGGTCCACGTCTGCGACGTGTACGACGCGCTGCGCACGAAACGCCCCTACCGCGATGCGTGGGAGGCCGAGCGCGTGCTCGCGTACATCGAAGAGCGCGCGGGAACGGAGTTCGAGCCGGAAGCCGCGACTGCCTTCGTGACAATGATGCGAAAAGCCGAGGGCGGCATACAGATGTCTCCACTCCCGCCGAGCGACGGTGGCGCACCGCCGAAGCCTCCCGAAGCGTCACCGTAGGGTACGTCCCCCTGGCCGTTAACGCCAAACTGCGTCGGTACCGACGCAATTCGCGTTGCCCGCAATTACTGGTGCTCGTCAAATAGGTGAGACTTGCAGCACAAGTAATCACCTTTGGAGGACATGATGTCACGCAAGGGTTTTACCCTTATCGAGCTTCTGATCGTGGTCGTCATCATCGGCATTCTTGCCGCGATTGCGATTCCGAAGTTCGCAAATACCAAGGACAAGGCGTACGTCGCCGCGATGAAGTCTGACCTTCGCAACATGGCGACCTACGAAGAGCAGTACGCTGCCGACAACGGTGGCGACTATTTTGGTGGTGTAGCGACTTCCGCGGCTCCGCTTCAGGGCTTCAGTCCGTCGCAGAACGTCACGGTAACCATCACGAACGACCCCGGCCCGCCGCCAACATGGAGCGGAAGTGCCACGCACTCCCAGTCGGCTAAGGTCTGTACGATGACAAACGGTGTGATCAGCTGCGTCTAATGAGGTGTTAGCAGTTGGAAATGAAAAAGGACCGTGTCTCCACGGTCCTTTTTCATTTTCGCTTGCCCCGCTTGCCAGTCTGCGGTTTCTCGAAGAGCATCACCGATCGAGTGCCGCCGAGTCCCACCGTGGCCAGCCATTTCTCCAGACCGATTACCAGCCCGCGGCGCTCCGAAGGACTCAACGTGCCGAAGCCTTCAATCAGATCCTCCTGGATCGCGCGCGGCGCCCGTTTCACGAGCTTCGTACCCTGGCGCGTGAGTCGAAGCACGGAGCGACGGCCGTCGGACGGGTCTGCGGTGCGCGTCACCAGCCCCTTCACGATAAGCTGCCCAACTACCTGCGAGACCGTACTGTGAGTCGTCATCGTGACCGCTGCGAGGTCCTTGACGGACTGATCCGGAATCTGCGCCAGCTCGCTGAGCACGAACAGCTGCGCGGCGCTGACCTTGAGTCCTCGCTCGATGGTTTCTGCTTTGGAGCGAAGACCGCGGATCATCCTCCGCAGCGCGTTGATAGCGCGGACAACCTCGAGCGGTCGTTTCTTGATCGCCTTGCGCATGAGTGACCCGGGTGGGTTTCGAACCCACGACCTACGGATTAAAAGTCCGTTGCTCTACCAACTGAGCTACCGGGTCTCTGATCAGCTTTCAAGATACACGAGCCTTGTGCCGCGGGACATCGTGCCGGCGCGGCTCGCCAAATATCACAAATCTGCGTTAACAGCGCCAGCGGTCAACCCGCTTCCGCTTTCGGCTGGATGCCGTGCCCGCAACCCAAAAAAATCGTCCTCAAAGTAACCCGAATTGCGGGCGCGAAATGCCCTTTTTCTTCTCGAAAGTCCAGGCAGTAATTCGCGCTGTCAGATGGTCCCGCCAGCGCAAGGCCGCGGCTGCGCGCATGGCAGCTCTCGAGGAGAGCAACCTGCTCCTGACCACGCAGGCTCGCAAGCTCGAAGCCCAGACCAGCGAAGCGCGCGAGCTCGCGCACGAGCTTGCCCTGACGAACGAGGAGCTTCGGAGCGCCATGAACGAGGCCAAGAAAGCCTGGGCCGCCGCCGACGCAGCCAACCGCACGAAGGCAGAGTTCCTCGCGGTCATGAGCCACGAGCTGCGGACTCCACTCAACTCGATCGGCGGTTATGTCGACATGCTGGAGATGGAGCTGCGCGGACCGCTCACCGACGAACAGAAATCCGACCTCACCCGCATCAAGCGGAGCCAGCTGCACCTCCTCGGCATCATCAACGACATCCTGAACTTCACTCGCCTCGAGGCGACAGAGGTGCAGTTCGACATCATCGATGTGCCTGTCCGGGCGCTGATCACCGATCTCGACGCTATGGTCAGCTCGCTCGCACACGCCAAGTCGCTGGCGTACGAGTGTGATTCGGCCGCCGGCAACGTCTACGCGCGCACCGATCCGGACAAGCTTCGCCAGATCCTCATCAATCTTCTTTCAAACGCGGTGAAGTTCACGCCGGAAGGCGGACGCATTAGGGTCTCGTGGACCGTCAACCAGAGGTCAGTCTCGATTCACGTCGAGGACTCCGGTCCCGGCATCCCCCGCGACAAGCAGGAAGCGATCTTTGAGCCGTTCGTGCAGCTCGAGCGCGGACTGACCCGCAGTAACGAGGGCACCGGCCTCGGGCTGGCGATCAGCCGGGGCCTCGCACGCGGGATGGGCGGAGACATACTCCTCGAGAGCGAGGTCGGCGCGGGATCGATTTTCACGGTCATGATCCCACTCGCCCCTTGGCGCCGGACGCCAACCGCCGCGCGCCCGGCCGCAGCCTGAGGTGGCCGTGTTATTGCCCGGTTTATCAATAGCCGAAACACGTGGCCAGAGACGGGCTTCACTCGTCTCATAGAGTGCGATTTCTCCTTCCTGTTTCCCGTCATTGCCCAACTCACAAGCACTAGCCAACCCGGCGAGGCTGGCGGCACTCCACAAGACAGGACTCCTCGAAACGGCTGAAGAAGAGCGGTTCGACGGGTTCACTCGGCTCGCCGCGCAGATATTGGGCGTTCCCAGTGTCGTAATCACGTTGGTCGACTCAAAGCGGCAGTACTTCAAGAGCGCGTCCTACACCAATGGGCACACGCCGGCGGGCTGGAATGAGCTCGAGACTTCTTTCTGCCAGCATGTCGTGTCCACCGGTAAACCGCTCCTGGTAAGCGATGCGTTGGCGGAGCCGGATCTGTCTCCAGTCCTGAGCCGAGTGCGCGCATATGCCGGCGTCCCACTCACCAACGACGACGGGCACGTCCTCGGAACGCTCTGCGCCATGGACGAAGCGCCCCACGATTGGACCAGCAAAGACCTCACAATACTGACCGCCCTCGCCTCGGGCGTCATGTCGGAGATCCACCGTCGCACGGCCGAGCGAGCCGCGCACGACGCGCATCTGCGGCTGGTCGCCGAGCGCACTCTTGCTCACGCAGTGCAGCAGCAGATGCCGGTCGGCGTGATGGTAGCAGCGCTTCCATCAGGGCGGCTCGTGTCCGTCAACGCTCAGATGACCGCGATCTTTCGCACCTCGTTCAAGGCCGCGCCCGATCTCAAGAGCTACCACGAGCTGATTGGTTACCACGAAGATGGCACGCCGTACACTGCGCTGGAGTGGCCGCTGGCACGGACGATCATCACTAAGGAGAAGGTTGGCAGCCAGGAAATAAAGATTCAGCGCGGCGACGGCACTGAAGGCATCATTCGAATGAGCTCCGCACCAGTGGTCGACGAGACGGGTGAGGTCGTGGCCGCAGTCGCCGTGGTACTGGATCTGACCGAGCAGCGCAAAGCCGAGCGCGCCGTGCGCGCCACCGACGAGCGATTCCGTTTCATCGCGCGCGCCATCACCGACGTCATCTGGGACTGGGACATCACCACGAACGCTCTCGTCTGGAACGATTCGGTGGAGACGGTATTCGGGCACAAGCAGAACGAGATCTATCCGGAGATCCAGTGGTGGTTCGACCATCTTCACCCGGATGATCGCGAACGCGTCATCGCCGGCGTCTACGGAGTCCTCGATCACGGTGGGACCAGCTGGAGCGATCAATACCGCTACCTGCGCTCGGATGGCACCTACGCAAACGTGAGCGACCGCGGCTACATCGCGCGTGACGGCACAGGAGCGGCGACACGGATCATCGGCGCGATGACAGATGTCACAGAGCGGTCGCGCTCAGAAGCGGCGATCAGATTCCAGGCGCAGTTGCTCAATGCCGTGCAGCAGGCTGTCGTCGCGACGGATCCGGAAGGCATCGTGATCTTCTGGAACAAGTTCGCGGAAATCATGTATGGCTGGACGGCCGAGGAAGCCGTTGGCCAGACGATCGACCAGCTCACGCCATCGCCGTTCCTGCGTGAGCACGGTGCGCGAATTCTCGAGCGCGGCGCCGCTGGGGAAGCGTGGACCGGCGAATTTCTCGTCCAGGGGAAATCGGGCAAGGCGTTCCCCGCCCTTCTCACGACGTCTCCCGTTCGCGACGAAAGCGGGCGAGTCCTCGGGTTCGTGCAAGTCTCGATCGACCTGACGGAGCGCAGAAATCTGGAGGAGCAATTCCGCCAGTCTCAGAAGATGGACGCGGTAGGAAGACTGGCCGGCGGCATCGCCCACGATTTCAACAATCTCCTCACCGTCATACGGCTGAACACGGAGATCATCCTCGAGGGATTCGACCCGACGGATCCCCGCAGTGAAGACGTGAAACAGATAAAGAGTGCCGCCGAGCGCGCCTCCACACTCACGCGCCAGCTGCTCGCGTTCAGCCGCAAGCAGATTCTCCAGCCCCGTGTGCTCGACATGAACACAGTCGTCGGCAACGTTGAGCCGATGCTGCGCCGGCTCATTGGCGAGGACGTTACCATCGCCTCGAACTGCGGCGCCCGCGGGTACGTCGTGGCCGATCCCGGCCAACTCGACCAGGTCCTGATGAATCTCGTCGTCAATGCGCGTGATGCGATGCCGCAGGGTGGGCGCATCACGATCGAGACGCGGAACATCGACCTCGATGAGAACTACAGCAGCGAGCACGCACCCGTCGTCCCGGGCCGCTATGTGATGCTCGCCGTCGGAGACACGGGTGTCGGAATGACCCAGGACACGAGGGAGCATGCATTCGATCCGTTCTTCACGACGAAGGAAGCGGGCAAGGGCACCGGGCTCGGTCTCGCGACAGTCTACGGAATCGTGAAGCAGTCGGGCGGCTACGTCTGGATTTACAGCGAGCCAGACCATGGCACTACCCTCAAACTCTACTTCCCCGAAGTGAGCGCGGCTGCGGCTTTTGCCACCACCGACAATCGGCTGGCATCGAAAGAGGTCGAGCGCGGATCCGAGACGATTCTGCTGGTGGAAGATGAGGCCGCGGTGCGAGGACTCACGTCCCGAATCCTCGAGAAGCAAGGCTATCGAGTCATCGCCGCCCAGCACGGCCGCGAAGCGATGGATATCGCCAGCAGAGAGGAAGGCCACATCGACCTCGTGCTCACCGACGTCGTGATGCCGGGGATGAACGGCCGGGGTCTGGTCGAACGTCTCACCGGCATTCGCCCCGGAATCAAGTCGCTCTACATGTCCGGGTATACTGACGATGACATCATTCGCCGTGGATTCATCGAGCCGTCGAAGAGCTTTCTGCAGAAGCCGTTCACTTCCGACGGGCTGCTGCAAACCGTGAGGAAAGTGCTCGACGCAGGCTGAGGTTTCCGCGCTCCGTTTCCAGAGCGTGCGCGGTTCTCTATATATAGGCTGATGAAATTCAGGCGTCTCGGCCTCGGCGCTGTGGGGATCGGGTTCTTGGGGTTGGTGCCGCGGCTTGCTCACGCACAGGACACCGCCGTGACACAGCTGAGGCCGGTCCTGGTGGAAGTCGCGCGAGGCGCGCACAGATCACCACTCGATCTGCCGTTCGCGGTCACCGTCCAGACACCCGACTCTCAGCGACCGGGTCAGCGCCATCTGTCGCTCGACGAGACTCTCTTTCTGATCCCTGGCCTCACAGTCTCGAATCGCACGAATCCGTCCCAGGACCCGCGGATATCCATTCGCGGATTTGGAGCTCGGTCAGCGTTCGGCGTCAGAGGCATCAGGATTTTGAGAGACGGAATCCCGCTCACGCTTCCCGACGGCCAGACGCCGGTGGACTACCTGGACCTCGAATCGGTCGGCCGCGTCGAGGTCATGCGAGGCAGCGCGTCCTCGCTTTATGGGAACGCGGGCGGAGGCGTAGTGGACCTGAGAACCAGCGAACCGCCTTCGGTCCCCGTCTCCGGTGCCGTGCGGATCTGGAACGGCGGATTCGGATCACAGCGATTCGTCGCCAAAGCGAGCGGAGCCACAGGGAGTGTCGGATACCAGGCCAACGTTGCGCGAACAGACGGTGACGGGTATCGCGACTATTCGCGGCAGAGGATGACGAACGGATTTGCGCGTGTGTCAGCGGACGCCGGCAGTGGATCGTATGCGCTCGAATGGCTCGGAGTGAATACGCCAGTCGCTGAGAATCCCGGAGCACTGACGCGTGCGCAGTTCGATCTGGATCCGCGTCTCGCTGATCCGCTCTCCATTAGAAAGCGCGCGCGCAAGGCAGTGACGCAGTCTCAGTTCGGCGCGACTGCTCGCCGCGCCGGGGAGCGCGGAGAGATCGAGGCATCGGCGTACGCGGGCACTCGATCGCTCGACAATCCACTCACTTTCGCGATCGTAAACGTCGGCCGCGTGACATCGGGTGCGAGCTTGCGAGCGATGCTTCCCTTCTCACTGCTCGACATTGATCAAAGACTCACCATTGGAACGGAGATTCAGCGTCAGAATGATCTCCGAGAGAACTTTACCAACTGCAACAACATCCCTCCGCCCACAGTTCCAACCGCCACGTGTCCGGATCCCGCGGTCGAACGTGGAACGTTGACGCTCGACCAGCGAGAGATCGTCTCCTCCGTCGGCTCCTATCTTCGCGACGAGCTCCAGCTGGGCGATCGCTATGTTCTCACGGCATCAGCGCGCGCCGACGCCGTGCGCTTTCGAGTAAAGGACCGGCTGATCAACGCCGGCAATCCAGACGACTCGGGCAGCCGCTTGCTGGACGCGGTGAGTCCGATGGTGGGGATTCTTGCCCGACTCGCGCCCTCACACAGCGCCTACGCCAATGTTTCGTCGGCGTTCGAGACACCGACGGCGACAGAGTTGGGAAACCAGCCGAGTGGCGCAGCTGGGATCAACCGCGATCTCAAGCCGCAGAAATCGACTACGTACGAGGTCGGTGTAAAGGGAGTAGGCGCCAGCGGACTACAGTACAACGCCTCGCTGTTCGCGACGGGTGTGCACGACGAGCTGATTCCGTTCGACATTCCCGCGAGTGGAGGCCGCCGTTATTTCCGGAATGCCGGGCGTACTTCACGACGCGGCGCCGAGCTCGGTCTTGGCGCTGTGGTACGCGCGCTCGAGCTCGGTGCGTCTTATACGTACGCCAACTATCGCTTCATCGATTTCACAGTTGATACCGCGCATTACGCCGGCAATCGGATTCCCGGCATTCCGCGCCAGACGCTGCAGGCGAGCGCCGCCTTGCGTACCGCGGTTGCGACTTTCGTGACCGAAACGACTATTGCCGACAAGATGGCGGTGAATGACGCGAATTCGGAGAGCTCGCCCGGTTATGCGATATTCAACGCGCGAATCGTGACGAGCGGTTCACTCGGACGCTCTGGTGCGGAGCTGACGCTCGGCGCGCAGAATCTGTTCAATACACGCTACGTGTCGTCGGTGAGCGTCAACGCGGCCGGCGGAAAGTTCTACGAGCCGGGCTCTCAGCGGTCCGTATATATCGGGTTCACTCTGCTCGCCGCGCTAAAATCCAACCGCTAGACCGTCAAAACACTCTCGGCGCCAGGTATACGATCACCCACAGCCCGACCCACGAGAGAGCCACGAAATACCAATACGCAGCGTTGACTGTGATGTCGCCGTAGTGCTTCTCCTCTACCGGACCTCTCAGCATCAGTATCCCGAGCACCAACGTCTCGAGTGTGCCGGCGAGGATGTGGGCGAAGTGCACCGCGAGAATCGACCACACGATCGCGCCGTAGGCGTTGGCGTTCACGCGCGTATGAACGCCCCGGAACTCCATTAGGCGGAGAATCGCCGCCGCGAATCCGAACAGGGCGCACACCAAAAGCCAGCTGCCGAGGACTCGCGGCCTGTCGTTTCGCAGAGCGAGCTGCGACACATGCCACATTGGAAAAACGCTCACGACCAGTATCGCGAGACTGAAAATCCCAATGGCGATATCCGGTACCCGAGTCCCGGTAGGCGGCCAGGTATCGGAGTGCCGCCAGATGTAGAAATACGCGACAGCGAGGACTGCGAACCCCGCGCCCTCTACCACCATCACCAACCTGTTGCCCCACCAAATGGAGGCGTGGTGGCTGAACCCTTCGCCGGGATGCGCCGAAGCGCTACGCACCGAACGTGGCTTGATCGCGCTTTCCGGATTCATCGCCATTGCGTCAGAAAATGCACGAGGAATGCCGGATAGCTATGGTGCGAACGCAATTCTTCGAACACGGACATGAAAAAAGGGAGCCGACCGGCTCCCCTTTTTTTCTTGCTCGCTATAGCCTACTGGCTTCTGAGCTCGATGCTCCCGTTTACGCTGCTGGCTCTCAGATCCCGCCCACCATTACCGATCGTGCCGGACGCGTGACGCGGACCCCAGCGGCCCGATAGTGTCATGGGGAAGTCGCTGTCGATCCCGCCATGCACGGTGTCGAAGCGGAAGTTCGCATCGAAGCGCGCCGGTACGTAGATGGAGACCGAGCCGTTCACGGTCTTGAAGCTCATGTCGTCGTTGCCCTGAAGAGATGCCATGCGGGCGTCGACATTACCGTTCACTGTCTCGGCCGTAACCGGACCAGCTGACGTATTCACGTTAACAGTTCCGTTCACCGACGTCGCGCGAACCGGGCCGCTTGCATTGCGAACGCTGACACCGCCATTGACCGTGTTCGCTCTGACTTCGACACCCACATCTCTGACGGAGACCCCGCCGTTGACCGAGTGAGCACCCACTCTGATGCCTCGCGGAACCTGGACGGTGATCTTCACGGAAGAATGATTCTCGTTGTTGCCGCTGCGCCTGTTCGACTCCGTCCCGCCGTCCTCGCAGCGCGAGCTGTTGTTCCATATCGCGCAAATGGTCACGTTGCCGCCCGCTTGCACGACTTCGTAATGAATGTCGTCCATCTCTCGCCCATTCGAGCGCTTCTCCGCGACCAGGTGGACCATGTTGTCGGTGCTGGGCGCAAAATCCACGGTGCCGTTTACGTTGAACACGTTCATCCATCGTCCGGCATCGACGCGGCCGTCCCAGCGCCAGGTATCGGAATTCCGGCCGTATTCCTGCTGCGCGCCGAGTGCGGGCGCCGCCAACATGAACGCAAGAGCCGCGACCATTCTGGTTCTATTCATCATCTCTCCCGAGTGCTTGAGTCCAGACCTGTGTTGATGACAATGCGTCCGCTGAAGGTTTGCGCCGTGACCCTTGCCCTTCCGTCACCAGTCGTAAACTCCATGCGACCTTCCCTTCCTCTGCCTGACCCTCGCGTGGTCACCGGGAAATCCGTGCTGACGTCCCCGCTGAAAGTCTCCACGCTGAACTGAGCGCCCGCTCCACGCGGGATGTTGAGCCGTATGGTGCCCGAGTGGGACTCGAAACTGTACTTCCCGCCCGCATCGATGCTGCCCGAATACACTATGTCGCCGCTGACAGTCTCCGTGCGCACATCCTTTGATTGGATCCCCACCAGGCGGAGCGTTCCGCTCACCGATGTCGCTTCAACGTTTCCAGTGACGTTCTCTACGCGCAGATCCCCGCTGACGGTTTCAGCGCGAAGGTTTCCGGTCACTTGCGCCGCGTGGACCGACCCCGATACCGACTCGACGCTTACCGTCCGTACCGCATCGACAACGTCGACGTCACCGCTCACGCTCGTCGCTTCGACCTCTCCTTGTGACCCCCTTGCCCGGACATCGCCCGACACTGCCTCGAGAACGAGCCGCGCCCCGCGCGGAACGGACACGTCGTAACGCGCTTCGCCGACGTTGTGATGTCTCCTTCCCCGATCGTCGTCTGAATCTTCGACGCTCAGACTGACTCTCGACGAGTTGGCGTCGAAGCGCAGCGTGCCACTCTCAATGGATGCCGAGACCTTAACCTCCTGCCGGTCCCAACCCGTCACCCGGATGTTGCCGGAGATGAGCGAAAGGTCTACGACACCGCCACGGTCTAGTTTGACCGTCGTATCGATTTGCCTGCGACCGTAGTCCTGGGCGCTGGCGGAGAGGGCAGGCAGCGACACCAACGCCGCCGCAATCATAAGCCGGTAAAGCTTCATTTCGTTTTTCATCATGTACTCGCGGGCAGCAACGCTGCCGTGCGTAGAAGCTCGACTTTCTTGTCGAGCGCGTGTGTCAGCTGGTCGCTGAGCAGCATGCTGGCCGGATCTCTTGCCAGCGCCGCCTTGCTCTGCTCGATCGCAGCATCAATGATCTCCAGGTTTCTCTCGATGATCGCGACAGTCGACGAATCGAGCTGAGTCTTTCGCTGACTCACGATCTTCTGCAACAGCGCGATCTCCCTTCCGTATATCGCTTCGGACTGCGAGCGATCGGCCTGGGCGGTCTGGCTGGCGAGTCTGGCCGGCACGACTCCTCTTTGTACCGCGCCAATCGGCTCTGCGCCGCCACCTGAGTTACCGGTCACCTGCTGCGATGCCGTCGCGACTCCGGTGTTCGTCGGCTCCGGAATCGAGCCTATGCTCGCCCGCGGCTGCGTTTGGCCGGCGGGCTGGATCGACTGCGCCGCAACAGATCTCTGGTCGGGACCAAGAGAGCGTGCCGTCAGCGTGTAGGTTATTCCGGCCGTGGACACGATGAGCGCCGCCGCGGCGACTCCCATCCACGCGGGAGCGATCCTTCTCTGACGCTCGGGACGAGTCGCGAGCGGAATCACAGGCGCCGCAATCCGAGCCTCGATGCCTTCCCACAGATCGCGCGCGGGAACGAGATCGGGCAGCGCTGACGCCTCTTTCCGGATGTTCTCGATGTCTCTGACCAGGCTGGCGCAACGGATGCACTCTCTCAAATGCATTTCGACCTTGGTCCGCACCGCATCGTCCAGAGTACCCTCGAGGTAATCGGGTAGCGCCGCGTCGAAAGCTTCGCAGGTCATCATTGAGCTAGTCATCGTTCCAGTGCCCCTCTCAAAAGAAGTCTCGCGCGGTGCAGCTGCGCCTTACTTCCGCCCGAGGTGATTCCACACATCACCGCAATCTCCTCGTGCTTGTAACCTTCCACGTCGTGGAGCACGAAAACCTTGCGTGCTCCGGCGGGCAACTTTGCTATCGCGTCCTTCAGATCCATCCTCTCCAGGTGCAGTGGTGCGCGTGCACCTTCGTCCCAGCGCTCGTCATCCACCTCGCTCTCATCCGTTCTCGCGGCCTCTTTGCCCGCGGTCTTTCTTGCATTCAGTACCACGTTCACCGCCAGCCGGTGCAGCCAGGTCGAGAATGCGCTTTCGCCCCTGAACTGGGGGAGCTTTTCCCAGGTTCTCACGAACACGTCCTGAGTCAGCTCCTCGCCCGTCGTCCTGCTTCCACACATCCGCGTGCAGAGCGAATACACTCTGTTCGCGTGCGCCCGGTACAGCCGCTCGAAGGCCTGACGATCCCCGGCCGCGGCCAGAGCCACGTCCGTCGAATCACCTATTGGCACGCGCACGGCGGCACCCGCCAGCATTCGATCGTTGTCCTTGCTCTGTTGCGTGATTGGATAGCTCGAACGGCTCAAAGGTTTGAATGGACGGCAATCTGGATTCCCGGTGGCTGCAGATATGACAGCCGCTGGCAGCCCTTGGTTTGAACCGGCTTCGGGCAGGATACGCCACGCGTAGGATCGCTTCCCGGAGCCCTCACAGGGCGTCCTGGCCCTGGCCTAGCGCCACAACCAGCTCCCTGATCCGCTGGTCGAGTGGTTCCTCGCTCTGGGCCACCAGCGTCACGTGTCCCAGTTTTCGCTTTTCGGTGGGTGCCTTCCCGTACAGATGAAGGTGCGCCCCCTTTACCGCCAATACGGTTTCAACGGGCGGAATGTGTCCGAGGATGTTGAGCATCACCGATGTTCCACTCACCGTGGTACCACCCAGTGGAAGCGAAAGAATGGCGCGCAGGTGGTTCTCGAACTGGCTCGTTTCCGCGCCTTCGATCGTCCAGTGCCCGGAGTTGTGAACCCGCGGAGCCATCTCGTTGGCGAAGAGCTCTCCGTCGACTGAAAAAAGCTCGAGCGCCAGCACTCCCACGTATTCGAGCCGATCCATCAACCTGCGCGAGTACTCGATCGCGAGCGCAGCGATCTCCGGAGTCGCCTCCGGCGCTGGGGCAATCGACCTTCGAAGAACCCCCTCGCGGTGAAGGTTCTCGATCGGCGGATAAAACGCCTCTCGGCCACCCTGATCGCGCACACCGATCACAGACAGCTCGTGCTGGAACGAGACGTACTGCTCGAGAAGCAGCCGCGAGCCTCCGAGCTTCTTCCATGCTTTCTCGACTGACGCCGCATCCCGAATCACTATCTGGCCCTTGCCGTCGTAACCCATCCTGCGGGTCTTGAGGACAGCAGGGTATCCAATTCGCACTACTGCGCTGCGCAGCTCATCGAGACTGTCGATCGGCGCGAATGGAGGCGTCGGGATGCCAAGCTCCCGAAACAGATTCTTTTCGAGAAGTCGGTCCTGCGCCGTTTCGAGCGCTGCGATTGGTGGGAAAACCTTCACGCGTTCCGCGACGAATCGAACCGTCGAAAGCGGAATGCTCTCGAACTCGTAAGTCACGACATCGACACCCTCGAGAAATCGACCTAGGGCCTTCTGATCCCCGTAGTCAGCCGCGATGAGCTCGCCTATCTGCCCAACCGGTGCGCCCGAGTTCGGGTCGAAGAATCTGAACTCGACGCCGAGCTGGTAGCCGGCGAGTGCGAGCATCCGTCCCAGCTGCCCGCCGCCGAGTACACCGACTCTCACTCGCGCGCCGGATCTGGCTGAGCGAGTACCGCGCTGGTCTGCTCGGCGCGAAACGCGCGAAGCCGCTTGCGCACATCAGGTCGATTGATGGCAATGATTGCCGCCGCGAGCAACCCGGCGTTGATTGCTCCGGGCTTGCCGATGGCGAGCGTTCCGACCGGTACGCCCGCGGGCATCTGCACGATGGAAAGAAGCGAGTCGATACCCTGCAGCGCCTTCGATTCGACGGGAACTCCGAGCACTGGAATAGTCGTCTTGGCTGCGGCCATCCCGGGAAGGTGCGCCGCGCCACCCGCGCCGGCGATGATCACCTCGATTCCGCGCGATTCCGCGGACTCGGCGTACTCGAACAGCAGGTCCGGAGTGCGGTGCGCGGATACGATCTTGGTCTCGTGGGGAACGCCGAGCGCGTCCAGGATCTGGGCGGCGTGCTGCATGGTGTCCCAGTCGGACTTGGAGCCCATGATCAGTCCAACGAGTGCATCCGCCACGTTATTCCTCTTCGAGATCGTCTTCGTCGGGCAATCCGACGTCGTCCAGCGCGCGCTGCTCCAGATCTTCCAGCTCCGACTGGTGCTCGATCTCGAGGAGCAGATCGCTGATGCGGCAGAAGCTCTTGCGATGGTGCGGTGTGATCCCGTGCGAGGCCAGTCCCGCTACGTGCTCGCGCGTGGTGTAGCCCGCGTTGTGGTCCCAAATATACTGCGGATATCGCGCGCCGAGCCGCGTCATCAGGAGGTCGCGAGTCACCTTGGCGAGGATGGATGCGCAGGCGATGCTGAAGCAGCGCGCATCGCCGTGCACGACCGCTGTGTGCGGAATGGGCAGCGTGCGCATCGGCCTTCCGTCGATGACGACGTGGTCCGGCGTCACCTTGAGGCGCATGAGGGCGCGCTCCATCGCGAGCGCGCTGGCCTGGTAGATGTTGATGCGTTCGATCTCGCGAACGGAGGCGGCGCCAATGGCGAAGGCGACCGCGCGCTCACGAATCTTTACCGCGAGACGCACCCGCTGATCGTGTGTCAGTCGCTTTGAGTCGTCCACGCCGGAGATTGCCCGCGTATCGGCCGGCATGATGACGGCGCATGCAACGACAGGCCCGGCGATTGGTCCTCGGCCGACTTCGTCGACGCCGGCGAGGAGCGGACCTTTGGCAGCGCGAAGGTCGCGCTCGATCGTGGTCCAGCGCTTACGCCGCGGCGGGAGCCTGCGGCGAGTGTTGGGGACAGTGGTGGATTCTGGTCCTTCCGGGGTCGACTGGGGTGAGCCCTGTTCGACCTCGTCGTGCATGCTTCCGCGACTCTCCTGGCGGGAGGAGAGCTAGACCTCTGTTCCGGCCTCGACCACCGTTTCGCTGCCGGGAATGATGACCTTCGCTTTCCGCTCGCGGATGCGGGTCGCCTTACCGGTGAGGTGGCGCAGATAGTACAGCTTGGCGCGACGAACGCGGCCGCGCCGCACGACGATGATTTCCGAGATCATCGGGCTGTGCACCGGGAAAATGCGCTCGACGCCGATGCCGTTCGAGATCTTACGGACGGTAAACGTCGCGCTCACTCCGGCGCCGCGCTTGGCGATGCAGACACCTTCGAAGGCCTGAAGCCTTTCCTTGTCGCCCTCGCGCACGCGTACGTTGACGCGGAGTGTGTCGCCGGCCCGGAACGGGGGGACGTTATCGCGGAGCCACTCTTTCTGGGTTTCGATGAAGGGATGCATATGTCACTCGGGGCTGGAGTTAACAGCCTGGTAAAGACGTGTTTAACGGGTTCGTGGGAAGCCTCGAAAAGTAAACCTCTAACCGCTCCAATGCCAGCGTTGGAGTGGTGTCTCAGGGCTATCCCGGGCTAGCCCTCTCCCTTTCTTCGCCGCGTCAGGTGTTCGCCCTGTTCGGTGCGCCATTTCTCGATTTTCGCGTGGTCTCCGGAGAGCAGGATGTCCGGCACAGTATGCCCGCGGAATTCCGGGGGGCGTGTGTAGCTGGGCGCGCTGAGACCGCGACCAAAAAACGAATCGGTGCGCGCGCTATCGAGATCCGACATTGCGCCGGGAAGCAGCCGCACTGTCGCGTCGATAATCGCCAGAGCCGCCGCTTCCCCGCCGCTCAGAACGAAATCGCCGAGCGAGATTTCCTCGGTGGCGAGATGATCAGCGACACGTTGATCAATGTCCTTGTAGTGCCCGCAAAGCAGCGTGAGCTCCTCGCCCGCCGAGAACCGTTCTGCATCTGCATGCGAGAAAACGCGTCCGCGCGGCGACAGTAGCACTATCGGCGGCTTGGTCTTGAGCGATTCCACCGCCTCGAAGAACGGCTCTGGTTTCATCACCATCCCCGCCCCACCCCCGTACGGCGCGTCGTCGACGGTGCGGTGCTTGTCGTGGGTGAAGTTGCGAAGGTCGACCAAGTTGTACTGGACGCTTCCCGCGGCCGCCGCGCGCGACGGAATGCTCAGTCCCAGCGGGCCGCTGAAAAACTCGGGGAAAATCGTAACTACGTTGATTCTCAGCGCCACGGATTAGTCCGAGTCTGAGTCATCGTCGAGAAACCCAAGCGCGTCGTTCACGACGATCGAGCGCGCCTCGATGTCCGTCCTGACGATGATCTCTGGGCGATATGGAATCATCACGCTGCCGCGAGGCGTTTGAACGTCGAGCATGATTCCCTGAGGGAGCTCGTAGAACGTAGTCACCGCGCCCCGTCGCTCGCCGTCCGTGCCCAACACCGTCATGCCGACCAGGTCATGAAGGTAGACCTGATCTTCCTGGAGCGGCGGCAGCTCGCTGAACGGCGCGAGCAGGTATCGTCCGCGCCAGAGATCGGCGCTGTCACGGTCCTGGAGCTCCTCGAACTGGACGATGAGTCCCTTCTTGAACGGCTTGGATCCGGAGACGGTGAGCGTTGGGGTTTTTTCCCCACCTCCAACATCTCGGACGATCGCCAGATCGCCGTCGGAGGTACCGGCAAAGACACGACTGCCAGTCGCGAAGACGACGTCCGGCTTGTCAGTGAGAGGCTCGATTACAACCTCTCCCCGAATTCCCTGCGCTTTGCGGATCAGCCCGACGATCGCGTATTCGGGCTCTGGCATTCGAGCGAGCGCTCTAGGCGCTGGCTGCTTCGTCCGCCTTCTCGCTGACCGGCACGGCGACAACCTTACGCTCGATGCCGAGTCTCTTTTCGTGGCGGTTCTTGAGGACGCCGGCGCGCCGAAGGAGCGACCGGACTGTGTCGGTGGGCTGTGCGCCCTGATCCAGCCAGTAGTTTGCCCTCGCCTCGTCGACATTGAGCGAGCCTTCACTCTGGCGCGGAGCGTACTGCCCGATGATCTCGATGAATTTTCCATCGCGCGGGCTTTGCGAGTCGGCGACGAGAATGCGGTAGAACGGTGCGTTTTTCCGCCCAACGCGGCGGAGTCGAATCTTTACCATCTTTTGCTGCTCCTTGCTGGTGAATGGTCGAGACGTTGATGCCGTCTCGAAGCCGGGCTCCTCGCGCCACCGGTCCATCCGGTGCGCACCCGGTACTACTGAGGTCATGCAATGTAATCGGTTGGCACGTCGAGGCCTACCTCATGCCGAACATTCCGGGCATCGACGGCATGCCCATTCTCCCCCCGCCGGCCATCTTCTTCATCATCTTCTGCATCTCGCGGAACTGATCGAGCAGACGGTTGACGTCGCTGATCGGCCGGCCGGCGCCCTTGGCGATCCGGGCCCGCCTCGAGCCGTTGATCACGCCAGGATTCTTGCGCTCCTCCGGCGTCATCGAGAGCACTATCGCCTCGACGTGCTTCATGCGCTTCGGGTCGGCCTTCATCTGCTTGAGCGCCTTCGTGTTCACGCCGGGCAGCATTTTCAGGATTCCCTCCAGCGGACCCATTTTCTGGATCTGACGCATGCTGTTGAGGAAATCGTTGAGGTCCATTCCTTCCTTCCGGACCTTTTTCTCCAGCCGCTTCGCCTCGTGTTCGTCGAACGATGCCTGCGCCTTTTCGACGAGCGTGACGATGTCCCCCATCTGGAGTATGCGGCCCGCCATCCGCTCGGGATGGAATTCCTCGAGCGCATCCGGCTTCTCGCCGACGCCGATGTACTTGATCGGCTTCTTCGTGACGCCATAGATCGAGAGCGCGGCGCCGCCGCGGGCGTCGCCATCCATCTTCGTGAGGATGACGCCAGTGATGTCCAGCGCTTTGTCGAAACCCTGGGCGATCTTCACCGCGTCCTGACCCGTCATCCCGTCGGCGACGAGCAGAATCTCGGTTGGGCGAAGGGCGTCCTTGAGGCGCGACAGCTCCGCCATCATTACCTCGTCGATCTGCAGCCGGCCAGCCGTGTCGATGATCACGACGCGGTCACGCTCCCGCAGCGCTTCGGCCACCCCGGCGCGCGCGATCTTCACGACGTCGTTAGTGGTGCGATCCGCGTACACGGGGATGGACAGCTCCCGACCCAGCGTCTCGAGCTGGTCGATGGCGGCCGGCCGGTATACGTCGGCCGCGACGAGCCTGGTCGAGCGGCCCTCCGCCTTCAGCTTGCGCGCGAGTTTGGCCGCCGTGGTCGTCTTACCAGACCCCTGGAGGCCGACCATCATGACTACAGAGGGCGGGACGGTGCTAAGCTTGAGCCCTTCACGCCGCTCGCCCAACATTGTGGCGAGCTCCTCATGGACGATCTTGACTAGCTGCTGTCCGGGGGAGACCGTAGTGAGCGCGTTGACGCCAGTCGCTTTTTTCTCGACGCGCTCGAGGAACTCGCGCGTGAGCTGGAAGTTGACGTCAGCCTCGAGCAGCACGCGCCGGACTTCGCGCAGACCCTCCTTGATGTCGGCTTCGCTAAGAACACCGCGGCCACGGAGGCGGGCGAACGTGGCTTCGAGCTTTTCGCTCAGGTCCTCGAACATAGCCTTTAAACATAGGCGCCGTTAACTTCTGAAACAACCGACGCACTACGCCGCTCTAGAGGGATTGGATGACGCCTGCACAGCGTAAAGACGACATACTGCACGCTGAATTGCCACCGACGCTGCCGCTCATGGCGCTGCGATCGACAATCGTGTATCCGCTCGGCACCATCGCCGTGCAGATGGGCGCTCCCGAGAACCTTGCGCTGCTCAAAGCCAACGAGCAGTCCGGACTCATCGTCGGTCTTGTGGTAGCGACCGGAGACCACGATGATGTGCTCGACCCGGAGAGATTCGTCGGGCGGGTCGGCGTCGCCGCCCGCGTGCACGAGCGAATCAATCTTCCCGGCGAAACCGTCCAGATCACTTTGCAGGGACTGCGGCGGCTGATCGTCGAAGGCGTAGCGCAGACCGAGCCCTTCCCCATCGTCCGCATCAAGCCGGCGAAGGAAATCCCACCAGACCCCAACGAGGTCGATGATCTGATCTCTCGCATCGTCGCTGGGGCCGAGACACTGGCGGAGCTGATCGATCGCATTCCAGACGAAGTGCCGGCAATCCTCAGGATGAACATCTCGGATCCGGGCCGCTTCGCCGATCTCGCCGCGACGAATCTCAACTTCAAGGTCTCCGACAAAGACGAGATTCTGCAGCGCCTCAACATCGGGCAACGATTGAAATTCCTGCTGGGGCGCGTGGAGCGCGAAGTCGGGCGCGCGCGCGTTGCCGAGGACGTGAAGAGACAGACCGAGATCAAGATCGAGCAGCACCAGCGCGAGTTCTATCTGCGCCAGCAGCTGCGAGCGATCCAGTCCGAGCTCGGCGAAGGCGATCCGGGCGAGAAGGAAGCGATCGAGACGCTCAAGAAGCTCGAGGAGGCGAATCTCCCCGAGAAAGCGGCCCAGGAGGGACGGCGCGAAATCGAGCGGATGAGGAATCTGTCGCAGGCGTCGAGCGAGTATCAGGTCATTCGCACTTACCTCGATTGGATGCTGGCCCTGCCCTGGAACAAGCGCTCCGCGACCGACGAAGTCATCGAATTGAAGAAGGTCGAAGAGCTGCTCGACAGCCGGCACTACGGTCTTAAAGAAGCGAAGGAGCGGATCACCGAATACCTCGCAGTGCGGAAACTGCGCGGTGGCGATCCTCACGGTCCGATTCTTTGCTTCGTGGGGCCGCCGGGAACGGGAAAGACATCGCTGGGCGAAGCCATCGCGACGTCGATCAACCGCGCGTTCTATCGGATTTCCGTCGGCGGAGTGCGTGACGAAGCGGAAATCCGTGGACATCGGCGCACGTACGTCGGAGCGATGCCAGGCCTGATCCTGCAGTCCCTGCGTCGGGTTCAGGTGCGAGACGCGGTGCTGATGATCGATGAGATAGACAAAATGACCAGCGGAGGTCCGTCCGGGGATCCTACTGCGGCGATGCTGGAGGTACTCGATCCGTCGCAGAACTCGAACTTCGTCGATCACTACCTCAATCTGCCGTTCGACCTCTCGAGCGTTCTCTTCATCTGCACGGCCAACAACCTCTACGACATTCCCGCGCCACTCCGCGACCGCATGGAAGTCATCCGCGTTCTCGGCTACACGGTCGAAGAGAAAGTAGAAATTGCATGGCGCTACATGCTGCCGAGGCTGATCGAGGACCACGGAATCACGGACAAGGACATTCAGTTCACCGACGAGGTCCTTGGCTTCATTTCCAACCGCTACTCTCGTGAAGCCGGACTGCGCAACTTCGAGCGGAACATTGCCGCCTTGATGCGGAAGCGCGCCCGGAAGAAGGCTGACGGCGAAGAGGGCGCCTGGATCGTGGACAACGCGATGGTGATAGACATTCTCGGTAATCCGACTTACACGCTCGAAGATGCAGAGCAGGAGCCGGAGATCGGTGCCGTCACCGGGATGGCGTGGACCGCGACCGGCGGTGACCTGATGATAATCGAAGCGCTGAGAATGCCCGGCACCGGCAGACTGACGGTCACCGGCCAGCTTGGCGACGTGATGCGCGAATCAGTAGATGCCGCGTACTCGTACGTCCGCTCGCGCGCCCACACACTCGGCGTCGCGGACATCGAGTTCAAGGAAAGCGATCTCCACGTGCACTTTCCGGCAGGCGCGATTCCGAAGGACGGTCCGAGCGCGGGCGCTGCCGTGACTCTCGCCATCGCCAGTGTGCTGAGCCGTCGACCCGTGCGCCGCGACATTGCGCTCACCGGCGAGATGACTCTGCGCGGCAAGGTGCTGGAGATCGGCGGCGTCAAGGAGAAGGTGATGGCGGCGTACCGCGCCGGTCTGAGGCAGCTGATACTGCCGAAGGCGAACGAAAAGGACCTGCGTGGAATCCCGGACGAGGTCGTGAACAGCATGACGTTCACTTTCGTCTCGACGATGGATGACATCATTCACCTCGCGCTGCTACCCAAGCCGCCAGGAACGCTCGCCGACTCCGCCGAGCCGCACGGCGATGTGCCGGCGAAGAACGCGGTCAGCGATTCGTCGACGGCGTCGATCAACCGCTCCGAGTCGGCGGGAGCAGTCACGAAGTAGGTGAGTCTCGAGAATCCCTGGGTTCAGTTCGGTATCCATGTCTTCGTCGGCACATTGGCTGGAGGACTCTCCGACACCGTAGCGGTGTGGATGCTGTTCAACCCGAAGAAGAAGCGGTTTGGATTCCAGGGAGCGATCCCGAAGAACCAGGCCCGCCTGGCCAAGAGTCTTGGCCGCACGGTCGGCGAGCGGCTCCTCACACCAGGTGATCTCCAGAGCGAGCTGGCACGCCCCGAGCTGCTCGCCGCGTTTCAAGCGCGGCTCGAAGAAGTAATCGCCACGACTCTTACCTCGCGCGACCCACTGATCGACAAAGTTCCACCAGCGGTGGTGACTGCGCTCGAAGGGGCGATGACATCGTACCTGCCGGTCGCGATGACCAAGCTCGGTGCCTTCCTCGGCCAGCCGACCACGCGCGTGAAGCTGCGAAACGCGCTGCATGCGATGTTCAATCGCTTCGTCGACGACATGCGCTTCCACGAGCGCGTATTCGCGAAGCTGATGATGACCGAGAAGAAGTTCGAGGCGGTGCTCGACGCGATCGAGACTGACGGCGTGGAGCAGGTCGTCGGCTTGCTGGAGGAGCCCGAGATCAGAGAGGAGATCTCGAAGGCGATTCACGACGCGATCCTCATCTACCTCCAGAAGCCGATCTCCGACATTCTCGGCGACGTCGAGGCGAAAAAGGATCCTGACGCACCAAAGAGATTAGCGGCGCAGTCGGCGCCTGTGATCTGGGAGTGGGTTCAGGACCAGCTGCCGGAGCTAATCAAGAAGCTCGACGTTCAGGCGATGGTCGAGCGCAAAGTGATGGCGTTCAGCGTCGACCGGGTCGAGGAGATTCTGCGCAACGTGATCCAGAACGAGCTCAACCTCATCATCACGACCGGCTACGTGCTCGGCGGTCTCATAGGCGTCTGTACTTTCTTCTTGCAGAAGGTGGTGCTCGGCTGGTAAAGAAAAGTCAACTTGACCTACTGCGTAAGTCGCACCTGCGCCGGCTGCACTATCGAGGTACTCGCCCCCTTAGGAACATCGACGTAGATGACGACGGGCCGCCCCTGTACTTCGGCGGCTGTCAATTGGATTGATCGATCGGCGGTCGAGTAGGATTTCGACGTATTGCTGGCGCTGGTGGCAGGTTTCACCTTGAATCGTTTCGCGACCGACTGACCGGCGATGTCGAAGAATTCACCTGCTTCGACCGGCGAATCCCACACGGTTAGCCACACGATGCCCGGGCCTTGCGGCGTGTTCACGACCGCGTAGCGGTCACCGTCCCAGCCCGCGGCGCCGCGAACAGCTTCGTTCTGATCATTCAGGTGTTCGAACAGGAAGAGTCTCGTCTCGAACTCTCCCAGGTCATTGTCGTAGGACGCCGTAGCGTTTGACAGCGCCCCAAGCGCGACTTTGGTCGGAGCGTCGCGATTCACGAAGAATGCGGCCGGGTGGATTATCTGCTCCGTCGAGGTAGGCATGTCGTTGTAGATCGATGTCCCCGGCTTTCTCTCCTTGTAGTTCCGGTAGAACTCGGCACCGCTCAGATACGGAAAGATCAGAGTCTCCTGAATCAGTCTCGGTGCGGCGGCAAAAATCGGCATCGACGACTGGGTCTCGCGTATCAGCTCCCTGATCCGGTCCCATCCGCCCGGCAGATTGATCGCGATGTTGGAGCCGCCGAGCATGATCGAGATCTGCTCGTAGACCGCCTGCCCCTCGAACACCGACTGCGCAGCCGACAGACGGTCGTTGTCGTTTCTGACGTGCTGCACGGAGTCGAGGCTGATGTACTGGTCCTGCAGCGCGTGCACGAGCTCGTGGGTGATCGTGATCGAAGCCATGTCCTTCGCCGCGCCTTCAACGACGTAAAGAACCTTCGTACCCGGATCGTAATAGCCGACGATTTGCTCCTCGAGGAGACTCGTCAGGAACGCCTGGAGGTTGAGCGTATCCGGGATCATGCCGAAGCGCTTGTACGCCGCTTCCTGGCCGGCCATGTCGCGCACCGCCTGCGAGTCCTTGAACTGCTTCATGACGAACTCGCGAACCTGTGCCTTCGACCGCATCTCGAGTTTTGGCGGCGACTTGAACTTGAGACCGACCGCTTTCTCGATCATCGGCACCGCTTGCGCGACTTCGGTCGCGTACGGCCCTTCGTACTTCTGCTTCTCACTCTCGCACGCTGAAACGAGCGAGAGAAGGCCCACACTCGCCAATACAACGATGCGACTTTTCCGTACGTTCATTTCAAAGCCCCGAGATGCGCAAATACCACGCGATGATCGCGTCTCCGAAAAGCAAAGTGATCAGCGCAGCGGGCGCAAGAAAGACGCCGAATGGAAGCTCGCGCCTTCTCCATCCGCTCGACGCTTCGAGAGGGAGCTCGGTTTGTCCTTTGTCGTCGGCGAGTCCGCGCGCCGAGAGCGGATAAACCACGCCGAGCAGAATGATCGGTGCGATCACTGCGGCAATGAAGATCGTGAGCAACGCGCGCGCTGGACCAACTGCCGCGCCGACGACAGCCATTAGCGTCACATCACCGAAACCCATCGCGGGCCGTTTCAGCCACACTTCTCCGAGCCACCCGACGATCGAGATTGCGCCGGCGCCGACGCACATGCCGAGAACCGCATCCCACGGTCCGGCGAACGGTGCCGACTCTCCGAGATAGAGCGCGCCGAAAGCTGTGACTAGCACGAAGAAGACGCCGAAGACCGTGAAGCCGTCGGGAATCAGAAAATGTTTTGCGTCCGTGATTCCGATTCCGAGCAAGACCGTCGCAAACACCGCGACGCGAAACGCGGTGAAGGTCATTCCGAACTGCAGGTAGGCGCCGAGCCACAGCAATCCCACTAGCAGCTCGACAATCGGATACTGAATGGAGATCCTGTCTCCGCAGGCGCTGCACCGACCGCGCAGGAATAGCCAGCTAAAGATCGGAATGTTCTCGCTCGCCTTGATCTGGTGCCCACACTTCGGACACCTCGACCTCGGCTTCACCACCGAGAGGCCTTCCGGCCAGCGGCCAATGCAGACGTTGAGAAACGATCCGAAGATCGTTCCAACGAAGAACATGAAAATGCCAGGTAAGAATTCAATCATGCCCGAAGCTCGTAGAGGATGATTCCCGCTGCAACCGCGACGTTGAGAGACTCGACGCTTGCGGCGATCGGAAGCGAGATGGTTTTGCGCGCAGCGGCGCGGACTTGTGGCGAGAGCCCGGAACCTTCATTCCCGAGCGCCACCGCCAGACGTGGAGGCGTATCGCCGCGATTGAGCGCGCTCCCGCTCGCATCCGCTGCCCACAGCTCGATCTTGTTACGATCCAGAAAGGACAACGTTTCGCTGGAATCGGCGTGAAATGCAGCGTGCGCGAACTGAGCGCCCATCGAGCTCCGGATCACTTTGGGATTCCAGAGATCGACGGTGCCAGGCAACGCGATGGTCGCCGTCGCGCCCAACGCCGCCGCCGTGCGTAGGATGGTCCCCACGTTGCCCGGATCCTGAACGCCATCTAACAGCAGGATCCGGCACACGGGGCCAACCTCGAGTGTACCAAGAGAACGGGCCGGAACTTCGCCGATGGCGAGCACTCCTTGAGGGGACTCGGTCTCGGCGGCGCTCCGGAAGTCCTTTTCCGATACTTCGAGGGTTTCGACTCCGGATTGCTCCAGGCTTTTCCGGAGAGCCTGGCCGCGCGGGGCCGAGAGAAGCTGCGGTGCGACGAGCGCACCTTGGACCTTGAGGCCCGATCGCAGGAGCTCTTCCACCGATCGAACGCCCTCGGCAACGAAGAGAGAGTGTTTCTCGCGGGCCTTTCTGCGCCCCAAATCGCGCGCAAGAGTGAGCAGTTTCACAGCTTGCGCATTAGTGGCTCGTTGGAATGGGACTTGCCCTGCATGGCTTCTGCAATTTCAACTTCGGAGTATCAATGAAGCGAATTCTCATAGGAGTTGCGATCACGTGCTCCCTCGTTGCCTGCGGCATCTCGCAGCAGCAGGAAGTGCAGATGGGACAGGAATATGCGACACAGATCAACGCGCAACTACCGATCGTTCAGGATCCGGAGCTGAATCGCTATATCAACGTTCTCGGTGACTCGATCGCCCGCCTCACCAGCCGAGCAGATCTGGACTGGCACTTCTTCATCGTCGACAGCAAGGAAGTGAACGCATTTGCCGTCCCCGGCGGATTCATTTACGTCAACCGCGGACTGATCGAGCGCACGGACCAGATGGATGAGGTCGCCGGCGTACTCGGCCACGAAATCGGCCACGTGCTGCGCAGGCACACCGTCAAACAAATGGAAAAGGCGCAGGGAGCAAACATCGGCGTCACTCTGGCGTGTGTCCTGACGAGCGTGTGCAACAGCCAGATCGCCGGAGCGGCGATCAACATCGCGGGCGGCGCCGTATTCGCGAGCTTCAGCCGCCAGGACGAGGCAGAAGCCGATCAGGAAGGGTTCAATAACGTCGTCCGAGCCCACATCAGCCCTGTCGGCATGGTGACCATGTTCCAAAAGCTGATCGCCGAGCGGCAAACCAAGCCGGCGGGTGTAGAGGCGTGGTTCCGCACCCACCCGCTCGAAGAGGATCGGATAACCGCGATTCAGGCTCGGATCAATCAGCTTCCGCGCGCGCAGCTGGCGAGCCTCGGGACTGATACGCGGAACTTCCACACCTTCAAGGCACGACTCCAGTCACTGCCTCCGTCTCCGCCACCGCGTCAATTCCAGTAGAGCAAG
>Ga0193699_10000203_pt1 | contig 26808 bp, 22 predicted proteins | sample L3c2metaG_FD_160095 | JGI IMG/M metagenome (GOLD analysis project Ga0193699, IMG submission 160095) | Soil microbial communities from a riparian zone of the East river system, Colorado, United States - L3c2 | ecosystem: Environmental > Terrestrial > Soil > Riparian zone | place: USA: East...
GCCCGCGCGATCCATGCGACGAGCGGGGTAGACCTGGTCAGTGTTTGCGACACTAATCTCCACGCCGCCAAATCCTTTGCGACTGCGTGGAACGTCTCGAGCGCCTATGATTCTCTTGAGGTGATGCTTAGCGAACAACGGCTGGATTGCGTGCATATCCTCGTTCCGCCCGAGCTACATCACGGTTTGGCGAGATCCTGTCTTCAATCGGGTGCTCACGTCTTTCTTGAGAAGCCGATGATCATCACCGTCGATGAAGCCCACGAGTTATTGGAGTTGGCACGCGGCAAACACTTATATGTCGGCGTCAATCACAATATGATGTTTATGGCTGCCTATCAGCGCTTGCGAGACACCGCGCATTCCGGAATGTTGGGTCCGATCGACAACATCGCTATCAACTGGTTCAGCGAGCTTGCGCAGATTCGATTGGGTCCATTCAATACCTGGATGCTGCGCGCCCCCGGCAATGTCGTTCTTGAAACTGGACCGCATCTGTTCTCGATCTTACTGGATCTCGTCGGGCCACCGGGCCAAGTCAGCGCGCAAGCCGACCGTGAAGTCATGATACCCGGCGGATCGCGGGTTTTTCGTCGCTGGCGTGTCCAGGCAACAGCAGGACGTGTGGCTGCCCAAGTCAACATGAATTTTGGCCCCGGGTTTAACGAACGCACAATTAGCGTTCATGGTCTCACAGGCACGGCGACGGCAGACCTCAATGCAAACACTTGTCTGGTCGATCTTCGCACCCCCCGGGATGTCGACCTTGATCGCCATGGGCGAAGCCGATCGTTTGCCGCTCAGCTTCGCTCACAGTCAGCGCAAACGCTTCGACGATACATATTGTCCAAGCTCAAGCTCTGGCGCGGTGGCAATCCGTATCAGCTCTCGTTTCTTGACAGCGTAGGTACTTTTTATGCGACCCTGCGCAACGGGGGCGACCTTGACAGGCGCATCGACGGCGCATTCGGCCGCGATGTGATCGACTATTGCGTAAAAGCTATCGAGGTCGCGGGCATCGATGCGGCAGCCAAAACCGTGGCAAAACCGCGTGTGGCACCGCCGACCAAGCCCTCGATCCTGGTACTTGGTGGCTCGGGTTTCATTGGGCGAGAATTGATACGCCAGCTAGTCCGTGACGGCCGCGGCGTGCGCGCAATGGTCCGAGGTTCCGCTGCAATGCTAGAAGAGCTCGACAGTCCGTGCCTTGAAATCGTCCGAGGCGATATGCGACGCGAGGATGACTTAAAAGCTGCGATGGAAGGCGTAGACTATGTTTTTCATTTGGCGGTCGGACAGGCAAAAACCTGGGACGAATATCAAAGAAACGAGGTCGATGCCGCTCGCTTAGTAGGAGAGCTTTGTCTGGCTTTTGGAGTCAAAAGGCTGATCTACACAGGCACGATCGATTCCTTTTATGCCGGCGCGAAAGCTGGCACAATCACCGAACAGACGCCTCTTGATCCCAACATCGTTCGACGGAATTATTATGCCCGCGCTAAGGCGGCGGCTGAAAAAGCGCTTATGAATTTGCATCAGACCCAGCAGTTGCCTGTAGTGATACTCCGCCCCGGCATTGTGATCGGCGCCGGCGGCAACGCATTCCACTGGGGCGTCGGCCGGTTTTCAGAAAATATCTGCGAAGTGTGGGGCGAAGGAACAAACAAGCTTCCCTTTGTACTCGTCACCGACGTAGCGTCAGCACTTGTGCAGGCCATTGAAATCCCGGGGATCGAGGGTCAGTCCTACAATCTCGTTGACGCTCCCCTTTTGAGCGCGCGCGATTATCTGGCGAATTTGCAACAAATGACCGGACAGAAGCTGACGGTGATTTATCGTCCAATCTGGAAATTCTATCTGTCAGACTTGACGAAATGGATCGTGAAAATGATGGTGCGTCACCCGGATCGGATCCGCGTTCCAAGCTATTACGATTGGGAATCTCGCACCCAGAAGGCCGAATTCAATTGTGATCGCGCGAGGGACGAATTGGAATGGGCACCCTGTTCCGACCGGGAGATTCTTGTCAAAGAAGGCATCGAGGGTGCCCTGGAGCCATGGTTAGCAGCGATCAAATGAACGGTTTAAAGCTGTTTGCGGCCTTGGGACCTGGAGATATTGTCGGCGCACGCCGATCGCGGCTCGCCGGCAATCCTATCAAAGAAACAAGCATTGCGTTTTCAGAGCAGCTATTTTCTTACTGCCGCCTTCGAGGTGTCAAAACGCTGGCGATCTCTTCAAACAGCCGGGTCGACCAACTTGAGGACCGTGGTATCACAGTCGAAAACCGACCGAAAGTCCTACCGGGCGGCGGCATCCGTTTCCATTTTTCGCAAATCCTTTATGCTTTTTATCTAGCTGCGCGAGCGCGCCAGTTTGGCGCGCATGTCGCCGTCGTCGACTCAGGAACAACGCATTATTTTGCTCTTGTGCTATTTCGAATGCTCGGGATTCCCGTGGTAGTCAATTTGCATAACGTGCTTTGGCCGCGCGGCTTTCCACCCAGAGGTGTTGTACCCCGCACGGTCCGGGCATTGAACGCGTGGTTTTTCCGTTACGTAGCGGCAGGTGCGATCGGAGTATCTCCCGAATGCAAGCGACAAGTCTTGGCGGAATCGAGAAATAGAATTCGTTTTTGTGAATATCGCTGCCAATTCGAGCCAGACGGTTTCAAGCTTTCTCCGCCCTATAAGGACGGACCTTTCCGAATCGTTTTCGTCGGGCGAGCGGAGGTCAATAAAGGAATACTTGATATTCTGCCAATTGCGAGAGCACTTCGCGCGGTGTCACCCGTTCCGGTGATCTTTGAACTTTGTGGAGATGGCACTGCGCTACCTGACCTCAGGGAAATGATCGCGCAGAATGGACTAGCGGATATTGTCATAGCTCACGGCCGCCTTGAACGCGAAAACCTTCTTGAAATCTACGCCAATTCTCACGCGGCCATCGTTCCTACGCGGAGCAATTTCACGGAAGGAATGCCGCAAGTCTGCGCTGAAGCCGTGTTATCGAATCTTCCGGTCATCACCAGTCAAGTTGCAAACGCATTCGATGTAATTGGGCCTGCCACGATCCAAACTGAAACGGATAATATACAAAGCTACGTCGCCGCCGTTCTGTCGCTAATCGAAACTCCAAGTCGATACGAGGATCTTCGGTCTGAATGTCCCAGGCTCTCGCTCCAATTTCTCGATCGCTCGAAAAGCTTCCCAGCGGCGGTAGACGATCTGTTATCTTTTGTTTTCAAACTAGCGCCGCTCAGCGACTATCATCGGCTTTTTGTCAGCGACAGCAATTCTTCTGCGCCGATGTACAATGAAGTGACTATGCTTCAGTAAGATTGCAATTGGCCGGCGAGTTCGCGGTTCTTTGTGTCCGAGGCGGTAAGGAGTCGAAATAACCGGTTCCACCCGACCTCGATTGGGACTGAGCCAACAAGCTAAGCTAGACTGACCCGAGATATAGAAACTGGTGAACGCGCCATGCTAGTCTAGTCGGCCCTTTACTTTCCTATTTTGATAGGATCGCAATCATAAATTTACCGGAACGAACCGATCGAATGGATTCGTTGAGAATCGAACTCGCTCGCGTCGGTCTTGATATTGACGGACCGAAGGTGTCCATTCCAACAGCGCCAAGGCCGTCGGACATGAACGGGTTTCGCTCACGCGGAGTGTACGGTAATTTGCTAAGCCATCTATCAATTCTAGAAGGTGCGCTGGCGGACAATTTAGAATCAGTTCTTATTCTTGAGGATGATGCAATTTTCAGGCACTCTTTCAACAAAATGCAGAAGGATATTGCCGAAAGCCGGACTCAGTGTGCCAGTGTGCCTGATAACATCACCTTGTCTCTCAGTGCAGCGGGGATCACCAAGTAGCCTGAACTCTTCGCATTGGTATGATCGCATCGACATGATGCGGCCAATCTCAACCTTTGCCCGGGCCGTCCGCGACGAGTGCTGGCGGTACGGTCTGATTGCTATAAAGCCGAAAGGGCTTGACCGTATTGCTCCAATATATTTAGCGCAGGTTTGGCCAGTTGCTGATTGATACTTGCTGGCTGCTGGATCGAGAGGAGTTTTTCAGCTTAATCTGCCGCTTGTCGTGCAGCCAAGGCTTGCAAACATAGCTGGACCCATAAGGCCACGTTGCTTGGCTGGCAGTTCAATTGAGAGCATTGTTCGCTCACCCTGAACTCGATGTTTCTCCACGCGCGCATTTTGGACATGCTTGCACTGTTCGACACCACCAACCGTCGTGGTTTAGCACCTCAGGATCAAACGTGGGGACAGGCAACCCCGCTGCCCGGTACTCCCGCTCGATGAGGGGTTGCGGATCGCTTACATTATTGCTCTCGAAGCGGATCAGCCGCAGTCCATTGTAGGCCGCATGCCGGTCATGTGTTCCCAACTTCCCGCAGACAAATCCGCAATCATGCAGCCGATCGTCGTTCTCGATCGCGTCACTGAGCGCTTGATGCACCCCATAGTGCAATCCATTGTCCACGATCAGAAAGGCACGTTCCGACAAGTATGGGAGGATTGCCGCGATTATGCTGCTGGTTGCAGCATGGATATTTGGCCCATCGTAGAACACGAGGTCAAAGGTGCCGCCGGCTAGCTGCGCAGCTTCTTCAATCCCATCCGGAGCAACACGCTGGATCAATTTAAACCTTCCGAAATAACGGCGGAGAGCGGGATCGACCCGCCGTAACGGATCTATCCCTATGATTTTCCCAACGCCGTTATCCTCCATCGCTGCAGCTATGATTGCAGCGGAACCGCCAAGCGCCGTACCAATTTCCAAAGCGCGCTCCGGACGGGTGCCGCGGACGATTGCGTAAATAATCATTCGCGCCGATGTCGATAAATGTGTTGGGGCGTTGAAAATGATGCCTAATCGCTCTGGTGTACCCATTCGATAGATATCGGGTCGTCGGAACCACGCGTTGAATGCCCTCACCTTCGCGACGTATGGAGCAAAAGCTGCGCGAATTCCCAGTCCCATTGCGATCGCCCCCTAGCCTCTTGCGATCGGCCTCAACGAATTGGTCGATCTCTATGAATTATGTATCTATTTTGCATAACTGGTCAACATTGCACAGAAAAGGGGTACCGTCCGCTCTGTCGCTGCTTGAAATTCCAATCCGGGGTTTGCTTGGCCGAGATAAGTCGCGCCTGACGCCACGTTGACCGATCCAAAAGTCCTGAGAACAGTCCGGATTGCATTAGCATTCCCGTGTCTTCGTCGGCCTGCTCAAGTACGACGACGATGTAGGCCACCCCGATCGAGCTCGCGCATCGCTGTCGAGAAGTGCGAAACATGTCGACAATTTGAGTGCGAGAGACCTTCGGAAGGTGGTAAGTTGGTAGACCACAGATTTCCCGTAACCAAGTCGTTCGATTGGGTTTCCCGATCGTCAATCGTCTCGAAGCTTCGCCCTGACCACGGGCATTGACCGATCGGCCTTCCGAAAAACACGACTTCTTCACGCGTGGACTGTCAATTAGATCCGTTCGTCTTGATTTTTGAACTAACGTCGATCAACGTTTCTAGCTACTCCTAGCATTTGTAATTAGACGTCCGAAAGGTTGATTTACTCTAATGGCGATATTCTCGAAGTATAGCCTGCTGCCCCTCAATGCCCGCTTTCGCAGCAAACTGGCCGGGATTCGCAAGATTTCAGACGCCGCTGTAGAGCGTATTGAATTAGCCTCGGCAGACGAGAGTCCCACACAACCAGTAATAGCGCTGCCCAACGAATTTGAAAGGGTGCGCGGCGTCGTTCCCAGTTCTACGTTAGAGCGTGAACGTATGTATATAACTGCAACAAGTCTAAAGCATGGACCGACACTAGCTTATCGGCTTGACGATGCAATTCTTGCCGATCATACCTGTTATTGGTCGGGCGGCCATGAAGTTTCTAGAGCAAGAGGCAAACGCGCCCTTCTTACTGGCAGTTTCGAAAAATATGAGGAAGGACAGCTTTGCACGTATGCTCCATCTAACATTTATTTCGGCCATTGGCTGCGAGACGCGATGGCAATGGAGCTGTTGGCCGAGCAGCGCGGGCTTTTGCCCCTGAGTTATGTCGGGACGCCTTGGATACACGAGCCAGGATATCGACAAATGATGAGGCTTCCCGGCGCTCCCGTCTCATTCGCTCACATTCGGCGGCTCTGGGTGATCAACGATCTGGGTCTAAACGCGAACTGGATATCTCGCTTCAAGGAACTGCGAGCACGAATAAGAATCTCGGCCGAACACACCGGTCCGAGCCATATTTTTTTGGCACGGGGACAAAGCGGCGCTCCGCGCGAATTGCTGAACGCTTCTGCAATTATGGACGTCCTCGCGGCCCGAGGCTTCACAGCGATCTTCCCCGAGCTGCTGTCTCCGCAGGAGATTGTGCGATCGTTGGCCTCGGCAAAGATAGTCGTTTCGGTCGAAGGATCGGCACTTAACCACGTGCAATTCGCAGTTCCTGAAACGGCTGGGATCTTGGTGATCCAACCGCCCGACCAATTTAACGCCTTTCACAAAATACTGATGGATTTTAACGGGATACGGTTCGGTTACGTCGTTGCGGATCCAGCTTTAGGAGGCTTTACGCTGCCGCCGGAGCGGCTACTTCGCACCTTAGACCTGGTCGAAGGGGCGATCGGTGTACGGATCGACGTTTGACTTGACCGTAGCTCATTGCGCGCGTTCGTTTCATCCGCTGTAACCGAATATCAATCATGACAGGCGTACGATGCTGGAGGCCGACAAAATACCCTTCTCAGTCTAGGCAGATGGGTCATCGTGAGGTAGCTTAGACCTGTCATTTATACGAGACATGAACCTTGCTTGGTAAAATTTCCTATTTTTTTAATTCCGCGTGCTTTGTCGCCAGGAAGCATCTTCGCGGTTACGAGATTGACCCTGAGCCGGGGTTTCGACCGGAAGGTCTTGCGTTCTTTAAATCGATTATCCCCAAAACGTCGGTTTATCTTGAGTACGGAAGCGGCGGGTCTACAATTTTTGCCGCACACTATGTGAGCACTCTGGTCAGTGTTGAAAGCGACGCCGTTTTTAGAAAGGCGGTTCAGAAAAAAATACCCGCCACCAAGGCCGATGTTCATTTGCTATCGCCAAACATAGGTATGACCGCTGAGTGGGGAACACCAGTTTTTGGTCGGCCTACTAAGGCGCGCGTCGAGCGCTGGAAGCAATATCCACAGGTACCATGGGCAATTCTCGGCAACAAGACCCCTGATACCATACTGGTGGATGGACGTATGCGGGTGGCGTGCTCACTAGAAAGTCTGCTGCGGATTGGATCACAGACATGCTTAATTGTGGACGATTATGCTGGTCGAAACTACGGTGAAATCGAGAAATTTGCGGATCTCGTTTCTATGCATGGAGCCATGGCCGAGTTTCGAAAAAAATTGGATTTCGACGAGACCTTTTGCAGAACCGTTCTCGAGACAGCCTATTCTGACCTACGATAGGAACCAGTTGATAGATGGCGCGAATGACGTCGAATAGCGTATTCTTTCTCTATGTCGAATCACGCCATCATCGCAAAAGCAGAAATCGTAACGTCGGCTCTGCGCTCCTAACTAAACGTTTGGCGCTAAAAAAGAGCTATCGAGTAAAAGAGACCAACTAGGGCTCTTCACAACAGAGTTTGTTAGGATGCCGATGGCGGGCAAGGCAAAACTTGAGTGGCTGGAGTTTGGTCGCGGCATCGCTGCTATTGCGGTTCTTTTCAGTCACGCTGGATATGTCGGAACACCAGAATATTTAATCGCGCATGTCTTCGACCTGGGGGGCTGGGCGGTCGCATTCTTCTTCGTGTTGAGCGGCTTTATTATTTTCTATGTCCATGACAAAGACTTAGGTAAACCAGCCAGAGCCAAGAATTTCGCATGGCGGCGTTTTGTCCGCATATTTCCTACTTATTGGCTTGTCCTCATTGTGGGTCTGGTATTGCGCCAATATGTCGGGAGTCAAGACTTTCGTATCGAAATCACTGCGCCCTTTCTAGTGAAGCAATTTCTGTTGCTTCCAGGGGGCCGACTATATCTTTCTGTCGCATGGACTCTTCGGCATGAATTACTTTTTTACACCGTATTTTTCACAGCCGTCGTGAATTTCAGAGTGGGCGTGGTAATTTTTTGCACTTGGCTGAGTTTAATATTTTTCGGTTTATTCACAGAAGGCATCAAAGACGATGTTACCCGCCCCGCATGGGATACCCTGACAAGCCATCTTAATCTTTACTTCTTTTTTGGAATGGCTATCGCCGCTGCCGTTCGTCGCGATTTATTAGGCACGGCCGCTGTAGGCAGCGTGTCTATCACGGCGCTCGCGTTCATCGGGTGGTATTTTTCAGAATCCACGTTACCGGTGTTACAACTATTTGCCTGCGCTAGCCTCGTATGCGGTGCCGCGCTACTATCGATCGAAGGATTTGTGGCCCCGCCATTATCTCTGTGGCTCGGCGCTATCTCATACCCTCTTTATCTATTTCACCTTTTGGGTTTCCAGATCGCGCAAGGAATATTAAAACGAGTCCCACAAATTCATCCGACTTGGGGCTGGAAGCTAGGATTATCCGTTTTCATCACGCTTTTCGTTTCGGTGCTCCTCTCTCAATACTATGAGAAGCGGCTCTTTCGAATAATAAAAGGCCCTAAAGTTTCGCTTAGCACAAGTGATCAAGCGCGTTAGAATGCTAACCTGGCTTTTGTTTTTAAATCATTGATATTTGGCTTTTTTAGTTGTGCGCATGTTCCGGCGATGAAAGCACAACGGCGAATTCTTCAGCATCCTAAAGGAGGAGAAAGTGCCCAGGATATCTGGAACATTAACGCACTTGGGAAAAACGACTTCCGGAGGGGTTGAACCTTCACCGACGGTTGATAAAAGGACGAAACGCATTCGCTTCGCACGGCTTGCAACAAGGTTCGCGTAAATGGCCAGTATCGCCGCTACACCCACAAAAAACACCAACGCGCTATACCAGTGGATTGATGCTATTTTCCGCGCAGTTCTGCGCCATCTACCGGTTTTGCCATTAACCGAACGTATCGCTCTTTGGTGGGGTTATAGATATCGACCAAAGCCTACCCTCGTTAGATTGCGTTCCGGCGCGTTGATCAAGACCACCCACGTTGATCATTTGCAATTGCTTTTATATTACTTCGGAACTTTCGAACCTGAATGTCTTGCCGCGATGCGTCGTAACGTAAGACCTGGAGACACCATTTTAGACGTTGGCGCAAACATTGGTCTGTTCACCCTTGAAGGATCTTTGGCGGTCGGCCCGGCCGGGCGTGTAATTGCAATCGAAGCGATGCCCGCCCACGCGACTTCTGTCATAGATTCTGTTCGCCGTAACGGCATGAGCAATGTAGAAGTCATCCCGGTTGCTGTTGGTGACCAGAGGGGCGAAGGGACATTGACCCTCCCAAGCAACATGAATTACGGGATGTTCACGTTGGGAAAGGTCGTCGGCGAAGTCAGTTTCAAGGTTTCCGTACAACGTATCGATGACATACTAGCGGAACGAGGCGTCAATTCCGTAGACTTTATCAAAATGGATATTGAGGGCTCCGAATTGAAAGCTCTCATCGGAGCGGAACAAACGCTTAGAAAGCACCACCCCACGATTTTGATCGAGCTCTACGAGGAGCATTTAAACAATTGTGGAACTTCTTCTCACGAGGTGAAGTCGTTTCTAACCAAATTGGGCTATCGCGAATCATTCTTGGATGGAACGCTCATCACTTTAGAACAGAGCCACCCGGTTAATGAATGTTTGTTTGTGCATGAGACAAGATTGCGTACCGAGTAAATCCATTGTTTTAGCCCTTATGAACTGCGGCACGAAAGAAATGGCGGAGTGGCGCAGTTAAAACGCAGTGCGTCTGACAAAGTATTGTCAGAAATCGTATCCTGGCGTCATCATATCTGGTACCCCTCTATTGATTTCGTACACCCGTCTAATCAACAGATTAACAGTCGCATTTGCCGGAAATCTCGCCTCGCTGGGCCCGCTGACAGGCGTGTGCTAATGCCCGCTCGAACATCGCTGCACTCGTACTCCATGAACTCTCGGCTACAGTGGCATAAGCATTCGCCGACATCGTTTGCCAATCGTCGCTATTTTGAGAAAGAACGGAATCAATACCGGCGACGATCGCATCTGTGTCATCAATCTCGACCAGAAAGCCATTCCAACCCGATCTAATAGCTTCCGCGGGCCAACCAGTACGAGTCGAAACCACCGGAGTTCGACATGCCATTGCTTCAATGGCAGAAAGATTGAAGCCCTCAGTCCTGCTCGCAGTGACCCAGACGTCGCAACCGCAGTACAGACTGCGAATTTCATCTTGCTTCGGAGAAAAAGAGAACTCTGTTCTATCGAGAAGCGGCAATTTAGCGATGGGCTCCATGGCGCCGAATGATATTAGACGCAATTGCGGGCGGCGTTGACGAACAATCTTTAGAGCAGTGAGTGTCACATCCAATCCTTTGATCCAAACCCCCGAATAGAGAAATCCAACGGTGGGAACACGTTGCTGCAGCCGAGGGGCCGAATAGAACTGCGCCTTATCAACACTATTTGGCACGAGATCAACGACGCCGTCCCCGTATTCTTCGAGCATAAGCTCCTTGAGCCACCTTGCGACTACAATCTTATGCAACGGCAATCGATACGTTGCTCGGCAACGAGCAATTGGCAGGTGCGGAAAGACTTCGTGACCTTGAACAAAATAAACTTTTGCACCCTTTTTTGGACTTAATGCATTCACCCATTCAGCCGTCTCCCACCACGTGGCAATAACAATGTCCGCATCTGGGACATCGTCGTCCACAATTGGACGCCAGCGATCTAGCAGCCGATGATCGAGTTCGCTTCCGTCAAGGTGAGAGCGCGTATATTTCGTGTCGCGGGGCCAGCCGCTGCCCTTAGCCCAAGATCTTACTTTCTGCTTGAACGGAGTCTGCTTAGGAGGAGGCGAAACAATCCTGACAGTATGACCCTTCCGGGCGAGCTCTCGCGCGTAAATGGCAATTACTTTATTTCCGCCGCTTAGGCTGACAACTGGCAATACGAACGTGATGCGCACCGATTTGATCTCACCTGCGATAATCAGATTGTTAAACCCATCGAACATATCACCTGAAATAGTCCACGGCCTTAGACAACAGAAATCCTGACATTAATCCGAACGGGATGATGATAAGAAGAAACGTCTCTTTACGCGCATCGAGCAAATTATGCCGTGAATTATAGAAAACGATCATTGGAATGTATGAAAAATGACTGAGAACAATTCCCCACAAAGCGCCCCCAATATCAAACAGATAGAAACCCAAAGGGGTTAAAATAAACATTGATACCAATCGCAATACAATTATCTTCGAGAGAAATTTTGGCGCTCCAAGCGCCAAGAACGATTCAGTTGCGAGACGAAACGGGACGGTTATCAAAATTACCGACAATATCTCAAGCATCCAACCGGCTGCGGCATAACGCTGATCATACAACACAGCTATTAAAGACCGGCCGAATGTCATCAGCATTCCCGCTGAGAAATACGCGACAACGGCGATAACGAGGTGGAACTTGTAGTAGTGTTTTTTCAACTCGAGAGGCCGATCGCGTACAACCTCACTAAAAGTCGGAAAGGACACGTCCTGCATCATCTTTACCAAGATTCCTTCGACAGATGCCATGAACAAAGAAGCAATGACATACTGTCCCAGCGTTTTAGCGTCAAACAATCCCCCTAAGAGCAATCGATCCCCGGCATTCACGAAAAAGCCGAGGACCGACGAGATAACAATCCATCTTCCAAATCTAATGATCTCGCTTGCCGCTGAGGTATCCCAATCACGCCTGTTCGATACACCGGATAACCACACGTGGCTTAGAACTGTCCGTGCTAGGGAAGACGCGATGCCTCCAGAAACTAACGCCCAAATGGATCGATCAAAGATAACCCAAATCATCGTGCTCATCAGCCCCACGATCTGGGAAGTTATCTCTACGCGCGTGATGCGACCGAGCGTAAGAGCCCTGCTTGCTTCAAATATTTTTGTAGACTCGAAGCCAGTCAAAATAGCCGAGATTGACAGAACGCAGATAACTGCAGGAAGGCTCGGGGCAGCATAAGCGGTCCCCGCCGGAACAAGCCCTGCGCGACCAGCTACGAAAATCAGAAGGCCAACACAAATAGCTACGAAGAAAAGGGCGAATCCGCGGGAAATTTGGATGCTCCAAGCCGTGTTGAGAAAAGAAGGCTCGTTGCCGCGTGGACTTTGAATAATATTCTGTTTTATTCCCACATCGGAAAACATATGAAGGCCGACCAATACTGCCGACGCGACGGCCATGACCCCGAACATTTCCGGTACGAGCAATCGCGTCAAAACAAGGTTGCTTCCAAAGCGGATCACCGAGCTGAAAAGAAAACTGGCCAGACTCCATAGCCCGGCTCTCATCACGCGCTGTTTAAGAGACACCTGGTTTAAGACAGACATACACCACTCTTCGCCACATGAAGCTTAAACAAAGCACACTTTTCCCGAACCTGCCAAAAAACGATTGAAACGTGTGCCGAGACAAGAATGGTTGAAGTCAGATTAAGTCCAAACGGTGTTATATATAACCATCTCGACCGTCGTTCGAGTGGCTTTTTTGCCTTTGCCTAGAACGAAGGTATTCTCCCCGACCGAGTAAGGCTCCTACGAGGAGCCAAGTCCAAGGAGTAAGCGATGCATTGGGTAGCTGCTCTATTACGGTCAAAGCGACTATTAGAGCCAGGGCAGCTAAAAAGATCATCTCCTTAGGCGAGCTATTTCTTGCAGCCGATGCAGCCCGAAATACCGGCAATGACAGGAGTCCAAACTGAGCCAGAAATCCCACAAACCCAAACTGTCCGAAAGTCAATATCCATTCGCCATCCGTTATACTTTCGTCTTTTCCGGATTCTTCATCGTAAACACGATTACGGCCGTAACGTCCCCATCCAAAGACAATTCTCTGTGTCGCATGCGCAAGAAGTTTTTCCTCTTGGTCGAAACGAAACGCCAGGGAGTTCGCGCGGTCATCGCTAAATGTCGAAGCCACTTCCAATAGTATTTTAGTGGGGAATTGTTCGGTAAGGCGAAGTACCGGATATAGTAGTCCGATGCTTGCAATTAAGACAGCTATTCGAAGCTGTAGCTTTGGTTTCATCCAACGAACAAAAAAGCCGCCAATAACCGCATAAACCAAGGCTCCCGCGGATTTGCATAAAATTACAACAAGACCAAGATAGCCAGAAACGAACGACGGAGACGAGTATTTGAAGCGTACATTTGAACGCCAAAACGCAAGCGTCGCCAAAAACGCTGTCATCATGAAAAACGAAAGACTTAAACCGTTTATCATGAATACAACCGGCCGAAAGCCGCCAGAGCGGGACTCGGATGCATAGGATGAGTTGAAGTACCCATAAACCCATCTAGAGAGCTGCGGACTCATTCTCATCTCGAACAACGCCAGAACAGAATAGATCACTCCTGCTATGACGAGTGCCCTAAGTATTTCTTCAATGTCTATCTCCTCCCGAAAAAAATAACGACCGATAAAAAATGTTAATAAGAACAAAGCATTGTATATGGCCGAGGAGAATCCATCGTAATATCCAACGCCTGGTAGAGTGATGCTTCCAGCAATGATAGAATCGTTGTTTAACGCAGACGTGAAAATAGGACTGATGACGTAGGTCATCGCCAAAATTTCTGCCAGACCAAATCCTGCCCTAACTCTTCTGTGGCGGCCTGCGAAAAAGAGACATCCAATTAGTGCACAAAGGTTCGGCACAGTATTTTTGTCGAACGCCGGAATCATCTGAAATTTGATGGACGCCTCTGGCGGCAGAAATAGAAGCCCCCCCAATATCGTTGCCAGGGTTGCGTGAGCCCACGACATTGTCCGGTAAAACACAATTGCAACCAATGGCCAGGCGATCAGGGCTACCGGAACAAACCAATTTCGCGCTTCCATTTTATCTTAGCGCTTCCCTTTTCGAATCTTTGCGGCCTCGCCGCACTTGTAGCAATTTCGGACACTGCCGAGAAAACTGTGTTTGTCAAGTTTGAATTCGGTTCGAACTTGTTACTGCGTAAAAAACTTATCGGCGTTCGCTTGCCAATGAGATGTAAGAATACGAGCAGAATGTTTAACGCTCACTCGCCCATTGAGTGAGACCCTGAGGAATGGCGACGAGTGACATTCAATTCGTCTAATTCTATCTCCGGGTTGACTCAGCCCAGATCAGTGATTGAACGTAACGATGGCGCTCCATTGTGGCGGGTTGACGTTAGTGTAAATATCCTCGAGCACAGACCAGATATTGTTGGATGGCGACGCTCCGGAAAACTGGAAGGCCGATGGAAATTCTGCGGTAAAGCCATTGCCGGAAAGACTAACGAAGTTATTATAATTAATGGTAGTTAAATTACTCAACGATGCAACTTTCTTCGAGGCCGCACGCAAGGCGTCAAGCTGAGGATTCCCCGTGTAGTCCGGAGAATATCCGCCCTCATACCCGCACATTTTCATGACACCAAAACTCTGCGCCCATGTTTTCCAATTGGCGTACATTATTGCGCATGCAGAAAGTGTGAACGGCCCCGTGCCGCTGTTTGCGGCATTTGCGTAATCCGCCACAATCGACAGTTGCAAAGTGGGATTTCCGGCAGCTGCTGCATAAGCGGCTGCATCGCTTATCTCCTGCGCTGTGCCATACCTGGATGGAGCATAGTATTGGGCGCAGCAAACATGCGTCACCCAATTAGACGCAGCGCTTTTGGTGTAGGGTGATTGGGGTGGCGCGGTTTGGGCGAGATAGTTCGTGGATGCCAGCCTTGCGTTGCATGAGGCAGGTCCGCTCGCGGTTGATCCCAGTACGGTCTGCACTCCACATAAAACCTGATACTTAGATCGATCCCCGCCATATACGGCGCTTACGGCCTGTCCCAACACAGACATGATTTTGCCGTACCAATTATCATAATCATTGCCCCACCCATAGGCAGCAGCTTTGGCATTCGCATAACCTGTCTGATAGAAACCACCAGAGTTATTCCAAAGCTCGTTTGGACCCTCGAAGCGCGGTATCATCCAAGAAGGTCCATTGGCTCGGCAAAAGGACGCGAGACTGGGCATGTAATCGGTGGCGGGGTCGATAGCTAACGGCGGTGTCACAAAGTATGGATGCGCGCCAATTTCGGCACATAGCTGAACCATCAATTCTGGCGGACAACCATTGGCGAGCCCGGCGCTTCCCGTGATGTCGCCGCCTTGCTTGATCCACGCATTCAGCGCAGCGTCATAGACGAGTGTAGCGATGCTCTGCCAAGTACCTCCCACCGGATAGGAATTTCCCCCCGATGAAAGTGCTCCCGAATATTGACTCAAAATTGGGATAGAGCCTGTTCCGTTAACATTGAGGGTACACGCACTATTGTTGCTTGCATTAAATTTGACGATTACCGTGGCCTTATCGACCAGACTGAATCCCGCGAGCGTTGCGGAGTATACCGAACCAACATTCGTGGTTAAGCCAGCATAAAGGCTGCCTCGGAATTCTGAGCCATGATAATATACGTAAGTTAGGGGCTTTCTTGTTGCCCATGTAGTGACGTTAGTGGTGTTTCCACTTTGCCAATTAAGAAACCGGATAACACCAAGGTTCCCTTCAATCAGCCTTTGCTTAAACTTGACGCCAAAAACCTGTCCCGCTTTCAAGGCTGCTTCGTCGTCCGCATGAAATACTTTCATGTTGGTAATCCTCGGACTTCCAATCGAAGTTATTCCGACGGCAAATCGAGAATCGGTTGTCGAAAATACATAGCGACCGCTACCGCTGGTGCTGGTCCTGCTGCCGCTGACGAGGTTGTTGCTCATGCCACAAAAGATCGTACCAATTCCATCCCAGGTAATAACATAGTTTCCGGGACGTACCGTCTGTGACGGCACAAAGAAAACAGTATACAGTCCGTTATTCGAAATCGTGATTGGATAACCGTCGCTATCTAGTGTGTTCGGATCCGGATAACCGCTGTTGTCACCCAGGGTCCACGCCTGCCCCGTCTTTAAGCAGTTTAGAAACGGAAAATCTCCGCCGCTTTGCAGAAAATTCAGGTTGACTTGAGACCGGCCACCATTGAAGGCGGCAGCCGCCGTCCACCCGGACGGAGTTGGTGTCGGCGTTGGCGTTGGCGTCGGAAGAAATTTGCCGCCTGCCCGACTCGGGGCTGGCGCGGACCCAGCACCGCCTGCTGCCATCGTCAGCAGGGCTGTGAGGCCCGCGGTTTGCAGAAACTTTCGTCGATCAACTGTAGATTTCATCGATGGGGCTCGTTTCAGAGGTTCCAGTCTGTTTACATAATGAATCATATCACTCATGCTCTTTCCGTAAATGCCGAAGCAAATTCGTAGCAAATCAAGCACATCGGAACCCTGTAGCATTTTAAGGGTCTTTTTCTTGTTTCCCCGCGGTCATTTTTGCCTGTGCTTCACTTCAAATCATGGACAGCATTGCGACTGCAGTCGGGACGAAGTGGAGCAGCCGCCGTGGTCTTTCATCGAACTTACGCAAGACTTAGCGGCACCGACAAAAAGCTCTTCCGATCGGTGGCCCACTCTGCTGCCGAGCTTTTCGCGTTTTGCCCCCAAGTTCCTATAAGGATGTCGACAGGAGATGGTAAATATATAGTTAAAGGGCGCCTAAAATAATGCCAAAGGCGGCTGCCCAGACCACCAATGAGGTTTCAAGACTTACGGTTCGGCGAAGCCTTCTCACGAAGTACGCACTCGCTAATGCCCCTCCCAGCAGAACGAGGCAGTTGTCGGCGGGGATCATCGGCGTAAATGCAAGTGTCAACGCATTCGAAACCTCGTAGGTCGTCAGCAATGTGATGATCAGCAGTGTGAAACCGAGCGCCAAAACTGACGGGTCACAACAACATCCGAAGGCAGTGAAACGCCATACCTTATTAGGCCCGCGGTGCCGCTCTGACACTGAAACCTTACGGTAGGGCGTTTCATATCCGAAGTACTGGATGAGTAAGGCCACGTTTTGAGAAGGGAAATATCCTAACAGCTCCTTCTTTCTCGCGAGTCGGCGAGGCGTATCTCGAAAAACAAACCCCGGCGCTCCATCCACATAATTAGGGCGGCCTGTGTACGGCTTAACAACCCGGTTCAAGAAAGGAACATGCCTCAGGACAGTCAAAAAAGTTCTTTTGGGACAGTGAATAAGCGACAGGAATGCATTGTACTCCGGACTCTCGTAGACAAGAAGATCCTCTCGTTGGGACTCTTCTATAGCGACTAGGGACACTTTCCGAATTGTTCGGTGGTCCACATGAGACTCTCCATTCGCCGGTATCATGACCGCAGCGCCTTTGGGTAGCGAAAGGATGACCGACTTAAGTATTTTTTCTGCGTTTGCTATATCCTGATCTGAATAACTTGGAGGCCCGCCAACCGGAGATTCACTCAGATTGATGAAGGTGAGATTCTTCTCTGGAACGCCAAGTGCAGACCAGGCTGCGAGTGCCTCCGCGCTTCTCGTTCGAGAGATGTCTGCGTTGGGATGAGGGCCACTGCAGGTGAGATAAGCAATTCTAACGGAGCACCCGTTGTCGACGGCGCCGTATGAATATTCGGCTCCCATAATGACGCAGTCGTCGGAATGGGCCGCACAAATGAGGACATCTCGTGGGAGGTCCGAAAACGTTTTGGGAGCCCGCGCGAGCATGCAACAAATCAGAACAGCCGCCGTCAAAAAAAGTAGAATTATGTCGATCTGAAGCATTCCCGCATTCCGTGTAAGCATCCAAAGCGCATTGGATCTTAGATTTGAACTCCAATCGATGCCGAATGAAGCGTGTTAAAATTTCCGGCTCGGCGCTGGCTAAGTTTTGACATTCGTCGTCAATAACTTGAGATAGCGACCACCACGGTCTGTGGATGTTGGAGAGCTTGACACCCGGACCCAAGACCGCTCGCAGGATCTGCCAGCCCATACGCATTAAACAATTTCAGACAAATATCGTGCGGGGTCGAAATTATCAATTATGGTCTGCTATATCAAGGCAGTTGAGCCGATAATTCGATTAGCAGAGTTGGAAACGGGAAATGAGTATGACTGCAAACGGTCTTGCGCTTAGGCTGGAACAGCGAAAAGCCGTTATCGGCGTTGTTGGCTTGGGCTATGTCGGATTGCCACTTTGTTTGGCTATCGCTGGCTCTGGATCAAAGGTGTTCGGCTTCGATGTTGACCCCTCCAAACCAATAAAACTGGCCAAGGGTGAGACCTATATCAAGCACATCTCATCTGAGGACGTTATTGCCGCTAATAAGAGCGGTCGCTTTGCAGCGACATCAGATTTTTCTCGGCTTAATGAAATGGATGCAATTCTTATTTGCGTTCCGACGCCTTTGACCCAGCATCATGAACCCGATCTATCATTTGTTATTTCGACCGCGGAGGTCATCGCAACCCATATCAGAGCCGGGCAATTGATCATACTGGAGTCAACCACGTTTCCGGGAACTACGAGGGAGGTCCTTCGCCCCATTTTGGAGAAGACTGGTTTGAGGTGCGGCAAGGACTTCTTCTTGGCGTATTCACCCGAGCGTGAAGACCCTGGAAATCTCAGCTTCAAGACCACGCAAATTCCGAAAGTTATCGGAGGAGAAGACTCGCAGTCGCAAGCTCTTGCTATGACCCTTTATAGGGGCTTGTTTTCAGAGATTGTGCCCGTTTCAACTTCAGCGACAGCCGAAGCGGTAAAAATTACCGAAAACATATTCAGAGCGGTCAATATTGCTCTCGTGAACGAACTGAAACAAATTTACAGAGAGATGGACGTCGATATTTGGGAAGTCATCGATGCCGCTAAAACTAAGCCGTTTGGGTTCATGCCCTTCTATCCAGGTCCTGGGCTAGGCGGTCATTGTATCCCAATAGATCCATTTTATTTAACCTGGAAGGCTCGAGAATTCGGCATCGGCACTCGCTTTATTGAGCTTGCCGGTGAGATCAACTCAAATATGCCTGCCTATGTTATCAACAGGCTGGCTATCGCCCTGGATAATCAACAGAAAAAAGGCCTCAATGGATCGAGAATTTTAGTCGTCGGATTGGCTTACAAGAAAAATATTGATGACACGCGTGAAAGCCCGTCTCTTACCCTCATTGATTTGCTTGAAGCGAGAGGAGCGATCGTGGATTTCCACGATCCTTACGTCCTAACAATTCCTCAAACTCGGAAGCACGGACCTCTCGCAAACCGACAATCCGTTGGGCTAACCGACGCCAATGTGCGTTCGTATGATTGTGTTTTGATTGCTACGGACCATGATGAGATCGATTATAAAAGTCTGGCCGAGATGAGTAGGCTTGTGGTCGATACGCGAAATGCCTGTAGAAGAAATGGTATTACGGGAAGCCATATAATTTCCGCGTAAATTATTGCCCTCTGGCCCAAGTTGAGCGACTGAACCTGCGATGGTATAAGCGTTTGTCATGTCCCAATCTGCGCAAAAAGGCTTGGCCGAAATCATCCTCGAGATCGTGGAGGTAACCCCTCCGATCGTCCCGCTAGGTGCTAACGGATATGCCGCTCACGTTGAAGTAGCCATGTCCCGGTCACGCGCGGACCTGGTCGGCCAACCAAGCGGCCTCCCGTTGAATGAACGTTTTCCCCCGACCTAAATTGATTTTTCCATCCCAAGGACCGGCGTGAACATGTCTGGCTATCGCGGGGCTACAGGTACATCGCCGGGCTACAGCGATTAGCCGCATCGTGCTGCTTGTATTGTTGAGGGGATAACCATCGCTGTCCAGCTCGGATGGCTCGGGAGAGCCGCTGTTATCGATATAACTCCCTTGCTGCGCGTTCTTTAGACAGTTGAGAAACGGATAATCTCCGCCGATCTGCCGAAAATTCAGGTTCACTTGTGATCGGCCGCCATTAAAAGCCGCCGCTACTGTCCATCCGGAAGGCGAAGGGGTTGGCATTGGTGTTCGTGTTGGTGTTAGAAATTTGTCGCCTGTGCCCGGCTCGGGCGATTCAGCGAGGTGTTAATGAGTTTTGACGCTCAGTCGTCGAAATAGTCAAGACCTTTCAACGACCTGGCGGCATGGCGCGCGGGGGCACTAAGATTTGGTTGGGGTTTTGGCGTGGCCCGAAGATTGGCCGAGGAGGATGAACGTCTTTCGAAGCACTTACGCCAGCATGCGATGCGCCACCGAAGGTTAACGGAATGATCAGTTTTTCGTCGCTGGCGTTGAGCACCACCTGATCGGGCGTCACCGCCTCGACACGCCAGCCGCCGATTTCGCCGTTGAGGCCAACCCAGCTTCCGAACGGAGATTCCGTTGAGGTTAGAAACGCCTTGGTGATCGTTCCATCGATAAAGACGCCTTTGAGTTTAATGTCTCGATCACGCAACGGGGGCGGCGGTGCAGGAAGTGCCACGGGCAGAACCACCGCAACAGGCGTTCGGCTTCGGGAGAATAGTGGGCGCTGCGAGATATTCTCAAATCCAGCGCGGGAGCCGGCATCAACAGCACCCGCAGCAGATGCACGCGTGCCTAACCCTGCCGGCGCGCTTACGATCGAGGCTTCCACCGATAACACCGCTACAATGGTAGCGGCAACGACTAGGCCGACCCATCCAGCAAGACCGATGATCATAAGCTGTAGTCCGCGCCGCAGCTGGGCGAATTCAGAACGTTTCGGTAGATCTTTGCGTCCCAGCAACGCTGCGTACAGGCGCGACATCCTCAATCCGGCGGGCAGATCCTTGAGGTAGGCAGTTTGCCCAAATAGCCGTTCGGTGGCCGGCACCAAACTATTCACTGGTCGCGTTCCGCCAATGTCGCTGCAGCATTCGATCGCAAGCCGCCCGCAGAAAATGACAAATTGCCTCGCATGGCGCTCTTTCTGGAGGGGCTGACCGATGCCTCAGTCAATGGTGAGAATCCTACCTCGAGCCAGCAATCGCAGGCGATCCAACCAGCTTATTTACCAAAAGAGGGTTTCGAAGGACCAACGTTGATCCGGCGGTGCAGTTCGGCGTCGCCGTACCGCCGGCGGCGATCAACGCTAGGGCACAGCAAGTTAACAGTATATTAAAATTAGCTGTTGCCGATGTCATTAATGGCCATTAAAGTGAGATCATTTCTAATTGTAGCTTTTAACTGATTGCAGGTTAATCTGATGATTAATTACAGCGGCACGTGCAGCGGTACTGATGGGCACGAAGCTTGGCTGTCGCAGCCGCACTGGTTGGAGTGACCTTGCTTGCAGTGGTACCTGCAAGGCCACGCCGATTATCTGGGATTTTGCCTCACTTACCCCGTCGTCCGGCTCTGCAAACCACGACAACATAGGCACTACATCCTTCACTTCAACGGTGTAACGATAGGGGCAGCCGGATTCACCAGCTCAGCCTCATTAGCCGGTGCCGCTAATGCACGTACCTCAAGGACACCGGGGGGAGACGAACAACGGCTCGGCTTGGTCAACGATCCCCAGCACGAGATTAGGGGAACTGCCGTTGAAGCGCTTTAGCCTTGATAAACCTAACGAATTTGCTTGCCGGTAATTTGCGTTTGTAGGAGGGTTTTGTATTTGCGGGAAGGCGCTATTGGGCATTCACCGGGCAGGATAGATCAATGGCTTTGTTCTGTTTATCTCGTTAGCAATCGACTGCTGTTCCTGCATTGCCATCCACTTCTGACGCTCTTCCTCTTGCGAAGCCCACGGAAAAATACGTCGCGAGCGCGCCTCAAGCACAGCGCTATAATGACCCTCGCTAAGCCACTCGTAGGGATTTGGTGCGCCCGGAGGCCTTCCTGATAAGTCCACCATTGAAGGCGAAGCGGCAAGTCGCTGCGCGGGCTGATTTGACGCCTGCTGCTGGGGCTGTTGGCTTTGTGCTAGCTCGTTTCGCGACGATTGATAGGGTTGCGGCGCAAAAGGGCCTGACGTTTGCGGTCGTTTAAAGCCACGCGCGCGTGCGGACGGCCCCATGGTGGCGTAACCAGTTCGCTGAAACTCAGGACCCGCCGCCGCTGCTAACGCCTCCCCTTGAAGCCGTCGAAGTTCTCCCTGAGCCGTCTGAGCGTCGGCCTGCTGACCCACGAACGCGACTAGAAATGTAATGGCAAAAAACGAGCAAATCTTAATGTCGCTGCCCATAACGGCTTCTTCCCCTCACGGTTGAGCCTCGTGAGATATAGCCGTCGGACGATTATATCGGGTGAACCCGAACGCTCAAAGGCCGCGCGCGGATCGAACCGGGCATTAACCAAGCATCGGTTGTAAGCATCCGACGAGCAGCGCGGCGCGCCCGAAGAGAGGACCTGCCCGCTAACAGCAACCCGCATATTCATTGAATAACTTGAACGCCTGCCGCTTCAGTTGATACCACCTGTGTGTCCCACAGCCAACCGTATTTTATGGGCAAGCTCAGAGGAACTAGGCGTCCCCTAGGGGAATCGAAGTGCGCTCTCAAAAACACCGATAAAACGGGCACAAATCAGCTTAGCTGGTGGGTGAGTGATACCACCGGCGTATACCACCTTCAAGGCTTTCCCCGCTTCCCCGTTCGAGGCTTGATGGCGGCTACTAACTTACGCCCGGTAACCTCCGCCCTTGATGAAGATTTGAGGTAGTCGAAATCCTCCCGATAAAACACCAGACGGACTTGGCGGGCGGCGCTCATCCCCCACCTCTACCCCACGTTCATGCTATCGTGGCGTTCAATCACTAAAAGGAACCGAGCCATTTCTTGAAATGATCAGCGATGCTTCTCTCGCAACAGTTTTGCTCAACAAACGCCTTAGAGTTACTAATTATAGAATTCCTCAGAGGATTATTGGTTTCCAGCAGTAAAATCGCATTACCGAGCGATGATACCGACTTTGGCTCGACTAAAATTCCTGTCTTCTCGTTCAAAATATAATCGGTAATGCCGACCGAATGAGTGGCTATAACGGGGACACCAAGATACATCGCCGCAACGAGCGTTACGTGGCCGCAAGGAGCATCCGTCCGGTCAAGCGGTATGACAGTTGCCTTTGAAAAGGCCATTATATTCATGGCCTGACCAAATGGGATGTTGGTCTGAACTTCAACGTTGGCGGGAATATCGATGTTCAACAGGTTTTCTGGTCGAGCGACCAGCGCGAATTTGGTGTCAGGGAGCGCGCGGGCCGCGTCCGCGAACGTTCGGTAATCTCGCGAGTTTCCGCCTATGGCCGAAACATATTCTCCAGCAATGATTGGCGTATCAGCGTTATTCACGGTCGGGGGATTGACGCCCCAATGGATGAAATCGAAGCGACTCCGATCTACCTGGAAGGCCTTTGAGTAGAGGTCGCGCTCCATCCCAGAAAAGACTGCGAAGCGGTCGATCCGACGAAAGGCCAACGAAAATATGTAACGCTTGAGCGGCCCTGGAAGCGTGGTGAAATTGAACGCGTGAGCGAACAATGTGATCTTCATCCTAAGCAGGGTCGAGAGCACCGCGCACCAAAACGCTAAGGTTGGCTCGTGCGTCAATAAAACCGACGCGCCTGTTTTTCTGGCAAGCATCACGGCCCTGAGGCTGCCAATAAACCGCGATGCATTGAAGATGCGAAACTGAAGCGAGTTTGGGCAAGTCACGAAGTTAAAGTGGACTACGTCAGAAAGTAGCGGCTCGACCCATCTCCAATCTTTTCCTTGGAGAGAACAGCAGACTACCGATGTATGAGCGTTCACGGACGTAATCCTTAATCAACAAAGTCGCCACGTTACCCCACGTTGCCACCCCCGCCTAGCCCTGGAATAGGTCTGTTAACGGCTTAAAAGTTCAAATTTCGATCCCGGTTAACGGGACGAACTAGCCTTCCGCATCCCCTCTCTTTCAGGAGAGGAGCGGTAATGTGCACGGCCTCAGCTTTAGCCACCGCTGGCCGCTTAGACCGCCAGAATCATCCTGCCAAAGAGCCCCGGCAATAATGAATCGCTGGGATTCCAAAAACGTACGTTGTATATAATCTAAATGACCGTATAGTTCTTATACAGCTTGTGAGAGGAGCAATGAGGCCATGAGCGGTCGGTCATCCGAGCCGGTTGCTAACTACCTATCCCCTCCCGCCTGAACCTCCAGCAGACGCCAATCCTGACGCGGCCTTGCCGCTGGCTCCCAACGAATAGACTTCATACTCACCATTCAAAACCGGATAGTTGTACTGGTAGGGGCGTCCCCACGGGTCCAGCAAGTTCTTCGCCTTTTTGAGATACGGCCCATTCCAGCGCGGCGCTTCCGGGGTAGCCTCGACCAGGGCCTTCAGACCAACGCTGGCACTCGGGTAGGAGCCGTTCTCCATGTAATAGAGCTCGAGCGCGGTCCCGATATTCTCGATTTGAAGCTGGACCGACTGGGTCTTGGCCTTGCCGAAATATCCCATCAGTTGCGGTGTCGCGACCGCCGTCAGGACGGCAAGAATTCCCATAACAACCAGTAGCTCAAGAAGCGTATAGCCTGCATCATTTCGGTTCCGGGTCCGCAAGCTCGGCCGCCAACTCCGGAACAGCTTCGCGAAATGAGTTTTCGTGTTCGTCAGCATATTGATCGCCCCTGGATTTATCTGGCGTGAGTTTCACGGGCGATGCTGCCGGTTAGTTGTCTCCAAAGGGTTGACGAAATGGACCAGCTCGGAACAGGGTGAACGTGAGCTAACTTGGTCGGTAGAAATACTTGGATTTCCGCAATCCAGGCTCAACACTGTTCTTGCCAGGTAACCGGCAAATTGACGTTCCGTTTACGTTACCAATGTCTTTCTTTGCAGATCCGGGCCGCCTCACGCCCGCTATAGCTCGCAAACTAACCACCAATCCGATCCTTGCGCCCCCTTGCGAGCGTTCCGATTTTTTTTGGTTCGCTTTTCGAATTCACGGCGTACCGCAATTTCGCGCAGTAACGTATTGCGGTGATTTTTGCGCCGACTGCATCAATCCATCGAACAAGCTAAAGGGCTCCCTCGCCTGCAGGAAAACTTCCGCGTTGATGGCGGACAGGTCAAACCCATTTCTCTCCAGTCGTTCCTCTATTTCAGATGGAGCAAATGCAGCTTCGTGCCATCGCAATGCGCTGGCTACAGGTTTGCACGGTCATCGTGCTGTGCACCGGCATACCCGCACCGTCCAATCTTTTGCAGAACGGAGGCGATAGCGTTGACCCGATGGGTCTGAAGGATTTTCTCTTTGAGTCGACGATAACGCGGGATTTCCCACCTCGGCTTCTTGTTTTCGTCAACAGGAGAGATCTATGTCGGTGGATTCAGTTTAGACAAAACAAACCCAATCTTGGACTCTGCTGTCGGTGTCGCAGATCCGCGTAACGGCGTCGCGGTCCCCGGCAGGTCGAGCCCGGATTTCCGCGGTAGGAGGCCTCTGTCTAGTATTATAATACCTCAGTTTGGGCATGACCGAGAAATTGCGAACCCGTGTGCCTGCATCTTAACTACGAGGCCCGTTGGTTGGTTATTTTAAGCAGCCCGGTCTGGATCGAGCGGGAGCAACCTCCTCGAAAAATTCTGCTCGGGGCTGGGGAATCTGCGCCTTACGCGCCGATTTGCCAGTTAAGCCATGACGCTCGGGTTAAGCCATTAATGACAAACCACATCGGCGGCATTTTATCTCCTTTAGGGCTGGCGAAACTGCGGAGGCACAGTAGATTTCCTGATATTTGTGACCTATTACAATCGCCCCGAGTTCTTCTTCTTTAGCACTACGGTACTTTGCCTTCGGAGCAGATCATGCTGAATCCCCTCGATCGTGAGAATTTGAAAAAGGCCTTCTCCGCGGCTCATCCTTTTCCGTTCGTCAAAATCGAAAACTTTCTCCATCAGGACGCCGCCAAAGAGATCGCGGCAGCCTATCCGGCGTTTGACGTTGCGCTTGCCGACGGTAGGACATTCCAATCGGTTAACGAGAAGAAGAAAATCCAGATCACGGACACAGCCAAATTCCCGGCTCCGATCGTGCGTTTGAACGAAGTATTGGCCTCACCGCAGTTTTTGTCCGATCTCTCCTACATCACGGGAATGCCAAGGCTGCTTGCTGATCCCGAGCTGGTGGGGGGAGGCATGCATATCACGGGCCCCGGCGGGCGGCTCGATGTGCATGTAGACTTCAACTATATCGAAGAACGCAAACTGCACCGTCGCCTGAACCTGCTTCTGTATTTGAACCCCGTTTGGGATGAAAGCTGGGGCGGCCACATTCAACTCTGGGACACTGCGATTCGAAATTGCGAAGCGTCGTTTGCGCCAACTTTCAACCGCTGCGTTATTTTTGAAACAAACGAGATCAGCTACCACGGCGTCACTCCGATTTCGGCTTCCGCGCCAAAGCCCCGGCAATCGTTTGCGACCTACTACTACACGCGCGAAGCTCCCGCGCATTGGGATGGCGCCGCCCACAGCACGATCTTCAAGGCCCGGCCGGATGAGAAATTCCGCAAATTTTTCGCAATGCCGGCGGAGGCAGCACATCGTTCGCTTAAGTCAGGGATTACATCCGCCAAGCGGGTCGTCAAAAGCATTCTGCAAAAACCCTAGTCTTACTGAGTCAGAAAAGTGTCTGATTCAAAAGGTCGCGGGCGAGGTCCTGTGAGAATCAGTTAGCGGTTGAGATTCAGGCATCGGCAACGGGAGCTGATATGGATCTCCGGACATCAGAC
>Ga0193699_10000204_pt1 | contig 26798 bp, 23 predicted proteins | sample L3c2metaG_FD_160095 | JGI IMG/M metagenome (GOLD analysis project Ga0193699, IMG submission 160095) | Soil microbial communities from a riparian zone of the East river system, Colorado, United States - L3c2 | ecosystem: Environmental > Terrestrial > Soil > Riparian zone | place: USA: East...
GGGAAGGCTACACTTCGGCGGACCGACAACCATTGGCCCATTCCCAGTCCAGCGAGCTCCTCGCGGAGTGACCGTAGTGTCACCCGATCGGGTCCCGAGGCCTCCCGAGTGCAGGGTTACGAGCCCTGCCCGCAGGCGCCGCACTCGGCCCCATCTTCGAAACGTCTCGCGAAGACGCCCTCAATGAGCCGAGCAATCAGAATATAGTCCATACATAAGACTTAAGTCAAGGGGCGGAGTCGCCGCTGTTTCCGCTGTCATTGCCGGGCTTGACCCGGCAATCCATGAGATGGTTCGGCAGCAGCAAACTTACGTAAGACTTCTCTCGACGCGCGATTGTCATGGATGCCCGGGTCAAGCCCGGGCATGACGGCATTTGTCACCCCATTCCAAGACGAAAAAACATAAGTTAGATTTTCGCAATGAAACGCACGACCTGCACGCCAGATTCAAACGGCTTAATTAAGGATCAAGTCGCGCGGCCACGCGCCAAACGCAAAGTCATAGCGGCCGATCAACCGCTCGAGAAAGTCGGCGACCCTTTTGCGTTGTTTACCGAGTGGTCCAGCGACGCCGGTGAAAGGGCTTTTGCCGACTTAGGGTGAAGCGCTGGGTCCCCGCTTTCGCGGGGACGACGTCACGTGCCTACAACCACTTCTTCCACTTGAAGAACAAAATCGGCAGCACCGCGGCGAGCACGATCAAACACAGCGCGAAGGGATAGCCGTAGGTCCAGTCGAGCTCGATCATGCCCGAGTGGAAATTCATGCCGTAGATCGAGGCCACCAGCGTCGGCGGCATGAACACCACCGCCGCGATCGAGAATATCTTGATGATGGCGTTCTGCTGGATGTTGACGACGCCGAGCATGGCGTCGAGCAGGAAGGTGATCTTGTTGGCCAGATAAGTGGCGTGGTCGGACAGCGAGGTTACGTCGCGCTGCATCGACTGCAATTGCAGCTTGGAGTCCTTCGGCCATTTCATGCCTTCGGCTTCGTTGGCGAGAAACGACAGCAGGCGGCCGACCGAGACCTGGCTCTCGCGCACCTTGGAAGTGAGATCGCCCTTGCGGCCAAGCGCCTTGAGCACGTCGTTATACGAGGTCGGCGCCGGCTCATCGTCCGGCTCGAAGATAGAGTGCGAGACCTGGTCGACCTCGGCGGCGATGCGTTCGAGAATGTCGGCGGAGCGGTCGATCACGGCGTCGAGCAGATCCATCAGCACGGTCTCGCCCGACACTTTGGGCGAGCAGGCGCGCGCCAGCTTGTGCTCGACGATGGCGAAGGGCCGCGGGTCGTCGTAGCGCACCGTGCACAGACGGTGGCTCGACAGAATGAAAGTGACCGGCGTGGTCTTGGGTGTCGCGGTGTCGGACTGACACATCAGCGTCGCCGTCATGTAGCGCGCGCCGTTCTCGACATAGAGCCGGCTGGAGACCTCGATCTCCTGCATTTCTTCGCGGGTCGGGACCGCGATGCCGAGAAACTGCTCGGTGAGCTTGTCCTCCTGCACGGTCGGCGAGACCAGATCGATCCATACCGTGCCGTCCGGCGGTGCGTCGCCGGATTCGACCGTCGATCGCTCAAGCGATGTGCCGCGCGGAATGTAGACCGAGAGCATAGGCGCACGCTGGTGTGTCTTGAGGTCCCCGCTCCCAATGACCCCATCGCGCGGCATCGTGCAAGCTTAAATCGCGCAACTAAAAAACCCGCTGCGGCTCGAGCACAGCCGCAGCGTCGTCATGATGAACATGAGTGTCGGGGGAGCCGGCCCGCAGCCCGCAGAAGTTTGGGCGCGGCCGGCACGATCTAACCGCTCGATCGCTTAGGCGCGCAAACGCCTAGTCGCGATCGTAAGGGATCCGGTACGGCGAAACGGTCTTCCGGTCGTCCTTGCAACGAACCGCGGCGGCGACCGCCGAAATTCCGATCTTGCCGTAGCGGTTGTCGAGCTCGGTCTGCTGGCGTTGGTTGTCGTGTTGCTTGGTGTCGTTTTTCTCAGTCGCCTTAGGCGCTTGCATTGTCACGTCGGTTTCTCCGATCCGTCCTTGGTGTTGTCCTCGACCCTGAATCTGGTCGCTAAGTGGGGCTAAATTGCGCGGCTATTGGTGTCCTATCGTGACGATTCGAGAAAGCCGATCACATTTGAAGCAATTTCACTAATATACCGGCGACTATGGTGAACCATCTCTTAACGGCTTGCCGATAAAATGGATTTTGTCGCGAGCTCCGGTGACTTTCGAGGCCCGGGAACCGCCTAAAGTCGGGTGCGGCATTCCTGCCACAGGTTTACAGGAAGCCGCATTTGGACATGCTGAAAACATAGCTATCGCTGGAGCGTTTCGTTTAATTACGCTCTTGATATTCACGGTTGCGGGCGCCGATTCGGGGGCGGCCGAGAAAGAGGAATAAATGGCTGGCAGGGGTTTGTGGGCGGTGCTGATCGGCGCCGGATTGGTCCTGGGCGGCTGCATGCAGTCCACGATGGAGCCGGCTTCGGAAGCTAATCTGACGGTCCGCGACAAGAAGTTGCTGGCGGCGGCGCCTTATGAAAAGGCCGACATCGCAGAGCCCTTCAAGCGCCATATCGTCAACTATCACCGCAAGGAACTGCCCGGCACGATCGTGGTCGATTCCGACGCGCGCTACCTCTATTACGTGCTGCCGGAAGGCAAGGCGATCCGCTACGGCGTGACCGTCGGCGACGAAGCGCTGGCCTGGTCCGGCGTTGCCAAAGTCGGCCGTCTGACCGAGTGGCCGACCTGGACGCCGACCGCCGAGATCAAGAAGCGCATGGACGTTCCCGATTTCGTCGGTTCCGGCCCGCAGAACCCGATGGGCGCGCGCGCGCTCTATCTGTTCGACGGCAACAAGGACACGCTGTACCGCATTCACGGCACCAACCAGCCGGAATATATCGGCCAGGCGATCTCCTCGGGCTGCATCCGCATGACCAACGAGGACGTCATCGACCTGTACAAGCGGGTCAAGACCGGCACCGTCGTCGTCGTGCTGGCGCCCAAGCAAGGCGACTCGCCGTTCAGCCCGCGCATGGCCTCGAGCGGCACCCTGTTCCGCTAAGCGCTCAGCGAGCTTTCCAAATTCAAACGGCGCCTTCGGGCGCCGTTTATTTTTCACCTCTCCCATAGGGAGAGGTCGGCGCACGCAGTGCGCCGGGTGAGGGGTTAAAGTTTATCGAGGGACCTAGACCCCCTCACCCCAACCCTCTCCCCGTTGGGGAGAGGGAGCGGACAGAGTTTGCCGCACCCTTTTGTGTTCAGAAAACGATTAAGCCCCCAGCGTGACGCGCACGATCTCGGGCGTAACGCCCAGGCGCAGCGGCACCTTGCTGGTGCCCAGCCCGCCGGACACGATCAAGTGGCGCCCCTGCTCGACGATATGGCCATACGCAAAGCGCGCGCCATAGGCCGATGGCGCCCAGACGGGCGGCACGAAAGGCAGCCTGATCTGGCCGCCATGGGTGTGGCCGGCCAGCGTCAACGCGACGCGCGCCGGCACCTCCGTAAAAATGTCGGGCTCGTGCACCAGCAGGATCACAGGATCGTCGGTTTTGATCTTGGCCATTGTGCCCGGCAAGTCGTCCTCGCCGCGGAATGAATTGTGCCCGAGATAATGCGCGATCTGGTCGTCGATGCCGGCCAGCCAGAATTTGGCGCCCGGCTCGCCGAGCAGCACGGCATCGTTCGACATGATCGGGATGCGCACCTCGCGCAGCGCGTTGCGCACGCCGTCGATGTCGTACCACCAGTCGTGATTGCCCAGGATGGAGTAGACGCCATAGCGCGCCTTGAGCCGCGCCAACTCGCCCGCCCAGGCGGCGTGCGGCACGTGCTCGGTGATGAAGCGATGCGTTGCGAAATAATCGCCGAGGATCACCACCAGATCGGAGTTTAGCGCAATCGCGGTGTCGACCACTTCGCGTACGCGCGCGAGCCCCATGTTCGGGCCGCCGGCGTGGATGTCGGCTATCACGGTGATGGTGAGGCGGCGGCCGGCCGGCCAGTTGCGCGGCACCGGCGCGTAATCGGTGACGACCAGACCATTGGCTTCGGCGGCGGCGTAGGCCGTGGTGCCGGCGCCGAGCACGCCGGCCATGCCGGTCAGAGCGAGGCCGCGCGTCAGCAGCCCGCGGCGCGTCATCTTGAGCGGCGGCGGCGCCATTGCCCTTGGATGAACGATGGTCATGAACTGCTCATTAGCCTCAAAACTATGAACGGACGGTGGATGTGGGTTGTGAAAAACCGGGGCATTACATCTTCATCCTGCCCCGTGCGGACCGGGCCGTGGCGTGCGGATCGAGCGGCATCGGCGTCGGCTTTCCGGCCATTTCCTCGGCGGCGGCGATTTCCTCGTCCTTAGGCAGCGGTGGCGGCGGCGGCTCGCGCACGTCCCATTGGCACATGCGAAAGCCGCTGCGGCGCTCGGCCAGATCGAGATGGATGTGCTCTTCATGATAGCCGTCCGAGCCCGGCCCCAGCACGGTGGTGAAACGGGCGCAGACGCTCTCGCGCAGCCCGGCGCGAAAATCTTTCGAGACCTTGATGTCGGTCGGCATGACCACGCGGCCGTCGGTGAAGGTGAAGGAACGGACATCGACGGCATTGCCTTTGCCGTGCTCGCTCATCTGGGCGCCGATGATGCGGTTGCGGCCGCGGCAACTGTAGTCGTCGTAGGTATCGAGTTGGCGCAACAGCCCGCCGGTCTTGGCGATGCGGGGCGCGGCTTCGTCGTGCACCCAGGACGCCAGCGATTCCGCCATGGCGCAGCGCAGGATCGGCGCCGGCTTGATCGCAATCTGCGTATTGCCCGTCATCCGCACGGCGCTGAGCTCGACCAAATCGCCGCCGCCGCAGCCGCCCGGTCCGATGAGCCGCGGGATCGAGGCGATGACCGCGAGCGCTTCCAGCCGCAGGCGGCAGGCCGACGGCTCGCTGGTGACCTCCTCGGATTTGAAATCGGGTCCGGCGGCCTCGCGGAACGTGCGCGGCTCGGCCCAGACCGGCGGCAAGTGCGGACGCGGGCGCGGCAAGGGCACCGGTGCCGCCACAGCCTGCGCCGCGGTCTGCTCGGGCGACGCGGCCACAGGGCTCAACAGGCCGCCAAACGCGCCGGCCATGACTAAAATCGCGATCCTCAGCCTCATGGCGGCGATGTCTGCCATAAATACGGTATTTTGCGGGAGATTTTCTCTCTCTCCGGCACGCCATTGCGAGCCGCCCCCTGCGCCCGCTAACCTTGATCCCGGCCAGCGAGGGGCTGGCCCAACGATCAAGAAACGCGACCGCGCACGACAGGGATCATGCGCCGATAAAAAGAGAGGGAACGCCATGCTGGGCCTGATGCAGGACTGGCCGATGCTGCTTCATCGCATCATCGACCACGCCGCCAAATTTCACGGCGACCGCAAGGTCATCACACGGTCCATCGAGGGGCCGATCGTCGAAACCAACTACCGCGAGATCCGCGCCCGCGCGCTGAAGGTGTCGCAGCGGCTCGAGAAGGACGGCATCAAGCTCGGCGACCGCGTCGCGACCTTGGCCTGGAACACCTGGCGGCATCTGGAATGCTGGTACGGCATCGTCGGCGTCGGCGCGATCTACCACACCGTGAACCCGCGCCTCTTCCCGGACCAGATCGTCTGGATCGTCAACCACGCCGGCGACCGCCTGATGTTCGTCGATCTCACCTTCGTACCGCTGCTGGAAAAGATCGCCGACAGGCTGCCGACCATCGAGCGCTACGTCATCCTGACCGACGCCGCGCATTTGCCGAAGACGACGCTGAAGAACGCCGTCGCCTACGAAGACTGGATCGGCGAAGTCGACGGCGATTTCCAATGGCGTTCGTTCGACGAGAACACCGCCGCCGGCATGTGCTACACCTCCGGCACCACCGGCAATCCCAAGGGCGTGCTCTACTCGCACCGCTCCAACGTGCTGCACGCTTTCATCGCGGCGCTGCCGGATTCCAAAGGCATTCGCTCCAGCGATGTGGTGATGCCGGTGGTGCCGATGTTCCACGCCAATTGCTGGTCGCTGGCGTTCTCGACGCCGATGGTCGGCGCCACATTGGTGATGCCCGGCTGCAAGATGGACGGACCGTCGATCTACGAGTTGCTCAACACCTACAAGGTCTCGTTCACCGCGGCGGTGCCGACCATCTGGCTGATGCTGCTGCAGGACCTGGAAAAGACCGGCGACAAGCTGCCGTACCTCAAGCGCGTCGTCATCGGCGGCTCGGCCTGCCCGCGCGCCATGACCAAGACCTTCCAGGACGTCTACGGCGTCGAGGTGGTGCACGCCTGGGGCATGACCGAGATGTCGCCGCTCGGCACGCTGTGCACGTTGAAGCCGGAATACGCGCAACTCACGGGCGACGCCCTGCTCGACGTGCAGATGAAGCAAGGCCATCCGCCGTTCGGCGTCGACATGAAAATCACCGACGACGCCGGCAAGGACGTAGCCTGGGACGGCAAGAGCTTCGGCCGCCTCAAGGTGCGCGGGCCGGCGGTGGCCAAGAGCTATTTCAAGGGCGAAGGCGGCGAAGCCTTCGAGGCCGACAACTGGTTCGACACCGGCGACGTCGCCACGATGGACCAATACGGCTACATGCAGATCACCGACCGCGCCAAGGACGTCATCAAGTCCGGCGGCGAATGGATTTCCACCATCGATCTGGAGAACCTCGCCGTCGGCCACCCGAAAGTGGCCGAAGCCGCCGCGATCGGCGTGTCGCATCCAAAATGGGACGAGCGGCCGCTGCTGGTGATCGTCTTGAAGAAGGGCGAGAGCGCGACGCGCGAAGATATCATCGGCTTCATGCAGGGCAAGGTCGCGAAGTGGTGGATGCCGGACGACGTCGTGTTCGTCGACGAAATTCCCCACACCGCGACGGGGAAGATTCAGAAGATCACGCTGCGGCAGCAGTTCAAGGATTATGTGTTGCCGGGGGTGCAAGCGGCGGAGTGAGGGTGGGCAATAAGTCCTGATCTTTTGATCTGTAAGCGATGGAGCCTACCTCATGGTCGCCAGACGGCATCACTACGTGCCCAAATGCTATCTAAAATCATTCTCTTTAAACAATGGACGCAATAAAAAATTCCAGTTGCTTGTTTTCGATGCGGCCAGCAAAAAACGATTTGTAACAGCCTCCGAAAATGTTGCCTTAGAGCGGGATTTTAACACCATAGACCTAGACGGACATCCGCCTGACGCATTCGAAAACGCGATGGCCAGCGTAGAAAGTGAGATTAGCTCAGCCGTGGCCCACATTGTTGAAACAAAGTCCCTCGCTAGTGAAAATGATCGAACCCTTTTACTGAATCTTATTGGCTTGCTTCACGTTCGAAATCCTAGACTCCGAGAAATAACTCGATCATTTCGTGAACGCGTAGCACAACGGATATTAGATATTGCTTTGTCGAGCCGCGAAATGTGGGACTCGCAAATGAAGAAGGCCAAGAACGCCGGCGCCATGGCTCAGGACGCAGACACCGACTACGACAAAATGAAGAAATCCTACAGCCCTGCCAATTACAAGATTGAAATTCCAAGCGAAGAACACGTACGAAGCGAAATGGATACGTTCAATCACGCATTACCCTTCTTGTTCGAACGAAAATGGGTGCTGGTGAAAGCTCCCGAAGATTCGCCGGGGTTTGTTACATGCGATCATCCTGTCTCTCTTACGTGGTCGGAACCTCAGTTTGGACGCATACCTTTAGGTCTAAGAACAAAGGGCACCGAAATATTTTTCCCTATATCTCCCAACCTGGCGGTCGTTGGCGCGTTTGAGCTTGAAAACGGCGAAGCAGATTTCAACGATGAACAGGTCGCATCGTCTAACGGTACGACTATTTTAAACGCTCATCGGCAGGTCTACGCCGGACGCGACGATTTTCGGTATCAAATTGACCAAAAACAGAAACCTCAACCGGCGTCAGCTCTTATTACCGATAAAAAATTCACACGCTCGGCATAGTTTCCAGCCGTCGCCCTTCGAGGCTCGCTCCGCTCGCACCTCAGGGTAGAGGATCAAGAGATCGGGAACTATGGCCACCGCGACTGACCTCCGCCGCCTCGCCCTTGCGCTCGAAGGCACGACCGAAGCGCCGCATTTCGACCGTACGGCGTTCAAGGTCGCGCGCATCTACGTCACGCTGGCGCCCGACAAGCGCACCGCCAATTTCGTGTTCACGCCGGACGAACAAGCGCTCAGGTGCACGGTCGCGCCCGATGCATTCGAGCCGGTGCCGAATGCCTGGGGCAAGAAGGGCTGGACCACCGCCACGCTGGCAAAGCTGAGCATGCCTGAGCTGAAGGCCGCGCTCGCGATGGCTCACGCGCACGCCCAGCCGAAGAAGAAGACGCTGCGGCGGTAGTACGTATCCCGCTCATTCCCGCCCCCCGCCTGCGCGGGGGCAGGCTCCAGCGGGAATCCAGTTCTTCACTCCGAGCCAATTAGCCCTGGGTCCCCGCTTTCGCGGGGACGAACGGAGATGAAATTTCGCCGCAGGGGTGCGCTGACGCCTTACGTGCCGTCGGCCTGGGCGTTGGCGACTTGCGACGGGACTGGTTCGTCGGCGCTGCGCAGAACGATGATCTGGTTGAACTTGCCGTCCTCAAAAGCCTGCACGAATTTGTCGTAATCGCGCACCGATATACAGCCATTCGACGCCCCTTCCGCGCCGAGCAAGTAGGAATGCGCCAGAATGCCGTCGCGGCCAAACATATTGCCGCCGCCAACCGGCTTCATGCGCAGTGCGCGCACGCCATGAAACGGCTTCTCGCGGAAGCTGACAGCATAGACGTTGGGCGGCGTCACGCCGACATCCTTGCGATGAACCGACTCCGGATCGTCCATCCACTGGCCGTAACCCGAATGCGCCTCCAGTCTGTCGCCGTCCGGCAGATAGACCACACGCTTGTTGATGTCATACAGCGCCGTGTTCGGATTGGCGGCAAGCACAGCCTTGGCGGCGCGATGCGGATCCGCGAACAATTTATCGAAGAAACCGAGATCGCCGGACTTAGGCTGCGGCGGCAGCGCAGCGAGCTGCGGTTCGGTCACCACCGGCACGGTGCGGACCACAGTTTGGGGCGCAGGGTCCTGGCGCGCGATATCCTGACGCGCGATGCTGTCGGGCCGTGGCAGCGGCAAAGGAGTTGCGACCTCGATGCTCGGCAGGCGCACATTGCCGGCGGAAGGGAAGCGAGTCGCCAACAAAGTCGACAGGCCGCCGTGCGGCTTCCAGGCATTGTCTTGCGCCGCGCGCAGGCTGAGAGCGGCAACCTGCGCCTGCCCTTCGCGCCAGGTCTGAGCGAAATTGAAATCGGGGTCCGGCAGATCCAGAGCCATCGAGGACCGCAAATGAGGTGCAAAGACGGAACGGCCATGCGGAAGCGGCAGGTATATTGCCGCCGCGGCCACCGCGCTGACTCCGGCGACCCCCAGGCCAACCCATGCGATGGCAAATGACATCCGCGCAAAGGAGGTCGGCCACTGGGACGTGACGCGCGCCGGACGTCCCGATCTCTCTGCCGTCCTCACATCAGACATCAGTCCGCCTAAAAACTCTGGTGCGGCTCGGCCGCCATTGCGGCCATCTTAGCCCATCGGGAGGCCCGTTGGGAATTCGGAACTTTGGGATAATATGGCATGGCAAACAGCGCCGAAATTGTGGTCGCCGGGCACCATCCACGACGAGGCAGCGGCGCCGCGCCTCACGGTAGCGCCTTACGTGGTTACAGTTCAGGACTGTTCGCCGCCGGGGACGCGAGCGGCGGAATGATCTGCTCCGCCAATTTGTCCAGATCAAGGATGATGCCCTGCCCGCGAGCTTCACGTTGCGCGCTTAGACACACTTGAAGCTGCTCGGTCGCAGCCCGAAGCGCACAGGTGCTCATATCGAGATGATCGCGGATGGCTTTTCGCCTCGCAGGAGAGAACGCCTTTCGCGAAGCCAGGACGACCCCATCGGCGATTATCTCTGCGCGCAGCGACGCGATCCGCCACCTCAGATTTTCTTCGTCGTAAGCTACGTTTACCGACTGCGGATTCCGTCCATCTTCTTTATTGTCTACTCGTCCTACCACGCCCACATTGCGCGATCAAAGAAGGCTGCGGGATATGGTTGGGCAAAAGTTCTTTGGTGCGGTTCTTCTTCGCCAAACGATCGTGACCGTCGTGGTTCGTTATTGCCTTCCGCAAAGGACCGCGGCAGTCGTGCCATCACAGGCTTGCTGCTCGATTCATACTTTCGCGGAATGGCTTTATCCGCGACGGCGCGTTCTCTGCCGTGCATCAGTTTGATGATCGCCGCATCCAGACCATAAATGTCGTCACGCGTCACAAGGTTGCCGGCCTCGTCAACCGACGCGGTCTGGTAAGTGATGTGCACAGGAATCGGCCGATGAAGGTTGATGGTGCGCTCGGCATCGCCGTAAAGATCGCGGATGCGCGCGGCGGTCATGCCCTCTTTCGGCTGTGAGACCGACAGCAAAGCTTCGGCGTACTTGTCCGGATTTTGCACGCGCATGCAGCCGTGGCTGAGCGCCCGTTTATCCTGCGCGAACAGATTCTTGTTCGGCGTATCGTGCTGATACACCAGGAACGGGTTCGGGAAATTGAAGCGGATGCGGCCCAGCGCATTCTTCGGGCCCGGCGGCTGATAGACGCGGACGGAACCGTCGTGGTTGCGGCCGACCTTCAACCCGATGCGTTCGAGCGCGCCGGAATCACGTTCCAGCGCCGGGAGATATTCGTTGCGGATGATCGAGGGCGGCACGTTCCACGTCGGATTGACAGTGAGATACTTCATCGTCTCGCTGAGCAGCGGCGTGGCCATGTCGCCCGGCTTGCCGACGACGATCTTGGTCGCCCAGAGAGGCTTGCCGCGATCCATGAGCTGCAGCGCGTATTGGGGGATGTTGACCATCACGTAGCTGGCACCGAGATCGCGCGGCAGCCAACGCCAGCGCTCCATATTGGCGACGATCAGATCGGCATTGGACATTTTAGCGCCGCGTTTCGGAGCGCCGGGGGTGGTCATTGCCTTAGCGAGTTGCGCTTTCAGCGCCTTGTAGCCTGGCTGCGGCGGCTCGAAGCCGTCGAGTGTCGCCGTCACGTCTTTCGACGCGGCAAGCTGCGAAAGCACTTGTGCCGGGCCGATCGTGCCCGGCGGATAGAGAATGGCGGCGCTGACCCGGGTATAACTCACGCGGCCCGAACTGGCGTGCCGGGCATAGGTCAAAAGCGAGAGGGTCAGTTTGAGTTCTGCCGCGGCGGCGTCCTCAGGATTCAGGAACGGTGGAAGCTCCGGTCGCGGATAATCGGCGGGATCGAGTCCTTCCCGCGCCACGTACTTCAGATGATCGATGGCAGCCTGCGCCTGCGCGGTCGGTGCCCCGTCTGCGATCCAGAGCGGCTGAAAGTCGCGCTCCTTGTAGAACGCGTCGACGGCGGTCTGTTCATCCTTGCGGTCGGTCAGGCGCGCCACGCGCTCTGAAATCAGTTTTTGCAGGGCTTGGCGACGTTGAGCCTCATCGATGGAGATCGCTGGCGTCGCCGCGCCGTCGGGTGCTGTAATGGCGGGTACGGTAACGGCGCCGGGCGCCTGCGGTTCCGCCCCCGGCATTGGGGAAGCGACGCTGTCATTCCCACTCTCGGCCGTTTCGCTTCCTTGTGCCTGTGCGGCGAACGCAGGCGTCGAAAATGGCGCCAGAGTAACCAGTGCAGCGCAGAGAAAAGAGGATGCCAAAAGTACCGCGCGCATGAAAAAGCCACTTTCCAACGTGAGTTCGATCAATAACCGTTTGAAGGGGCAATAGGTTCAATTGGAAAATTGATTTCCCCAGATGGCGCGAGCACCGGACTAACTGAAACAGAAAAAGGCCCGGCGCGGCCGGGCCTTCGTTGCAATCGAATAGTTACTTATTGTAGTTGAACTGCGGCATCGCCTTCAACTGATCCTTGGTCGCGTCCAGCACCGCGTGATCCGGATAGTTCCGGTCGGACTTTGTCGCCTTTGCATCCGCCGTATTCGCACCGGTCGTCGCAGCGGGACGATTAGTCGTGGAACTCGTGGTGGTCGAAACCGGAGCGTCGACCCATTTGAGCTGTTCGAACTTTACGCCGACGGCATGTTCGCCCATGCCGAGAAAGCCGCCTACGCCGACCGCGACGGTATCGATCTTCCCGCTCTTATCGAGCATGAGTTCCTTGATATCGCCGATCTTCTCATTTTGCCCGTTGTAGACTCACCGGCGCAATGTGTCGCCATCGCCGCATGAACGAGCATTCATGGAACGGCCGATTGGCGCGTCGCTTCAAGCCGCGCGGACGGTCTTGATAAAATTGTCGAGTTCTTTTTGCAGATTGCGGCTCTCGCTGGAGAGCACCTGCGCGGCGCGCAGCACCTTGGCGGCTTCGGTGCCGGTCTCCGACGCGTCGCGGTTGACCGCGGTGATGTTCTTGGCGACATCAGCCGCGCGTTGGGCGGCCTGCGCGATGTTGTGGGAAATTTCCTGCGTCACGTGGCTCTGCGAGTTCACGGCGGATGTGATGGATTGGGAGATCTGTGCGATTTCGCCGATCGTGCCACTGATGAGGTTGATGGCGGCGACAGATTCCTGCGTCGTGTCCTGGATGCCTTCGATCTGCGTCTTGATGGCTTCGGTGGCATTGGCGGTCGCGGTGGCCAGGTTCTTCACCTCGCTGGCGACGACGGAAAAACCGCGCCCGGCTTCCCCTGCCCGCGCCGCTTCAATCGTCGCATTCAGCGCCAGCAGGTTGGTTTGACGCGCGATGGCGCTGATCATGGCCACCACCTCGCCGATCTGGTTGGCGGACTGGGACAGTCGCGCGATGCGGGTGTCGGTTTCCTTGGCCTGCCGCACGGCATCGGCCGCGATCTCGGTGGAGCGCTTGGCCTGACGGCTGATTTCGTCGATGGAAAAACCGAACTCGGAGGTCGCGTGCGCGATCGACTGCACGTTGGCGGACGCTTCGTCAGAAACAACGGTCGCCTCGGCCGACAGGCCCTGCGTAGCGCCGGCATTGCGCGTCAAAGTGCCCGCCGCCGTCTCCAACTCGACCGCGGCTGAGGAGACCGTGCTCACGATGTTGCCCACGGCTTTTTCGAATTTATCCGCAATGTCGCGGACCATGGTCTCGCGCTCAAGCGCAAGCACCCCGGCAGCTTGCTTTTGTTCGCCTTCCAGCGCTTCCAGCCGCATCAGGTTGTTCTGGAAGGTATTCGCCGCCTGGGCGACGTCGCCGATCTCGTCGCCGCGCGCCGTATAGGGGATGCTCAGCCCGCGCGTTCCGCCCGCCAGCCGCAGCAGCATCGACGCGAGCTGTTGGATCGGCCGGCCGATCGAGAGCACGCCGAACACCGCCGCGCCGATCAGGATGCAAATGACGAACAGGCCGAAGCCCAAGTTGAGCCGCGCGCTTTCGTTCATGCGCTCGGTTGCCACGGCCATTCGCTGCGCGGCGCGCGTCTGCGCCGCCGAAATCGCCTTCTCGACGAGATCGTCGATCTGCTTGCCGGTTTTTTCGTTCGCGGCGAGCGGCGCGGTGATTTCCGCGTAGTCCTTCTTGAGCCGGGTCATCTCGGCCGCGGTCTGCGAATACAGATTGGCCAGGCGATTGAGTTCGATCAACCGGTTGCAATCCGAAGCGTCACTGCATTGCAGCAGCGCGCCGTTGAGCAGGGAATCGGCAACGTTCAAGTTGCGCTGCAATTCGGCGAGTGCCCCGTCCGCCTCGCGTTCCGAAATGGCCAAACGGATTTCGCGGGTGCCGATCTGCATGCGCTGCAAACCGACGCTGGCGCGCAGCAGGTCGGCGGTGGCGGCCTGCTCGCCGCGCTCCATCTCGGCTTGTTTAGACACCAGCGCGTAGTCGCGGTGCTCATTGGCAATCATGGCCGCGACCAAGACGACGCCCGTGCCCACGGTGAATGCGAGCTTGCTTCCAATCCGGAACTTTATGCTTTTGATATAGGGCAAGGAGAACATCCGATGCGCCTTGGGCGACCCTCTCAAAAGTGGCGCTACGTCCAGAAATCGCGGACGGTCGCTGGACACGGCAGATGCCGCCACAGTACAGAAGAGGCGGTTTAGAGACCGTTAACCACGATGGTTCCCCGACGCCGGGCTGGTTTTATCAAGGAGTTACAATGCGATCTTTCCCCCGTGCCGGTGCCCTTGCGGCATTCGCACTCATTGCCGGCCTGAGCGGGATCATCGCCGCCGGTTCATTCAACCCCGCAGCGGCGCAGGCAAAAACCATGACCACAGCATCAGGACTTCAGATCAGCGACAGCGTCGTCGGCACCGGCGCCTCACCGAAGACCGGGCAAATCTGCTCCATGCACTACACCGGCTGGCTCTACGTGAATGGCGCCAAAGGCAAGAAGTTCGACTCCTCGGTCGACCGCGGCACGCCGTTCGAGTTCCCGATCGGCACCGGCCGGGTCATCAAGGGCTGGGATGAAGGCGTCGCGACCATGAAGGTCGGCGGCAAGCGCACCCTCATCATTCCGCCCGCGCTCGGCTATGGCGCCAGCGGCGCCGGCGGCGTCATCCCGCCCAACGCCACGCTCGTGTTCGATGTCGAATTGCTGGCGGTGAAGTAAAGGCCCTCCCCGCGCGTTGCGGGGAGGATGCCCTACTTGAAATCCATCCGCATCGTGAGCTGTTCGGCCAGCCCGCGAATCATGACGTTGAAGGCGACGACGATCCGGTCCTCGTCTTCGTTCGCGGTGCCGTGCTCAACCGCGTGCGGCAGGTAGCTCGGCCACATCAACATGCGGCCCTTCTCAGCCGGGAAAATGAAGACGTCGGAATTGATCTCGTTCTTGGCGCTATAGGTCGGCTCGAGCATGCGCGATAGCTGCCGCGGCGAGGCGAACATCGTCGGCCCGCAATTAACCGGCGTCTTGATGTAGATAATGCCGCTCAGCAGGCAGTTCGGATGAATGTGCATGTGGTGGCGGTGGTTGGGGTGCGTGATGTTGCCCCACATGTTGGTGATGTAGTGCGAGTCGCGCTTGATCTTGAAAGCGTCGAGCACCTGGTTGGCTTCCGCCATGACCAGATCGGATAGCTCCTTCATGTCCGGATGGTCTTGAATGTTGTCCGGCGTCATATAGGCCGCGGCCTTCGATTGAGAGGCCACGCCAGAGCCGAGCTTTTGCATGTCGCGCAGGGTTTTCTCGATCCGGTCGCAGGCGCTGACGTCGATCAGCTTTCCCGTGAACAGCGGGGTCGGAAACAGCATGAACATTTCTTTTGAGGCCAATTCCATGTCGTTTAACCCGCCAGCCTTGAATAAGTTGGGGGCGCAACGTGAAGCACGCGCCAAAGTCGACCAACCCCCTAAAATGGGCATAAACTAGCTGTGATTTTTAGCTCTCCCCAATTCTGGGGATGCCCGCCCGCCAAGGGTGGACACGCGATGCGCAGGACGGAACGGGACGTGGGAAATTTCTTCGGGCGATTCTCGCGCGCTTCGATGGCGCTGGTCTGCGCCGGATTTTCCGCGTGCGTGCTGATGCTGTGCCTGCTCGGCGGCGCTCATTTCAAACATGGCGCCGAACAAGAGCTTTACCGCGAGACCGAGAACACCGCGCAAATCCTGATGACGACCTTCGACGAGGACGCCGCCAATGTCGACGCCATCCTCACGCGGCTTGCTTCGCAGATCAAGGAGCCCGACGTCTCCATCGCGAACGAGCCGGAGCTATATCGGCTGCTGGCGCGCTATGCCCTGACCCCGTCGATGATCGGGCCTGCCATCATCGACCGAAACGGCATCCTGATCGCCAGCGCCCGCACCAATAATGTTCCCAAGATATCGATGAAGGAGCGCAATACATTTCTGGTTCATGCCATGAACCCGGCCGAATCCAAGCTCTATGTCAGCGCGCCGATGCGCGGCCTGCTGAGCAATGAATGGGCGATCCAGTTTTCGCGGCCGCTGCGCGACGAGACCGGCACGTTCTACGGCGTGGTGCTCGTATCATACCGGCTTTCGCATTTTGTCGAACTCTACGAAAAACTCAAACTCAGCGACAACGGCCTGGCGGGCCTGACCGGCAAAGACGGCGTCGTGCGGATTCGGTCGCTGAGCGGCGTGATTGGCTACGGCACCGCCGTACCGAAAATCGCGCTGGTCTATGAACGAGTTCTCGCCGGCGAGACGAGCGGCACTTTTTTCGGCCGCGCCGACCTCGATAACATCACCCGGATCGGCAGCTTCGTGGCCTCGAAGACAACCCCGTTTTACGTGAGCGTGGGCTACGACATCGACTATCTGCGCGCGCGCTATATCGGGTTCTTCTACGTGCTCGGGCTGTGCTGGTTCGTGCTAACGGCGGCGATGATCGCGACGGTGGCCTTCGTCCGCAGGCTGGAACATATCTCTCAGCAAAATCAGCTCGCGGTGATCAATTCCGCCGTTGCCGAACGGCAGAAGATTTCGGCCGACATGCACGACAGCATCGGCGCCAGCCTGGCGACGCTGCTGGCGCATTTCACCATCGCCAACATCAACGTCACCGACGTCAAACGCCGCATCGGCGAAATCCTGATGGAGCTTCGTTTCCTGGTCGACAGCGCCGAGCCAGTCGACGGCGACCTCAATCTGGTGCTGAGCAATGTGCGCCATCGCATGGGCAGCGGCATCGAGTTGACCGGCATGGAACTGCAATGGCAGGTCGGCGAACTGCCGACCATCGTCGGCCTGACGGCGCGCGATGCGCTGTCGATCAAGCTGATCCTGATGGAAGCTCTCAGCAACGTGATGCATCACTCGAAAGCAAGCAGCGTCACGGTGACGGCGGGCTACACCGATGCGGCGTCGTTGGTGGTCATCACCGTCAAAGACGATGGCTGCGGGTTCAACGCAACGGACGCCGCCGTCTCCGGCCGCGGCTTGGCGAATATGCGCAAGCGTATCCGGTCCGTTTTAATCGGCGGCGCACTGTATATCACCTCATTGCCGGGCCAGGGCACCGCGGTGCGCATCGAATTGAATGTGCCGACAAGCGCGCGCTAATAAATCAGGCTGCGCCGGCGCGCCTCATAAACCGCTTCGGTCTTGGAATGAACTTCGAGCTTGCGGTAAATGCTTTTAAGATGGCTGTGCACGGTCGCCGCGGCGATGCCGCAGATCTTCGAGGTCTCCGTGTAGGAGAAGCCCTTGGCGATCATCTCCAGGATGTCCTGCTCGCGCCGCGTCAAAGTGGTATCGCCGCTTGTGACTTCCGGCTTGGCGCCGGTCGCCTTCGATTGCAGTTTATTCAGAAGCTTGCGCGCGACCATCGGCGACAGCGGCGAACCGCCGCTTTGCAAAAAGCGGATGTCGCGCCGCAGTTCCTCGAGCGCGGTGCCTTTCAGCAGATAACCATCGGCGCCGGCCTCCAGCGCGGAGGTTACCGTCTTCTCGTCGCCGAACGTGGTGACGACCAGCACGTTGCACTCCGCGTCCAGCGCCTTCAGCCTCCGGATCACGTCGATACCCGAAACATCGGGAAGCCCGAGGTCGACGAGCACGATATCCGGCGCCAGTTCCGGTATGGCGGCGACTGCGGCTTTGCCTTCGGAGAATTCCGCGACCACGACGTAGTCCGGATCGGCCTCCAGCGTCGACACCAGCAGCTTACGCGAGGCCAGATCGTCTTCGACGACGGCAATGCGGATGGGCTTCTTGGGCTTGGTGCTGGACACGAAATTCCCCGGGTTTGGCATTCGTAGAAGCTATCACGTTTGGCGGCGGGAACGGGAGGGCCGCCCACGCGTTCTGAAAGAGCCCGCGCCGGGTGACAACCGGCCCCAACGGGGATGACGGACGCAGTTGATTTTGCCGGTTTCTGACTGCGGCAGCAACGCATCGGTACGCGTAGCGTCTAACCTGTTCCCGGCGCGGGCACACGCGAAAGCCACCGCGATTTGATCGCGATGGCCCGTCGTTTCGCGTGACTTTATTCCGCGGCTTGCAGCCTAGGTTGCCCCGTACCGTTCAGACGATCCTGCGCGGCGACCAGACGCTGCATTACCTTGAGGTCGCGGTCGCTCAAGTGCAGGCAGGCATCGGCCCAGACCTGCACGATCCGGTCGAGTTCGGCGAGCGGCACTGGGTTGACCTCACGCCCGGCCTTAAAGATGGCGCGGTTGCCGTTATGCCGCCGCGTGTTGCGCACCATGTAGTCGCGCGCCGCTTCGATGCCCTGCCCCGGTTCGACCACCATATGGATCAGCCCGGCTTCCTTCATCTCGTCGGCGGTGTAAGTCTGACCGCTGAGCATCATCTCCTCGGCGAAGGCGGCGCCGCAGCGGCGCGACACCAGGCTATAGGCGCCCATGCCCGGGAACAGGCCGAACATCGTCTCCGGGAAGCCGAATTTGGCCTGCTTCTCGGCGATGATGATATTGAACGACAGCAGCGACTCGAAGCCGCCGCCAAGCGCGTCGCCCTGCGCCAGACCGATGGTGATCATCGGTAGACCTAGCGTCTTCATGTTGCTGTCGAGAATGCGCACGCAGGATTCGCCGTAAGCCACCAGCGCGGCGCGATCGCGTTCGCGAATGCGGTCGGCGAACAGATTGAGGTCGCCGCCGAGATTGAAAATGCCGGGCGTCCGCGAGCCGAGCAGTAGATATTTCAGTTCGGTGGAACGATCCTCGAACGAGGCGACGATGCCGCGTTGCCAGGCGTGGAAGTCTTCCAGCAGATCGGGATTGTAGCTCGCCCGCCCGCGCGGCCGCATGAAGGTCCACAGCGCGCCGATCTCCTGCTCGAACTTGACTTCGAGTTGCTCCAGCTCGAACAGCCGGCGCGCGTCCGTGGTCTTCTTGAGATCGATGACTTTCGGCTCAGCCGCTTTCGGGTCGAGCACTTTGAGATCGATCATTCCCGGATCGACCAAGGGCCGTTGAATCGTCATCGGCGCCAGTGGCGCCGCGTAGGCCCTTCGCTTCAGGGGTAAGGAAACGTCCGAATACGCATACATCGACATTTCGGAACTCTCATTAATTGTTCCTTTACCCTAACAGAGTGTTGACATTTTTTCAACGAAGGCGTGCGCCGGTATGCCTGTATTGCGCGCATGGCGAGCAGGCGGCAATGCGAAAACCCCTTGTGCCATCGGCACAAATGCGCGTCCTTACGTGAATTAACCACGGCAAAGAGATGTTTGCCGGCGCGTGCGGCCGCGCAAAAAAAAGCTCCAAGATAACCGGTGGTGATATCGGTGGCGCTCCTGGTTATCGCAGCCTGAGTGCCATTGCCGGTATTTTATTGAAATTGTCACACGGCGTTGCCGAGTAATTAAGCAAAACCCGCGATAGGCCGCGCCGTTTGCGACCTGTTGAACTTCCACCGGTACCGTTCGGACATGGTGGGGATGGGCAGACAATGCTGATCAAGAAGCTATTCCAGACTCGCAAGGCCGACGCGGGCCTGCCGACGGAGATTCGCGCCGCGCTGATCGAGTCGCTGTTTGCGCCGATTGCTTCGCTCGTCGTCGGCGCGATCGCGTGCTCGATCATTGGCGCGGCGGTCGCACTGCGCGTCGGCGACCGCTGGATCATGGCCAATTCGGTCGCAATCTTCGCGATTGGAATGCTGCGCGTCGCGTCCGCGCTGCTCTACAAAAAAAGCAAACAGAGCGAGAAATTCGCGGCCACCCGACTGTGGGAACACGTCTACGAATATGGCGCCTGGGCGTTCGCCGGTCTGCTCGGTCTGCTGTGCTGGCTGACGCTCAACCCAGCGGTTGATGCTTCGCTGCAGATGGCCGTCACCACCTCCACGGCGGGTTATGCGGCGGCGATTTCGGGCCGCAACGCCGGGCGACCCTTGATCGCGCTTGGCCAATTGACTTTCAGTGTGATGCCAATGGTCGTGGCGCTGCTCATCTATCCCGATTGGGTGCACGTCGCGCTGGGCGTCGTGGTGTTGCTGTTCATGTACGGAATAACAGATATCACGCTCAGCACCCGCAACATCATCGTCCAGGCACTCACCATGACGCGCAAGGAAGCGGCGCTGGCCGCGCGCTTCGAGGAGCAGGCCAACCGCTTCGACGTCGCCCTCAACAACATGTCGCACGGCCTGTGCATGCTCGACCCGCAGGACCGTCTGCAGGTCTGGAATGAGCGCTTCCTGGAGCTGCTGCATCTGGAAAAGGCGCCGGTGCGCGTCGGCATGCGCATCGCGCAGTTGATCCGCCACAGCATGCGGGCCGGCAACCACAAATCGCAAAGCGTGAAACAGGTCATCAGCGATTTGCTGGCCGGGCTCCGCTCGCAATCGCTCGACCAGTTCCTGAGCTCGCCGGACGGCGACCGCACCATCGCGGTGTCGCGCCGCATGATGCCGGGCGGCGGCTCGGTCGTCATTCTCGAAGACGTCACCGAACGCAAACGCGCGCAAGAGCGTATTGCGCATCTCGCCAGGTTCGACGAACTTACCGGGCTTGCCAACCGCTCCCAGTTCCGCGAGCGCATCACCGCCATGCTCGGCGACGGCCACAGCCGCGAGAACAACGTCACGATCCATCTGATCGATCTCGACCGCTTCAAGACGATCAACGACACGCTCGGCCACCCCATCGGCGACAAGCTGCTCAAGGAAGTCGCGGCAAGGCTTACCGGCGTGATCGGCCCGGCCGACATGATCACCCGCTTCGGCGGCGACGAATTTGTCGTGCTGCAGATCGGCACCGAGCGCCAGCAGGACGCCAAGACCCTGGCGCAGCGGCTGGCGCGCGCGCTCAACGAGCCGTTCCAGATCGAAGGTCATCGCATCGACATCGGCGCGTCCATCGGCATCGCCATGGCGCCGCACGACAGCGTCGATCCCGACGACCTGTTGAAGAAGGCCGACATGGCGCTCTACGCCGCGAAGAACGGCGGCGGCGGCAACCACCGCTTCTTTGCGATCGAGATGGAAGATTCGGCCCAGGACCGCCGCAATCTCGAGCTCGATCTGCGCGAGGCGCTCGCGCTCGACCAGTTGCACCTGAAATATCAGCCGCTGGTCGACCTGCGCAGCGGCAAGATCACGACCTGCGAGGCGCTGATGCGCTGGACGCATCCGTTGCGCGGCGACGTGCCGCCTTCGGTGTTCATCCCGGTCGCAGAGGAGACCGGCCTGATCATCGCGCTCGGCGAATGGGCGCTGAACCGCGCCTGCACCGAGGCCAATACCTGGCCGCACGGCGTCAAGGTCGCGGTCAACCTGTCGCCAATTCAGTTCCGGGAACGCGGCCTTTCCTTGCAGGTGGTCGCGGCACTGGCGAAGTCGGGACTGCCGGCCGCACGGCTCGAACTGGAAGTCACCGAGCGTTTGCTGCTCGAGGACAATGACAGCACGCTGGCGACCATGCAGCAGCTCAACACGCTCGGCGTCAATCTGTCGCTCGACGACTTCGGCACCGGCTACTCGTCGCTCAATTACCTGCGCAAGTTCCCATTCCACAAGATCAAGATCGACCAATCCTTCATTTCGGATTTGGGCGACGGCCACGACGCGCGCGCGATCATCGGCGCCATCGCCAGCCTTGGCGCCAACCTCGGCAAGACCGTGGTCGCCGAAGGCATCGAGACCGAAGAGCAGCGCAAGCTGGTGGTGACGCAAGGTTGCCACGAAGGCCAGGGCTATCTATTCGGCCGGCCGATGATCTCGGACGACGTTCTCGACCGGCTCAAAACGCAAGGGCCGGTGGCGCAGCGGGTCGCCTAGGCGACGAGGCGTCACTCCATGGAGGCGCCGGTTTCCTTGACCACCTTGCCCCATTTGTCGAACTCGGTGCGCATATAGGCGCCGAACGCGTCCGGTGTGCCGCCGGCGACGTCGATGCCTTGCTGCCCGAGTTGCTTCTTTATTTCGGGCATCGCCAGCGCCTTGCCGATCTCGGTGTTGAGGCGGGCGACGATGTCGGGCGGCGTTCCGGCGGGCACCGTGAAACCGAACCAGGTGACGGCTTCAAACTCCGGCAAGCCCGCCTCGATCATCGTCGGCAAATTTGGCATCAAGCCGGTGCGCTCGCGGCTGGTCACGGCCAGTGCGCGCAGTTTGCCGGCTTCGACGGAAGGCAGCGCAGTCGAAGTAATAGCGAACAGAATATCGATCTGGCCGCCAAGCAACGCGGTGGTCGCTTCGGGGCCACCCTTGAACGGCACAGGCACTATATCGATCCCCGCACGGCGGCGGAACAGCTCGCCGGTCATCTGCGGCGAGGTGCCGATCCCGCTAGAGCCGATCGTCAGCTTGCCAGGCTGCGCCTTGGCGAGTGCGATCAACTCCTGAAGCGACTTCGCCTGAACATTCGGGTTGACCAGCAGCACGTTGGCCGCGGTGCCGGCGAGGATGACAGGCTGGAAATCGCGCAGCACATCGAACTGGAGATTTTTATAAAGCGTGGCGTTGATCGAATTGGCGACGGTGGCGACGAAGATGGTGTAGCCATCGGGCGCGGCCGTGGCCGCAAAGCGCGTCGCGATATTGCTGCCGGCACCCGGCTTGTTCTCGACGATGAAGGGCTGGCCCATCGCTTCCGAGACTTTCTGGCCTACAACGCGGGCCATGATGTCGACGCCCGAGCCTGCGGTCAGTCCGACGATGATGCGGACGGGACGGTTCGGATAATCGGCAGCCGCGGCCGCAAACGACATGGCGGCGGCACCCAGGCCGACGGCTGTCCGCAACAAAATCGATCGCATGATTTTCCCCCTAATTGTTCATATACAGGCCGCCGTTGATGTGGATCGTCTGGCCGGTGACGAAGCGGCCGTCGCGGCCGCATAGCATCATCACCGTCGAAACGATCTCGGCAGGCTCAGCGAAGCGTCCGAACGGGATGCGCTTCATGTCGAACGAAAATGGACCGTTGCGAATGGTGTTGGCCGGCCCAGGCGCGACGTAATTGACGTTGATGTTGTGCTCGGCGAATTCGAGCGCCAGCGCGCGGGTGAGGCCGGCGAGGCCGGCCTTGGCGGCCGCGGTCGGCGCACGGTTCGGGATCGGCATGTGGCCGAACAGGCCGCCCATGTTGATGATGCTGCCTCCGCCGCCGCGGATCATGGCCGGTACCACCGCCTGCGTGACGTGAAATGCGCCGTCGAGCGTCACCTTCACCGGTGCGTTCCACTCCGTAAAACTCAAGTCGAGAAACGGCTTGGTGGCGTGCGTGACGGCGTTGTTGACCAGAATATCGATGCGGCCGAAACGATCGACGATTTTCGCCACCATGTCATCGACCGCGGCGCGGTCGGTGATGTCGGCCAGACAGGTGATGGTCTTAGCCCCGGCGGCTTCAATTGCGGCGATGGTTTCCGGCAATTCCGGGCGTTGCGAGCGCGCATTGATCGCGACCGATGCGCCTTGCGCCGCGAAAGCGGTGCCCATGGCCCGGCCGAGATTGCGGGCGCCCCCGGTAATCAGGACGACCTTGCCCGCGAACGCGTCGCTCATACGTTTCTTCCCTAAGACCTGCACGCTAGTGGTGCATTGTTATGATTTATGATCGTGTTGTACATAGCATGGGATTGAAACATCCGGCGTGTCACGCACGTCCGCATTGCAGACAATGATCTTCGATTGTACCGGGGGACCATCGTGAAGCCAGTTCGTACGCCGCTGTTTGCGCCCGGCATCAAGGAGCGCGTGATGACCAAGGCGCTGGAAAGCGGCGCCGACAGCGTCATTCTCGATCTCGAAGATTCGGTACCGATTGCGTCGAAGGCCGAAGCCCGCACATTGATAGCGAGCGTGATCGACGGGGCGGCCAAGCTTGCCACGCGTCCGGCGATTTTTGTCCGCGTCAACGCCGCCGGCACGGGTCTGCTGGCCGACGATCTCGGCGCCGTGGTGCGGCCCGGCCTCGACGCCATTCTTCTCGCCAAAGCGGAGAACGTTGAAGACGTGACCGGTGCCGCCGCCACGATAGATCGCCTTGAGCGCGCGCGGGGCATGACACCGGGTACGGTCGAGATTATCCTGCAGATCGAAAGCGCGTTGGGCGTCTATAATTGCTTTCCGCTCATCAAATCGTCGCCACGCGTCGCCGCGACCTGCTTCGGCAGCGCGCGCGATGGCGACCTGCAATCCGATCTCGGCTGCTCGTGGTCGATCGAAGGCATCGAGCTTTTATACGCACGATCCAAAGTGCTGCTCGATACCCGCGCCGCGGGTAGCGATATTCATCCGATCGACGGTGTGTTCAGCGATCTCAATGATGAGGCCGGGCTGCTCGCGGATTCGCAACTGTCGGCGCGGCTTGGGTTTATCGGGCGTACGGTGATCCACCCCAAGCAGATTACGCCGGTGAAGAACGCCTATGCGGTGCCAGAGGCGGAGGTTACCTATTATCAGAAGGTGGTGACCGAGTTCGCCGCCGCGGAAAAATCAGGCACCGCCGCGATCGTCGTCGACGGCAAACTGGTAGACTACGCCATGGCCCAGCGCGCCCGGCGCGTGCTCGCTCTTGCCCAACTCGACCGGCCGTAACGTCATGGATTTTTCCTTCACGCAAGACCAAGACGACTTGCGCGCGCACGCCCGCGAGTTGCTCGACCATATCTGCCCGCCGGAATATGCGGAGAAATGCGACAACGAAGCCCGACCGCCGCGCGAAGCCTATAATGCGCTCGCCGAGCAAGGCTGGTTCGGCCTCGCCATTCCGCCGGAATACGGCGGCACCGGCGGCTCGGCAATCGATCTCGCGATTCTGCTGGAGGAAACCGGCAAGCATTTCGAAGAGCTGGCGATGTGGCTGTTTCGCACGCTCACCTATGGCGGGTACGCCGTGCTGCAGCACGGGTCGCGGGCGCAGAAACAGGAGATGCTGCCGAAAATCGCGCGCGGCGAGCTATCGTTCTGCTTCGGCCTGACCGAACCCAATGCCGGCTCCGACGCCGCGGCGCTCAGCACGCGTGCAAAAGCAATTGACGGTGGCTATGTGATCGACGGCCAGAAAGTCTTCACGTCCGGGATGGATATCAGTGACTACTGCCTGCTGGTGACGCGGACCTCGACCGGCGCGAAGAAACAGCAAGGCATCACCAACTTCCTGGTAGACACCAAACTGCCAGGCATCGAAGTCCGCAAAATCGCGACGCTCGGCCAGCGCGCCATCGGGACGACGCAGGTGTTCTACAGCGGTGTGAAAGTGCCGGCTTCCGCCGTACTCGGCGAAGTCGATCGCGGCTGGGAGGCGGTTGACGCGTATCTTTGGTACGAGCGGCTTTGCCTGTCGGCGGCGCGCACCGGCGCCGCCACCGCGGCGTTCGAATACGCGCTCGACTACGCCAAGAACCGCAAGCAGTTCGGCCGGCCGATCGGCGACTTCCAAGCCATTTCGCACAAGCTCGCCGACATGAAGATGATGCTCGATGTGTCGCGCACTTTGGTCTATCGGTTCGCCTGGCTGATGTCTGAGGGCAAGGCAACGCGCTCGGATGCCGCGGTGCTCAAGCTCTACACCGGCGAAACCTACAAGTCCGTGTCGGACCTCGGTCTGCAAATCCTCGGTGGCTACGGCTACTGCATGGAATACCCGATGCAGCGCTTCTTCCGCGACTCGCGGCTTGCCGTGATCGGCGCGGGTACTTCGGAAATTCAACGCAATATCATTGCCCGCGGACTTGGTCTGTAAGTCTGGGCTCTAACCTGACGAAGGATTGACGCTATGCGCGGGCTATACTGGGAAGAATGGGATGTCGGTGCCGAGTTCGAAAGCCCGGCGCGCACCGTGACCGAAGCCGACATCGTGATGTTTGCCGGTCTGTCGGGCGATTACAATCCGCTGCACGTCAACGAAGAATACGCCAAGACGACGCCATTCGGCACCCGCGTTGCACATGGCCCTCTGGTCTATGCCATCTCCGCCGGCTTGCTGTTCCAGTTGCACCTCTATGACGACACGCTGATCGCGTTCCTCGGCTTCGACAGCTTGAAGTTCACCAAGCCGGTGAAGGCGGGCGACACCATTCATGCCAAGGTCAAAGTGCTGGAAAAGCGCGAGACCTCCAACGCCGACCGTGGCGTCATGAAACGCCAGCATCAGGTACTGAACCAGCGCGGCGAAGTCGTGCAGGAAGGCGTTCTGGCGTTCCTGCTTAAGCGCAAGCCGAAGGCCTAAAACCCGCCTCGCTTTGCTCGCATCCGGGCCGCAGGCGCCCGATTGCCTCCCTGGCCCCTTCCCTTTATCCCTCTGGCATGACCGATGCAGGGGCGGCGCAAGACGGCGGCGTGACGTTTCTGGGCAACCGCCGGGCCTATTGGCGGCTGCTGATACGCGGCGCCCTGCTGCTGGTGGTGACGCTCGGCATCTACCGGTTCTGGCTCGCCACCGATGTGCGGCGCTATCTGTGGGCCAACACCGAGGTCGCCGGCGAGACGCTGGAATACACCGGCACGCCCGTCGAACTGCTGCTCGGTTTCCTGGTCGCGATTGCCATTCTCGTTCCGGTCTACGCCGGGTTTTTCCTGGCCGCGCTCGATCTCGGCGTCATCGGACAAATGTCCGGCCTGATCGCTTTCCTCGCCCTCGGCGTGCTGGGGCAATATGCGGTCTATCGCGCGCGGCGCTACCGGCTGACGCGCACGATCTATCGCGGCCTGCGCTTTCACCAGAGCGGCTCGGCCTGGGTCTATGCCTTCCGCGCCAGCCTGTGGTGGATCGCGACCGGCATTACGCTGGGCCTGGCCTATCCGTTCCAGATCGCCAGCCTTGAGCGCTACAAGATGCGCCACACATTCTACGGC
>Ga0193699_10000205_pt1 | contig 26595 bp, 22 predicted proteins | sample L3c2metaG_FD_160095 | JGI IMG/M metagenome (GOLD analysis project Ga0193699, IMG submission 160095) | Soil microbial communities from a riparian zone of the East river system, Colorado, United States - L3c2 | ecosystem: Environmental > Terrestrial > Soil > Riparian zone | place: USA: East...
TATAGAATAAAACTTATGCCTGGTTTGAGGGTACCGCCTCTATCGGCGCTTATGGGGAGTGTTTCCATGCTGTTTTCACGCCGCTCGCTGCTGATTTCCGCGCTTATGACCGGCCTGTTGCCGACGTCGGCGCTGTTTGCCGCCGACAAGCCGGACACCATCAATATCGACTGGGCGACCTACAATCCGGTCTCGATCCTGCTCAAGGACAAGGGCCTGCTCGAGAAGGAATTCGCCAAAGACGGCATCAAGATCCGCTGGGTGCAGTCGGCCGGCTCCAACAAGGCGCTGGAATTCCTCAACGCCGGTTCGATCGATTTCGGTTCGACCGCGGGCTCCGCAGCCCTGGTCGCCAAGATCAACGGCAACCCGATCAAGTCGATCTACGTCTATTCGCGCCCCGAGTGGACCGCGCTGGTCACGGCCAAGGACAGCAAGATCGCGGCCGTCGCCGACCTCAAGGGCAAGCGCGTCGCGGTGACCCGCGGCACCGATCCGCACATCTTCCTGGTGCGCGCGCTGCTTGGCGCGGGCCTTTCCGAAAAGGACATCACCCCGGTGCTGCTGCAGCACGCCGACGGCAAAACCGCGCTGATCCGCGGCGACGTCGACGCCTGGGCCGGTCTCGATCCGATGATGGCGCAGGCCGAAGTCGAGGACGGCGCCAAGCTGTTCTTCCGTAACGCGGCGGCCAATACCTGGGGCATCCTTAACGTGCGCGAGGAATTCGCCAAGCAGCATCCCGACCTCGTCAAGCGCGTGCTCGCCGTCTACGAAGAGGCGCGTAAATATTCGCTCGCCCATCCGGACGAAGTGAAGGCCGATTTCATCGCCGTCACCAAACTGCCGGACGCGGTGGTCGAGAAGCAGCTCAAGGAACGCACCGAACTGACGCACAGCAAGATCGGCTCAGCCCAGCGTGAATCGATCCTCGCCGCGGGCATCGCCTTGCAGCAGGCCGGCGTCATCAAGGCCGACGTCGACGTCAAAAAAACGGTCGACGACCTGATCGACCCGCAATATCTCGCGGCGCCGACGAATTAAATTTTGTCATTCCGGGGCGCGGCCGAAAGGCCGCGAACCCGGAATCCATAACCCCGATTTGTGAGTATGGATTCCGGGCCCGTCCGCCTGTGGCGGACGCCCCGGAATGACGCTATCTGCCAACACTTGCCTTTCGCCGGTCCCTTATGTCTCTTGTGCAAATGACCGCGACAGCCGGGCCGGCAACGGCTGAGCAGAAACAGCGAAAATCGGGGCTTGGCCGCTTTACCGGGCCGGCGCTCGGCTTGCTGTTGCCGCTGGTGCTCGCCGCCGGCTGGGAACTGGCGGTGCGCGCCGGCTGGTCCAACGGACGCCTCGTGCCGCCGCCGTCGCGCGTCTACGAGGAGTTCGCCGAACTGGCGAGCACGGGCGAATTGCAACGCCATGTGGTTGCGACGCTTTTGCGTGTTGTCGCCGGATTTGGTTTGGGGACTTTGGTCGGTACCTTGCTCGGTGCGCTCGCTGGCTATTCCACGCTGGTGCGCCGGCTCATCGATCCAAGTCTGCAAGGCCTGCGAGCGGTTCCTTCGATCGCCTGGATTCCGTTGTTCATCCTGTGGCTCGGAATCTTCGAGACCTCCAAAGTCGCGCTGATCGCGGTCGGCGTGTTCTTCCCGATTTACCTTGGCGTCATGGGCGCGGTGATGTCGGTCGACCGCAAGATCGTCGAAGTCGGCCGTTTGTTCCGTCTGTCCGGTATCGGCATGGTGCGCCGTATTCTACTGCCCGCTGTGCTGCCGGCTTATGTCATTGCGCTTCGCTCGGGACTTGGCCTCGGCTGGATGTTCGTCATTGCCGCCGAGTTCATGGGCGCTTCCGAAGGGCTCGGTTATCTGCTGATCGACGGCCAGCAACTAGGAAAGACCACCGAAATCATCGCCGCCATCGTCGCCTTCGCGGTGCTCGGCAAGCTGACCGACTGGCTGATCGTCTTGATCACCGCGCCCTTCCTGCGCTGGGAAGACCGCGTGCGCACCGCCACGGTGGAGGACTGATGCTCACCCTCGACCACGTCGGCAAGACTTATCCGAACGGCGTGCGTGCGCTCGACGGCATCACGCTCGATGTGAAGCCGGCCGAGATCGTCGCCATTGTCGGCGGTTCAGGCTGTGGCAAGTCCACGCTGCTGCGCGCTATCAGCGGCCTCGACACGCCAAGCCAAGGCCGCATTCTGCTCGATGGCGAAGTGGTGACGCAGCCGCATGAAAAAATCGGCATGATCTTCCAGGAGCCGCGGCTGCTGCCGTGGCTCACCGTTGCTGACAATGTCAGCTTCGGGCTCGAGCACCGGCCGAAGCGTGAACGCGAAGGGCTTGCCGCCGCGGCACTGGTACGCGTCGGGCTGACCGACAAAGCCAAGATGTGGCCGCGCGAATTGTCCGGCGGCCAGGCGCAACGCGTCGCGATTGCGCGCGCGCTGGTGCCGCAGCCGGAAGTGCTGCTGCTCGACGAGCCGTTCTCGGCGCTGGATGCATTTACCCGCGCCGATCTGCAGGACCATCTGCTCGATCTGTGGGCCGACTTGCGGCCGATTTTGATTTTGGTCACGCATGACGTCGACGAAGCCGTGGTGCTGGCCGACCGCATCATGGTGATGCGGCCGCAGCCGGGCCGCATTTACGAAGAGATCGTGTCCGATCTGCCGCGCCCGCGCGACCGGCAATCGGCGGCCTTCGATTTCGTCAAACGCCGCGTGCTGGCGGCGCTCGACCGCTCGCTCGCCAAGGCGGCGACGATCGACGACACCCAGACCAAGAGCAGCGAAGGCGCCGCGCTCTGGTGGTGACCTTTATTCTTTTGACCTGCTATGCTCTCGGCGGTTGAAAAAAAGAACGTCCTAGGGAGTCCTCCATGCGCAGTTTCCAGGTCTGCCGTTGCGGCGAGCCGTTGCAAATGGTCGAGCGGGCGACGCCTGCTCCCACCGGCACGCAGGTGCTGCTCAAGGTGATCGCCGCGGGCGTCTGCCACAGCGATATTCATATCTGGGACGGCTTTTATGAACTCGGCCAGGGCAAGAAGCTCGACCTGCTGCAGCGTGGCATCAAGCTGCCGCTGACCATGGGTCATGAGAATGTCGGCGAGGTGGTCGCGGTCGGCCCCGAGACGAAAGGCGTCAAGCTCGGCGCCCGCATGCTGGCGCATCCGTGGATCGGGTGCGGCGAATGCGCGATCTGCAAGACCGGCGAGGAGCAGCTCTGCAAGACGCCGCGCAATCTCGGCGTGTTCAGCGACGGCGGCTATTCCGACTTCGTCATGCTGCCGCATCCGCGCTACCTGTTCGACATCGGCGATCTCGACCCGGCGCGCGCAGCACCCTTGGCTTGTTCCGGCATCACGACTTTCGGCGCGTTGAAGAAAGCCGGTGCGATCATCAAGGACGAGCCGCTGGTCATCATCGGCGCCGGCGGCCTCGGCCTGATGTGCCTCGCGCTCAACACGATGATGGACAACAAGCCGGCGATCGTCGTCGACATCGATCCGGTCAAGCGCGACGCTGCGATGAAAGCCGGCGCGCTCGCGGTGGTCGACGGCGGCGCCGCCGACGCCGTCCAGCAGATCATCAAGCTGACCAATGGCGGCGCCTGGGCGGTGATCGATTATGTCGGCGCGTCGAAGACCGTGCAGCTTGGCGTCGACAGCATTACCAAAGGCGGCCGCGTCATCGTGGTCGGCCTGTTCGGCGGCGACATCACGGTATCGACGCCGTTCTTCCCGCTGCGCGCCATGGCGATCCAGGGTTCTTACGTCGGCAGCCTGCCGGAGATGAAGGAATTGCTCGATCTCGTGCGCGCCAAGGGCCTGCCGCCGGTGCCGCTGAAAACGCGCCGGCTTGAGGAAGTCGGTGGCGTGCTTGACGAACTGCGCGCCGGCAAGGTGGTCGGCCGCGTCGTGCTCACGCCAGCGTGACTGTACGCAAGGGCGCGGAATAGATAACGGGATGCGGTGTTGATCTGCATTCCGGCGTTGCCACGTACTCGGAATAACGACAAGAAATTGGAGAACGAAAGTATGGATGCCAATGAACTGCGCGCCATGCAGGCGCCGATCAAGGACCGTTACAAGAGCGACGCCAAGGCGGCTTTCATCACGCTGAAGGCCAAGGGCACGCTCGACGACGCCAACATCGCCTGCAAGGTCGAGACTGGGCGCGCGCTGGCTGTCGCCGGCCTGCATCCGGCCACCGGCGGTTCCGGCATGGAATTGTGCTCCGGCGACATGCTGCTCGAGGCGCTGGTCGCCTGCGCCGGCGTCACCGTGAAGGCGGTGGCCACCGCGCTCGATATTCCGCTGAAGTCCGGCAAGGTGTCGGCCGAGGGCGATCTCGATTTCCGCGGCACGCTCGGCGTCGCCAAGGATGCGCCGGTCGGTTTCGCGCAGATCCGCCTGCGCTTCGATCTCGACACCGACGCGCCGCAGGACAAGCTCGACCAGCTGCTCAAGCTCACCGAGCGCTATTGCGTCGTGTACCAGACCATCAAGGCCGGCCCGCCGGTCGATGTGAAGATGGTGCGGGGCTGATCACTGTCGTCCTCGCGAAGGCGGGGACCCATAGCCCCCGCGCTATCGAGGGGCCGCGGAGTATGGGTCCCGGGCCTCGCTGACGCTCCCCGGGACGACAGCGGAATGTCTCGCGTGTAGTATCCCCGCAAAATGTCCCCCGACCTTTATTTCTCCCTCACGCTCATCGTCAAAATGGCCATCACCGCCGGCTTCGTGCTGGCGGCGACGGTGACGGCCGAGCGCGCGGGTCCGCTGGTCGGCGGGCTGGTGGCGACGCTGCCGCTCGGCGCCGGGCCGGTCTACGTGTTCCTTGCGCTCGATCATGACGCGCATTTCATCGCGCAGAGCGCGGTGAATTCGCTCGCCATCAACACCGTCAATGTGATTTTCGCGCTGACTTATGCGCTGCTGGCGCAGAAGCGCCCGCTTGCGGTGAGTTTGCCGGTCGCGATGCTGGTGTGGGCGGTGCTGGCCTGGATCGTGCACGAAATCCACTGGAGCCTGCTCAACGCGATCCTGCTCAACGGCGCCGTGCTCGGCGTCAGTATCCCGCTGGCGCGGCCGCTGCGCCACGTCCGCATGCCGGTGTTCCATGCGCACTGGACCGATCTCGCGATGCGCGCGGCGCTGGTGGCGCTCTTGGTCGGCATTACCGTGACGTTCAGCTTTCAGCTTGGCTCGGGCGGCAGCGGCATTCTCGCCGTGTTTCCGGTGATCCTGCTCAGCATCATGTACATTCTGCACAAGCGTGTGGGCGGCAAGCCGGCCGCCGCGGTGCTGGCCAATGCGCCGCTCGGCCTGGTCGGCTTCGCCGGCGCCTGTATCGTGCTGCATGTCACCGCCGAGCCGTTGGGCAACGCGATCGGCTTGGCGCTGGCGCTGGCGACGTCGGTCGGCTGGAGCTTGGTTGTGCTGCTGGCGCGGCGCCGCGGCGTCGCCGTATGAGCGCCTTCTGGCTCATGTTACTGCTCAAGATCGTCATGACGGCAGGCATCGTCGTCGCGGCCTCGCTGATCGTCGAACGCAGCGGACCTTTCATCGGCTCGATGATCGCGGCGCTGCCGACTGCGGGCGGCGCGGCCTTCATCATTCTGGCGATGGAGCACCCGCCGGCCTTCGTCGCGCAAAGCGCGGTCGGCAGCATGGTATCGAATGCGATGGTCGCGGTGTTCGCGCTGACTTACGCGGCGCTGGCGCAGAAGCGCTCGCTGCTGGTGAGCCTGGGGACGGCGTTCATTGTCTGGCTGCTGTGTGCCGCGCTATCCCGGCTGGTCGATTGGACCGTACCGAGTGCGCTGCTGCTGAGCGCCGTCGTTTTCCCCGTGACGATTTATCTCGGGCAGCGCTTCCGCGCCGAGGGCGCGGCGAAAGCCCGCGTTGCCTTCACGGCGCGCGATCTGGCCTGGCGCGCCGCCGTGGTGACGCTCTGCGTCATTCTGGTCACTGCCGCGAGTTCGACCATCGGCTCGTATTTCTCCGGCATCTTCGCGTTCTTTCCGATCGCGATGGGTTCGTACTTGGTCATCCTGCATCCGCGCATTGGCGGGCCGGCCACGGCGAGCGTCGCGGCGCACGTACAGGCGCCGCTGATCGGATTGGGCCTCGGCATGATCGCCGTGCATTATCTCGCCGAGCCGATCGGCACGTGGTGGGCCTTGGCGGCCGGAATGGCGATAACGATCGTCTGGAACGCCGCGCTGTGGGCGTGGCGGACGCGCACCAAGCTAATTTAGCAGGCCTTCTTCCAGCGCCTTGATCTGGATCGCCAGATAGCGCGAAAAGATGCGGCATTGCGCGAGGCTGCCGGCGGTGAACCACAATCCCGGCTGCGCGGTGCGCTTCCACATGTTGCGTAACTCGCCGCCGTCGTCGAAGCCCCAGACCGGGCCGACGGCATCGGCGATCTTGTCGCCGAGATAAGCGCGCACGGTGTCCTGCTGGTTCTTGTAGCCGGTCGCCAGCACCAGCAATTCGGCGGGAACGACGCTACCGTCGCGCAGCTTCGCACCGTCGGCGACGAAGCGTTCGATGTCGGCATATTGCAGGAGGCTGATCTTGCCGGCGACGATCAGATCGGAACAGCCGACGTTGAAGTAATAGCCGCCGCCGCGCCGCAGATACATCATCTGGAAGCCGGTCTCATCTTCGCCGAAGTGCAGCCTGAAGCCTTTCGCCGCGAGTCTATCGAGGATCGTCTTGTCGACCTCGCGGCCGCGCGCCGTCGAGATCTGATAGGAGCGCTGCAGCACCGGATAGGGCATGGAGGTCGCCAGCAGATCGCAATCCTCGAACGGAATGCCTTCGGAATAGATCGCGTAGACGCTCTGCGCTTCCTTCAGGCTGACGACATATGTCGGGCTGCGCTGGATCAGCGTGACGTCGGCGCCGTGGGCTTGCAGTTCCTGCGCCACGTCATGGCCGCTGGTGCCTGAGCCGAGCACCAGCGCCTTGCGGCCGCGCCATTGCTCGGCATCGGCGAAGCTGCCCGAATGCACCATCGTGCCTTTGAAATCGTCCAGCCCGGGCAGTTTCGGAAAATAAGGGATGCTGCTGACGCCGGTGGCGAAGATCAGATGGCGCGGATGCATGACGCGGGTGCTGCCGTCCTTGAGGCGCAGCGTCACGTTCCATCGCCGGCGCGCTTCGTCGTAAGCGCCGCTTTCCAGCGCCGTGCCGGTCCAGAAATTCAGTTCCAGGCTTTCGACGTAAGACTCGAACCAGTTCGCCAGCTTGTCCTTCGGGATATAGGTCGGAAAGCTCGGCGGAAACGGGATATAGGGCAGGTGATTGACGTGCACCTCGTTGTGCAGCGTCAGCGAGTGATAGCGCTTGCGCCAATTGTCGCCGACGCGTTCGTGGCGGTCGACGATCAGCGTGTCGACGCCGAGTTGATGCAGCCGCGCCGCGATCGACAGGCCGGCCTGGCCGCCGCCCACGACGATGACCGCCGGGTCGCGGCCGGCGAAAGCGCGCTGTGTGGCCAGACGATCAAGCCAGTTCTCGCCGCCGAAGGTGCGGGCGTCGCTGTCGGCGACTTCTGCCTTCTTGAACTCTTCGTGGCCGCGGAGTTCCTGCAGATTCGTCACCAGCGTCCAGGCGCGCAGGCCTCCGTCGTCCAGCACCAGACGAACAACGCCGTGGCAGGGGCCGAACGCGGCTTCGAATTCAAAGATGACTTCGATGGTCTCCCTGCCGGCGCGCTTGACCCAGCGCGGCGGCGTGCGTTTGGCCGGGATATGGAAATTCGCGGGTTGGGTGTGGGCCAGAGTGTCGCGCAGCGTGGCTTCGATTTGTCCGCGCCCGAACTGGGTCTGCAAATTCCAGGTGAAGGCCAGAACGTCGCGCCACAGGCCGTCGGTGAGAAACAGTTCCGCCGCGGCCTTCGCGTCCCGTGCCTGCAACGCCGCCGCGAAGCCGTCGAGCCAGGCTTGCGCCTCGGCCGGCGCCGTCGCGTTCTTACGTTCGGCGATATTCATCGGTTTTTATTTCTTGGCCGTCTGGTCGAGCTTGGCCTTCAGCATATAGAGCGCTTCCATCGCCTCTCGCGGCGACATTTCGTCCGGGTTCAGCGCGGCGAAGGCGGCGATCATCAGCCCGTAGGTGTCGTCCTGCGCCTTCTGAGGCGGCGCGTAGGGCGCGGCGAACAGCGGCAGATCCTCGAAGCCCTTCGGCTTGGCGCGGTCTTCCTGCTCGAGCTTGGCCAGCACCAGTTTGGCGCGCTCGATGACGCTGGCGGGCAGGCCGGCGAGCTTCGCCACCTGGATGCCGTAGGAATGATCGGCCGAACCCGGCACCACCTCGTGCAGGAACACGACGTCGCCCTGCCATTCTTTCACGCGCACGGTGGCGTTGTGCAGGCGGTCGAGGCGGGCCGCGAGCGCGGTCAACTCATGGAAATGCGTCGCGAACAGCGCGCGGCATTTGTTGACATCGTGCAGATGCTCGACGGTGGCCCAGGCGATCGACAGGCCGTCGAAAGTCGCCGTGCCGCGGCCGATCTCGTCCAGGATGACGAGCGAACGCGCGCTGGCCTGATTGAGGATGGCAGCGGTCTCGACCATTTCGACCATGAAGGTCGAACGGCCGCGTGCCAGATCGTCGGCGGCACCGACGCGCGAGAACAGGCGATCGACAACGCCAATGTGCGCGGACTTGGCCGGCACATAGCTGCCGGCCTGCGCCATGATCGCGATCAGCGCGTTCTGCCGCAGGAAGGTGGATTTGCCGGCCATGTTGGGGCCGGTGATCAGCCAGATACGGCCGCCGTTGGTTTCGCCGGGCGGGGACAAATCGCTGTCATTCGCCACAAAGGGCGTGCCGTCGCGCGCCAAAGCCTGCTCGACGACCGGATGGCGGCCGCCTTCGATCACAAAGGCGAGGCTGTCGTCGATTTGCGGCCGGGCGTAGTCGCGCTCGGTGGCGAGGGCCGCCAGCGCGCTGGCGACATCGAGCGCAGCCAACGCATCGGCGCATTGCTTGATCGGCGCGGTCTGCGCGATCACGCTCGCCTCCAGCCGCTCGAAAATTTCCAGTTCCAGCCCGAGCGAGCGTTCGGCGGCGCTGGCGATCTTGGCTTCGAGTTCGCCCAACTCGGTCGAAGTGAAACGCACCTGACCGGCCAGCGTCTGGCGGTGGATGAACGTGGCATTGTGCGGCGGCACGGTGAGCTTGTCGCCGTGCTGCGCGGTGATCTCGACGAAATAGCCCAGCACATTGTTGTGCCGGATCTTGAGGCCCTTGATGCCGGTCTCGTCGGCATAACGCGCCTGCAAGGCGGCAACCACCTGACGGGTATCGTCGCGCAACGCGCGGGTCTCGTCGAGCGTGGTGTCGTAGCCGGTGCGCACGAAGCCGCCGTCGCGTTTGAACGCCGGCAATTCGGCGGCGAGCGCGGCCGACAGTTCGGCGGCCAGCATGCCGTCCGGCGCGCGGCAGGCCTGTATGGCGTCGGCTATTTCCGCCGATGTGTCCTTCAATGCGCCGAGCGCGCGCGTCAGATCGGCCGCGGCGAGGATGCCGTCGCGGATGGCGGCGAGGTCGCGCGGCCCGCCGCGCTGAACGGACAGCCGCGCCAAAGCGCGGGCCAGATCGGGCGCGGCCTGCAGCCGCGAACGGGTGTCGGCGCGCACCGCTATATCGTCAACAAAGCTCGTCACCGCATCGAGCCGCCGCGCGATCGCCTTCGGATCGGTCAGCGGCGCCGCGAGCCGCTGCGCCAACAGGCGCGAGCCGGCCGAGGTCACGCTGCGGTCGATACAGTCGAGCAGCGAGCCGCGCCGCTCGCCGCCGAGCGTGCGGATCAGTTCGAGATTGCTACGCGTCGCCTGATCGATGGCGATCGACGCCCCGGCGCTTTCGCGTAAGGGAGGCGACAGCGGCGGCCGTTTGCCGAGTTGCGTGCGTTCGACATAGGTGACGCAAGCTGCAGCGGCGGTGACTTCGAGGCGCGACAGTGTGCCGAAGGCCTCGCTGGTCGCGACCGCGAAGAATGAGGTCAGCCGCCGCTCGGCGGACGCGCCGTCGAACACGTCGCGCGTCAACGGCGTCACCGCCGGCAGCGTGCGCCAATAGGGCACCAGATCGGGATCGGCGAACAGCGCGTCGGAGACGAGGATTTCGCTCGGCTCCAACCGCGCGACTTCGGCCGACAGCGACGAGCGGTCGCATTCGGCGATGCGGAATTCGCCGGTCGAGATATCGATCCAGGCCAGGCCGAAACGATTTTCCTCGCCAGCCGACGACAGCCGCGCCCGCGCTACGGCAAGGAGGTAGTTGTTGCGCTTGGCGTCGAGCAGCGTGTCTTCGGTCAGTGTGCCGGGCGTGACCAGCCGCACCACGTCGCGCCGCACGACGGACTTCGAACCGCGCTTGCGCGCCTCGGCGGGGTCCTCGGTCTGCTCGCAGACCGCGACGCGGTGACCGAGCGCGATCAGCCGGTGCAGATATTCGTCGGCGCGCACGACGGGCACGCCGCACATGGGAATGTCGCGGCCCTGATGCTTGCCGCGTTTGGTCAGCACGATGCCGAGCGCGCGCGAGGCGGTCTCGGCGTCGTCGAAGAACATCTCGTAGAAATCGCCCATCCGGTAGAACAGCAGGCAGTCGGGATTGTTGGCCTTGATCTCGATGTACTGCTCGAGCATCGGGCTCGGGCGCGCATTCACGTCGGCCGGCGGCGGCGCGCCCTCGGGCGGCGTTTCAGGTTCGGACAGGCCGATGGGGTGGGTCAGCGCCATGGCGAAAGGTTAGCAGATGGCGGCGTTGAATCCATCGGCGTTGGCAGGCTGATTACACAGTAAAATGAGCCATTTATTGGATTTCATTGGCCCTTTTCAGGCCCGAAATCATGGAGGTGTTGAGCATGTGCTCCCGCGCCTTCACGGGGTCGGCCGCGATTGCGATCAGTTCCTTGAGCCGCGTCCGCTGCACTTCCGGGTCGCGCTCCTCCATCAGCCGCTTATTGCGGATCGACATGGCCTGCACCTGCTCCACGGTGGCGGCACGGCGCTGGCGCGAATAGAGGTCGAGCAGTTCTTCACCACCTTCGCCGCCCCAATGACGGCCGAGCTTGTCGCAGAGATTGACGGCGTCGTGGATGCCGCTGTTGAGGCCGAAGCCGCCGAGCGGATTGTTGAGATGCGCGGCGTCGCCGGCGAGCAGCACGCGCCCGATACGGAAAGTCGCGGCGACCCGTTGATGAACGCGATAGGTGCTCTTGTAGACGATGTCGTAAGGCTCCGGCTTTTGCACCAGCCGTTGCAGCGCCGCTTCGACCCGCGGCGCTTCCAGCAAAGCCTCGTCGGTTTCTTCTGGATTGGCGGGATAGGCGAGCCGCCACAGCCCGGGCGGGCCGTCATGCGGCAATTTGAATAGCGCGCCAAATTCAGTCGGGTCGGCGATGTAGCAGTTGTAAGCAAAGCCTTGCGCGCCGAAATCATGGGTCGTGCTGGCGACAACGAAAATCTCCGGCCAAGTGAAGCCCTCGAATTCGACATCGAGCGCCTTGCGCACCACGCTGCGGCCGCCGTCGGCGCCGATCAGCCACGAGGCTTCGATGGTCTCGGCTTCGCCACCACGTTCGACCGTCACCGATAATCCCTCGGCGTTTTGCGTGAAGCCAGTGACCTTGCAGCCGAAACGGATATCCGCGCCGCCCTCGCGCCTGAGAACATCGAGTTGGATCGGCGTCAGCCGATGCTGCTCGAGATGCAGCCGGTGCGGAAACGGCGTGACGTCGGCGAGTAGGCCGAGGTCGAACTCCGCGATCAGATCGCCGGGCTTGTTGCGGATCTGCCAGTGCCGCACTTTGATGCCGTCGACCAGCATCCGCTCGCTGATGCCATAGGGCGCCATCATCTCCAGCGTCGGGGGATGGAAAGCCCCGGCGCGGAGATCGTGGGTCAGGCCCGGCTCGGCCTCGCACAGCACGACCGGAATGCCTTGCTTACGCAGGGCCAATGCGCACATCAATCCAGTCGGGCCGGCACCGGCGATGATGACGGGTCGATGCTTCGTCAACGGCCGGGCCTCGCGATGTTCAGCTCTTGAACTTCACGCCGGTGATGCGCTCGAGATTGCCGTGCCAGACCATTTCCTTGTCGGCCTTCGGCATGTCTTTTTCCTCGATGATGCGCAGCGTCTCACGCGTATACATCGTGCCCTTTTCTGGATCGAACGGGCAGTCGGAGGCGAACACGATCTTGTCGAGGTCGTAGAAGGCGAAGCCCGCGTGCATCGCCGGCTCGGCGGTGAAGGTCGCGGTGTCGGCGTAGAACACGTGCTTGAAATAGTCGAGCGGGCGCTTTTTCAGGCTCTTGTAGAGCACCTGGAGGTCCTCGTCCGAGGTGCGCGCGCCAAGCTGGTCCCAGCCCGGGCCGATGCGGCCTTCCAGCATCGGCGTGAGGCCGCCGAAGTGGTGCGTGATGATTTTCAGCTTCGGATACTTGTCCATGATCTTGGAGAACACCAGCCGCGACATCGCCGCCGTGGTCTCGTAGGACCAGCCGAGCGTCCACCAGATTTCGTATTTCGATTTCTTCTCAGCGGCGTAGTCGGAGAAGCTGGCGTTGCGCGCGGGATGCAGCCAGATAGGCTTGTCGAGCTTTTCCATCGCCGCGAAGAACGGCTCGAACTCCGGCTCGTCGAGCGGCTTGCCGGCGATGTTGGTGTAGATCTGTACGCCGAGCGCGCCATTGGCGATCGCGCGCTTGGCTTCGCCGACGCCGACATCGGGGGCATTCAGTGCAATCTGCGCCACCCAGCCGGGGAAATGGTCTTTATCCTTGGCGCAGATCTCGGCGAACTCGTCGTTGATCAGCTTGGCGTATTCGTTGGCCTTGACGCCATCGCCCTTGGTGAAGACTTCGAGCGGCGGCATTGGATAGGACAGGATCTGCGCGTAGTCCTTGAAGGTGTCGACCACCTTCTTGCGGATGTCGAGATCGTGGATGCACGGCACTTCGCGCATGCGCTTGCCGATGTCGGGATAGCCGCTGTCGACCAGCAGTTTGAATATCCGGCTCGGCAGGAAGTGAGTATAGGCGTCGATACGCATGAGCTTTCCTTGCGGTGGTGAGCGTTAGTACGGCGTGATGACGTTGAGCAGTGCCTGACGGCCGCCATTGATGACGGCGTCGCGGGCGCGGATCAGCGCGTCGGGCAGGTCGGCGGGTTTTTCGACGCGCTCGGTATAGGCGCCTTGCGCGCGCGCCAGTTCGTCATAGGGCGGCGCCGGATCGAGATCGGCGAGATCGCGGCCGTCGTTTTCGCCGGCGACGCCGTCTTTGAACATCGACAGCGTGGAATTGCGCACGGCGCCATAGCGGCTGTTGTTGAAGATGATGGTGAGGATCGGCAGCTTGTGCTTGCCGGAGACCCAATGTCCGACCATCGGATTCGAGAACATGTAGGCGCCGTCGCCGAGCGTCGCGACCACGAACGACTCCGGTGACGCCAGCTTGGCGCCGAGCGCAGCGCCCAGGCCCCAGCCGAGCCCGCCGGCCGGGCCTAAGGCGAACAGCGTGCCGGGCTTCTCGCGTTCGCAATGGTCGGCGCGCAGCGAATACTCGTTGAAGATGATGGCGTCCTCGCCGACCGCTTCGCCGATACAGCGCGACAGATAGGCGGGCGAAATCTGCTCGCCGGGTGCGGAATCCTTGGCGAGTTGCGCGCGCCTTGTGCGCATGCGCTCGGTCAGCTTAGCTCGCCGGGATGCGATGCGCGCGTCCGCCATCTGCAGCCGCTGCTCGACCGCGCCGGTCAGCGCCTGCAGCGCGTTGGTGACGCCGGCCTGAATGGCGAGGTCGCTCGGAAAGCTGCGCATCGGATAGCGCACGAACTGCGGATCCTCGGCGACATGGGCGACGCGGCAGCCGGCCGGCGGATGCTGCAGATGCGGAATCCACGGCACGTCGGATTCGAGCGAGATCACCAGATCGGCGTCGGTCAGCAGCGCGCCGGGCTCGAAGCCGAAATGCATCGGATGGCTCGACGGCATGCACACCGTGCGCGGATTATGCGTCACCACCGGAATGGCGCAGCGCTCGGCGAGCGCGGCAAGGATCGGCACCGCCTCGCGCGACAGCGTCGCGGCGATGATCAGCGGCCGCTCGGCGGCGGCGATCCACTCGGCCAGCGTCGCGATCGCTTTCGGGTCGGGATAAACGGGCGCGGCTTGCGGGCGCGGCTTGATCGGGGCGATCGGCTCGGCGACCGGCGCCGACAGCGGCTCGCGCGGCAGCACCATGTAGACGGGCCCGCGTGGGTGCGCCATCGCCACATCGACGCCGCGCGATACGACGTCGCCGATCTGGTCGGGATTGCGCAGCTCGTAATCCCATTTTACCAGCTCGCGCACCATGCCGGCCTGGTCGAACATCTCCTGCGCCCAGTGGATTGGGCGCGAGCGCGAGCCGAATTTGCCTTTCTCAGAGATCGGCGTGCGGCCGGCGGCGAGGATCAGCGGGACGCGGTCGCGCGAGAGATTAGTGAGATTGTTGATGGTGTTGGCGGTGCCGACATTGACGTGCACCATCACGGCCTGCGGCTTGCCGTTCATGAGATAGGCGCCGTGCGCCATGGCGACCGCGAGGTTCTCGTGCGGCACCAGCACGGGCTTGGGAACCTTGGCGTTGGTCTTCTTGGCGCGGGTGAAGGCTTCGACGATCGGCGGAAAGTCGGTGCCCGGATTGGCGAAAAAATAATCGATGCCGTGATCGGCGAGCGCACGCAGGTACGCCTCCGCGGCAATTGCAGGCCGTTGTCCGGTCGATGGTACGGCCATGATGTTCCGCCCTGTTACGCCGTTTCTTATGGGCGACGTTCTACGCGACGGGGCGGAAGTGCGCAAACCTCTCCTGTCATTCCGGGGCGCCACGAAAAGGGGCGAGCCCGGAATCCATAACCCCGGTCGGTGATTATGGATTCCTGGCCCGGCCCACTAAGCGGTGGGCCGTCCCGGAATGACCAAACATCAGAACGGATAGTGCTGGTGGCTTTCGATGGTGATCCAGCGCAGTTCCGTGAACTCGGCGATCGCCGCCGTGCCGCCGAAGCGGCCATAGCCGGAATCCTTGGTGCCGCCGAACGGCATCTGCGCCTCGTCGTTCACGGTCGGCCCATTGATGTGGCAAATGCCGGCCTGGATGCGTTTGGCCACGGCCATGGCGCGCTGGATGTTTTCGCTGAACACCGCCGACGACAGGCCGTATTCGGTGTCGTTGGCGATCCGCACGGCTTCGTCGTCGCCGTTGACGCGGATGATGCTTTTCACAGGGCCGAAAGATTCTTCCTTGTAGATGCGCATCTTCGGCGTGACGTTGTCGAGCAAGGTCGCCGACCACACGGTGCCGGCACGCTTGCCGCCGGCGATCAGCTTGGCGCCTTGCTTGACGGCGTCGTCGAGCAATTCCTGCATACGGTCGGCGGAGTGCTCGCTGACCAGCGAGCCGAGCACGACCTTGGTGCGCGGATCGCCATAGGGCAGGGCGTTGGCCTTGTTCGCGAGCTTGCCGACGAAAGCGTCGGCGATCTTGTTGTCGACGATGATGCGTTCGGTCGACATGCAGATCTGGCCCTGATGCATGAAGGCGCCGAAGGCGGCGGCATCGACGGCGTCGTCGATATTGGCATCGTCGAGCACCAGCAGCGGCGCCTTGCCGCCGAGCTCAAGCAGCACCGGCTTGAGATATTTCGCCGCGGTCTGCGCGATGATGCGGCCGACATGGCTGGAGCCGGTGAAGTTGATGCGGCGCACCGCCGGATGCGCGATCAGCGCTTCGGTCACCGCGGGCGCGTCCTCGCGCGAATGCGTGACGACGTTAATCACGCCCTTCGGCAGCCCGGCTTCCTGCAGCACCTTGCCGATCAGCATGTGGGTGCCGGGGCAGGTCTCGGACGCCTTCATCACCACCGTGTTGCCGCAGGCCAGCGGCATCGCCACCGCGCGCACGCCGAGGATCACCGGCGCGTTCCAGGGCGCCATGCCGACGCAGACGCCGGCCGGCTGGCGGATCGCCATCGAGAAACAGCCCGGCTTGTCGGACGGGATGACCTCGCCATGGACCATGGTGGTCATGCAGGCGGCCTCGCGCAGCACCTTGGCGGCAAACATCACGTTGAAGCCGGACCACGGCCCGGTGGCGCCGGTTTCTTCCATCATGACCTTGATGAAGTCGGCGCTCTTGGCCTCCAGCATGTCGGCGGCTTTGAGGAGCAACATGCGGCGCTCGGTCGGGCCCTTCTCGGACCACGCCGGGAAAGCGGCGGCGGCCGCGTCGCAGGCGGCATTGACGTCCTCGACCGAACCCGCCTCGGCGATGGTGGCAACCTTGCCGGTGAAGGGGTTCTTGCGTTCGAAGGTAGCTTTGCTGCGCGACTTGACGTCGGCGCCGTCGATCAGAAGCTGGACGTTCATGGTTGTCCTCCCTGTGTTTGCTTATTTACAGCGGCGAACGGCGCCGCCGGCTGCGGTTAAATGTTTCAAAGATGCGGCAGGCGGACGTCGAGCACGGCGCAGCGCTTCTCGTCACGCACCACGGCAAAGGCTTCCGCCAAAGCCGCTTCGATGTCTTCAGGCTTGTCGATGATCCGCGCCCAAGCGCCGCCGGCCGCCGCCGCGATCGCCGAATGGTCGGGCGCGGGATCGAATTCGACGCCGACAGAATTGGCGCGGCTGGCGTAGCCGTCGGGGTGCACGGCCAGCGTCGACATCTTCGGCGAACGCCAGCCGCCATTGTTGTAGACGATCTGCAGGAACGGCGTTTTATACTTGCGCGCCATCCAGTGCACCGACGACGGCACTGAAAACATGTAGGACCCGTCGCCCGACAGCGCGATCACCATCTTTTCGGGATGCGCGAGCTTGGCGCCGATCGCGGCGCCGCCGTTCCAGCCGAGCGAACTGCCGCCGCTGAGAAAATATTGTCCGGGGGCCGATGGCCGCAGGTGGTTGGTGACGATCGGATAGTTGGTGATCATCTCGCTCAGCACGATGGTGTCGGCGTCGATGTACTTGCGTAAGCACGCGGTGAAATACTCTGCGGTGACGATGCCGGCCGGCTGTTCGCGCTTGAGCATCTCGTCGGTGCGCGCCTTGCTCAGCTTGGAGTAATGCGCGGTGCGCTCCTTCACCTTGGCAGCGTCGAGCTTGATACCGTCGAGCGCTTCGTTGATCTGCGCCAGCGCCGTCGCGACATCGGCGCGCAGCACACGCCGCGCCTTGAAGTACCAGAGAGGAATCTTCTCTTTGAGCGGATCGACGTCGATGTGGAAGACTTTCGCGTCGGCGTTCGGTTTGCTGATCGACGGCACCCAGGGTGCGTCGCTGTCCAGCACCAGCACCACGTCGGCCTCGGCCAGCACCGGCTCCTGATGCGTCTCGCTCCAGCGGTTGCCCATGTACAGCGGATGATCGAGCGGGAAATTCAGAAGGACCGGCGATTGCTCCAGCACGGCAATGCCGGCGCGCTCGCAAAGTTTGATCAATTCAGGCACCGCCGCCGGATTGCGCCCGGCATAGCTGGTCACGATCAACGGGCGCTTTGCCGTCGCCAGCGCCCGCGCCAGTTCGGCCGCGTCCTGTGTGCGCAAGGGCGACGCGGACATCGCCGGCCATTCATCGGTGTCGATGGCAAGCGGCGTGACTTCTTCCTCCATCACCTCGCGCGCGCCGACCAGATAGACCGGGCCCATCGGATCGCTCTTGGCGAGCTGCATGGCGCGATGCGTGACCTGCTTGATGTTGCGGCCGGTGCGGAATTCGTAGTCGAACTTCACGTAATTGCGCACGATGCCGCGCTGATCGGTAATATCCTGGATCCATTGGATCCATTCGTTGCGCGACCCTTTCAGTTCACCTTCCTGCGTGTAGGGCGTGCCGCCGGCGAAGATGAGCACCGGGACGCGGGCGCGGCAGGCATTGTGCACGGCGCCGCCGAGCGCCTGGGTGCCGCATTCGACGTGGACGATGACCGCCTGCGCCTGGCCGCTGACCTGGGCGTAACCATGCGCCGCGCTCAGCGCCACCATCTCGTTGGGGCAGGTCAGCATCGCGGGGAAGCCGCGGCCGTTGGCCTTGCCCTCTTCGATCGACTCGACGATGGCCGGATGGTCGCTGCCGAGATTGGCGAAAATATAGGAGACGCCGGCCTCCTTCAGGGCTTCGAGAAATGCCGTACCCGCAGTGCGCACGCGACGATCCTTTTATTCGACGACGGTCGATGGTTGGGGTCCCAACCATTTATCGCCCGGAGGCTAGCACATAAGCAAGCCGTTGGAACACCGGGGTCTGTCCATCATGCGGACGTGAGTTTTCACATCTTCGAAGGCAGCCACAGCGCCAGAATGGGAAAGGCGATCAGAATCACCAGCCGGATCAGGTCGGTGGCGATGAAAGGGAGGACGCCCTTGAAGATCGTGGTGAACGACACGTCTTTGACCACGCTTTTGATGACAAAGACGTTCATGCCGACCGGCGGATGAATCAGGCCGAGCTCGACGGTCATCACGATGATGATGCCGAACCAGATCGGGTCGAAGCCCAGATGCGTGATGACGGGGAAAATGATGGGCACGGTCAGGATGATCATCGCCATGGCGTCCATCAGACAGCCGAGCACGATATACATCACCATGATCAGCGCCAGCACGCCGTAGGCGCCGAGGCCGAGGCCGGTGAGGAATTCGGTGACCTTCTGCGGCGTCTGGGTGACGGTGAGGAAATAGCCAAAGATCAATGCGCCGATCAGCACAGTGAACACAGCGGCGGCGGTGCGCGTCGCCTGCAGCAGCGACGTCAGGATCTTGTCCTTGTCGAGCCGGCCGGTGAAGACGCCGATCAGGAACGCGCCGGTGGCGCCGACGCCGCCGGCTTCGGTCGGGGTGAAGCGCGGCAGATAGGGCAGGCCGTAGAGGCCGCCGATGACGAACACGAACAGCAGCATCGGCGCCCAGATGTCGCGCAGACCCGAGAAGCGCTCACGCCATGTCGTGGCTGGCCCGGTCGGCAGGAAGCCGGGCCGGAAGTAACCGATCAGTGCGATGGTGATGAGATACATCAGAATGGCGAGAACGCCCGGCACGATGCCGGCGATGAACAGCTTGCCGATGTCCTGCTCGGTGATGATGCCATAGACCGCGAGCACGATGGACGGCGGCAGCATGGCGCCGAGCGTGCCGCCGGCGGCAATGACGCCGGTGGCGAAACTCTGCGGATAGCCGTAGCGCCGCATTTCCGGATAGGCCACGGCGGAAAACGTCGCGGCGGTGGCGACCGACGAACCGCAGATCGCGGCAAACCCGCCGCAGGCCACCACGGTGGCGAATCCCAGTCCGCCGCGCAGATGTCCGACGAAGCCGTTGGCGGCCTTGAACAGGTCGCGGCTCATGCCGGAGTTGGACATGAAGGCGCCCATCAGCATGAACATCGGAATGACGCCGAAGGTGTAGTCGGTGACCGTGCGCATCGAGGTCTGGCCGACCAGCTTGAGCGCCGGCGTGAATCCGACCAGGTAGCCGAAGCCGGAAACGCCGACCAAGCCCATGGCCATGCCGACCGGCACGCGCAGCATCATCAGCGCGAACAGCGCGACAAAGCCGATGGCGGCAACGGCGTCGGTGCTCATGCCGTGCCCTTCATTCGACCGGTTTGATGGATTTTGTTTCTTGCATCAGCTCGGGCTGGACGATCAGCCGGTAGGTGCGGACTGCGATCAACAGCACGGCGGAGACGTCGCCCGCCCAGGCGACGGCGAAGAACGGCCAGGTCGGCCAGCGCAGGTCGAAGGTAAGGACGTTGTCGTAATAGGTGCCGCGCACTTTATCGAACAGCGTGTAGGTCTGCACCGCGACCACGAACAGCAGCACCAAAGTCGCGAAGACGTCGATCCAGCGCTGATACTTCGGCCCGACATTCGCCCAGATCAGATCGACCGTGATGTGGCCGCCGCGATATGAGGTCGCGGCGATGCCCCAGAAAATCAAGATGCCGAGCAGCAGGCGGCCGAAATCGAACGCATCCGGAATCGCGTAATTGAAGACGTTGCGCAGCAGCACGGCGAGAAAAATATTGAGGGCGACGATGCCGACGAAACCGGCGGCGATCCATTCAATGGTGTCGATGAAACGATCCATATAGATACGTTTCATTTCCGCTCCGATGCTGTGTAAAATCGGAAGGTCCGGCGGCGGGAATTCCCGCCGCCGTTAGTGTGATGGGCTTACTGCGCCAGCGCTTTGTACTTGGCGAGATCGGCGCGCAGGTCCTTCATCGCCGCGTCGGGATCGACGCCGGTCTTCTTGACGCCGTCGGCCCAGGTCTTGATCAGCGGCTCGGATGCCTTCTTCCACTGCGCGGTCTGCGCCGGGGTGAGCGAATACACTTCGTGCCCGGCCTGCGCCTTGACCTTGTCGACGCCGGCGTCTTCGAAAGTGCCCCACGGTCCGCCGACGCGGCCGGCCGCTTCGCTGTTGCAGTTGTCGTCGATCGCCTTTTTCTGGCGCGGCGACATCTCGTTATATTTGTCCTTGTTGAGGACGAAGGCGAAGGTCGTCACGTAGAGCGGCGCCTCCATGTGATACTTCGTCACTTTGTCGATGCCGAACAGCACCAGCGATCCCCAGGGGAACGACACGGCATCGGCGACGCCGCGCTCGATGATGTCGCGCACTTCCGGCGCCGAGGATTGCACGTTGGTGCCGCCGAGCAGTGTCACGAAGTTGGCGATGGTCGCGTCGGCCGGACGGATCTTCATGCCCTTGATGTCGTCGGGCACCAGAATCTTCTTGGTGCGCGAATGAAACGATGACGGGGCGTGGATGAAGGCGAGGCAGAACTTGACGTCCTTCATCTCCTTCTCGGCATATTTGCGATACCAGGCGTCGAGACCCATCGAGCCGCCTTTGGCGTCGGAAATCAGGAACGGCAGTTCGCCGGCGCCGATGATCGGGAAGCGGCCGGGCTGATAGCCGGGGTTGATGTAGGTCAGGTCGGCGATGCCGTCGCGCGCCATATCGTAATGGTCGAAGGCCTTGCCGAGTTGCTGGGCCGGATAGACCTTGTACTTGAGGGTGCCGCCGGATTCCTTCTCGACCGCGGCGCCCCAGTCCTCCAGGGCCTTCTGCAGCGGATGCGACGCCGGCACCCAGTGCGACAGCTTGAGTTCGAAGGTCTTTTCCTGAGCGTGGGCCGTGCCTGCGACGCCGAGCAGTGCGGCGACGGCATAGACACATCCGGCGAAACGGAGTTTCATGGTCTTCCTCACTCGGTTGGGTGTCGGCTTTGTCGCCGAGTTTTTCTTTATTCAGCCGAATGTCAGACGAAATGTAAAGTTATCGTTTGATGTCCAACTAACTCGCAAGGCCTCGCGCGGCATATGCGGGGGGCATTGGTGGGAAGTCTGGCGGAGCCTTGGATTAAGTCTTGGAATAAGTTTTGGAGGCGGCATGGCGGCGCAATTGATCGACGGTTTGGGCGGCGAACGACGCGCGAGAAATGATGCCAGGAACGGCATCAAATATGGGGCGAAGTCCGCGGCCAAGAACGCGCCCAAGAACACGTCCAAGAACACGTCCAAGAATGGCGCCAGAACCAGCCTCAAGAACGGCGAAGCCGTTGCCAAATCGATCAATTTCGGGCCGCTGGCGACCTGGATCGGCTTCAACCTGCGCATGGCGCAGGAGACCGCCTTTCAGGCATTTTCCCGCCGTTCGCAGGAAGTGGGCGAGAGCCCCGGCCGCTTCGCGACGCTGACCCTGATCGCGCGCAACCCCGGCATCAGCCAGACCGAGCTCAGCCAGGCGGCAGGCCGCGACAAGTCCAGCCTGACGCCGGTGGTCGAGGATTTGGTGCGGCGCGGCATGGTCGAGCGCAAGCGCTTGCGCGACGATCGCCGGGCCTATCGATTGAATTTGACCGCGGCCGGCAAGAAGACGCTAACCCAGCTGACGCGTTGCGCGCGCCGCCACGAGCGTAATCTCGACAGCGTCATCGGCCTGCGCGACCGCAAGCGTTTCATCCAGATTTTGAAAAAGATCGCGGCGGGGATTGAGTAGCTCGTTTTGTGAAGCCACTCTCTCGGTGTCATGCTCGGGCTTGACCCGGGCATCCATGACCAGCTCGCGGCGCGCTAAGTCTTACGTAAGTCTGCCGATGCCGAACTCGCTCATGGATTGCCGGGTCAAGCCCGGCAATGACAGGTCGGTGGTCGCGTTACGATGACGGCGCACCAAACTTCGTCAGCACCGCTTCCGGCACCGGATGCGACTTCAGCCGCCCGTCGGCGTCGCGTAGCGTCCACACCCGCTTCTCCGAACATGCGGCGCACAGCTCGCCCTTGAGGCTAAGTTTGTGCTCGATGTCGAAGCTGGTGCGGCCGAATGTGACGCTGCTTTCGACCGTCACGTCATCGCCGAAGCGCGTCGGCTTCAGGAAGCGTGCCTGGGTGCGCACCAGCGGCCAACCGGAAAATTCCAGCGTCTTGAACATCTCGAACTTGGTGACGCCGAGCGCGGCCTCGAACAGCATCGCGGTCGAAGCGTCGAAGATTTCGAAATAGCGCGGATAGAAAATGATCCCGGCCGGGTCGCAGTCGCCCCACTCGATACGCACAACGCGGGTGTTGGTGAAGGCGGTGGTCACGTTAACGTGGCGCCATGCGCAGTGCGCCGTCGAGGCGGATCACTTCGCCGTTGAGGTAGCCGTTGTGGATGCAATGCAGCACCAGCGCGGCGAATTCGCGCGGCGCGCCGAGGCGCTTGGGGAACGGCACCGAAGCGCCGAGCGAATCCTGCGCCTCCTGCGGCAGCGCCCGCAGCATAGGCGTTCCGAAAATGCCCGGCGCGATGGCGAGCACCCGCACGCCGAATTGCGCGAACTCGCGCGCCGCCGGGATCGTCAGCGCGGCGACGCCGCCCTTAGACGAGGAATAGGCTGCCTGGCCGATCTGACCCTCGAAGGCCGCGACCGAGGCAGTCGAGACGATGACGCCGCGCTCGCCGTCAGCAAGCGCCTCCAGCGGCTGCATCGCGGCGGCCACCAGCCGCATCATGTTGAAGGTGCCGATCAGGTTGACGCGGACGACGCGCTCGTAATCGGCGAGCGGCATTGGCCCGTCACGGCCGACGATGCGCTTGGCCGGGCCGATGCCGGCGCAATTGACCAGGACGCGTGCGGCGCCATGCACCTCGGCGGCTTTCTTGATGCCGGCTTCGGCGGAGGCTGAGTCGGCGACGTCGCAAGTGACCGCGACGCCTTTGATGTCGGCGGCGACTTCGGCCGCGGCCTTCTCGTTGACGTCGAAGATCGCGACCTTGGCGCCGGCGGCGGCCAGCGCGCGCGCGGTGGCGGCGCCGAGGCCAGACGCGCCGCCAGTGACGATCGCCGGCTGTCCCTTGATCTCCATCAGATGTTTCCTTTGTTGCGCATGATCTTATCCGAAAACCGGTGCCCGCTTTTCGGGATCATGCGCTTTCTTCGATTCCAATGATCCGCGAGGATAAAGGCGAAGCATAGAGTTCGTCCACCAGCGCGGCGCGATTCGTCAAAACGGCGCGCTGGTTGATCGAGCCCTTGTCGGTCATCTCGCCTTTGTCCATCGACGGCGGTTCCGCCAGCAAGAGCGCGCGGTTAATGCGCGTCGAGGTGCCGGGGCTTAAGCCGTGCAGCGCATGGAGCAAGGCTAAGAATTTCTCGCGCACAATCGAATGCTCGACCAAGGCGGCGGGCGTCGTGTCGGCACCAAGGCTGCACAGCTTGCGGCAGGCCTCGATATCGGGAAATACCAACACCGCGAGGTCGTCGCGGTCGGGACCGGCGAACACGACGTCTCGCACGTAGGGGGCAAAATGATCGATGAAGCGCGCGCGGAGCGGGCCGACGCTGGTCCAGGTGCCGGTCGACAGCTTGAAGTCCTCGGCGATACGGCCGTCGAACAGCAGGCCTTTGCTCGCGTCGTTCGGATCGGCAAATTTCAGCGCATCGCCCAATTTGTAGAAGCCATCCTCGTCGAAAGCGGCGCGGGTCAGTTCGTCCTGCCGCCAATAGCCCGGCGTAATGTGCGGTCCGCGCAGGCGGGCTTCCAGCTTGCCTTCGTTCGGCACCAGCTTGAGTTCGACGCCCGGTGCCGGCAGGCCGATATTGCCCGGGCGGCCGGAATCCCAGCAGCAGGCCAGCGCCAGCGGCGCGGTTTCGGTCGAGCCGAGCGACGAGAGAAAGATGATGCGCTCGCCGATCGTCTCGACCGCGATCTCGTTGAGTTCGTTCCAGGTGTTCTGGTTCAAGCCCGCGCCGGCGTAGAACAGCACCTTCAGCCGGCTGAAGAAATTGCGGCGCAACTCGGCGTCGGCGCGGAAATGCGGGATCAGCGCCTCGTAGCCCTTCGGCACATTGAAATAGATGGTCGGCGCAATTTCGCGCAAATTTCGCGCGGTCTTCGGCGCGCCCGGCGGCGTCGGATTGCCGTCATCGATATAGAGCGAGCCACCGTTGACCAACACCATATTGAAGTTGTGGTTGCTGCCGAAGGTGTGGCTCCACGGCAGCCAGTCGACCACGACGGGCGGCTCGTCGGCGACGAAAGCAAAGCCTGCGGCCAGCATCGCCTGGTTCGACAGCAGCATGCGGTGCGTGTTGATGACGGCCTTCGGCGTGCCGGTCGAGCCGGAGGTGAAGAGAAATTTCGCGATCGAGTCCGGCGTGACCTTGGCTTGCGCCGCTGCGACGCCGGCCGTGTCCTCATCGCCGAGCAGATCGTCGAACATCGTCACCGGCCGATCGCCGAGCGGATTGCGCGTCACCACCAGTTCGATGTCATCCGGCACCGTTTCATACAGTGCGCGCGCGAACGGCAGGCCGTCATTGGCGAAGACCATGCCCGGCGTCAGCAGCTTGAGGATGGCGCGCAGTTTGCCAAAGTCGCTCGACATCAAAGAATAAGCCGGCGAAATCGGCGCATAGGGAATGCCGAAGTGCATTGCGGCAAGCGCCAGCAGCGCGTGCTCGATGTCGTTGCCGGAAATGATCGCGATTGGCCGCTCGGCCGACAACCCGCGCCGTAGCAGCGCGGCGCCGACGCGTTTCACATGGGCGAGTGTCTGCGCATAGGTCAGCGTGCGCCAGTTGCCGGCCGCTTCGCGCTGGCCGAGAAACACGCGATCCGGCGCGACCTTTGTCCAATGCTCCAGCGGCTCGCTCAGTTTGTCGTAATAGGGCGGCAGCGTCTGCGACGTGCGGACATGAATTACGCCGTCCGGCCCATGCTCGAGCACGGCGTCGAACGTGCCGAGCCGCACCGGACGCAAGGGTGCGGAGGCTTGTCCGGCGAGGCGGTCCGCTGACGGCATTTCGTCCCTGACGCTGTTCTTATTGTCCGGCTACAATACCGTGTCGCCGGACCGTATCGTCAAGTGAACCTTTCCTTGCATAGCCGCGACCAAGGTTAGGTAAATAGGCGCCAGTGGGTCTATACGCGCGTCATGTTTGGGCAAGGGTTGAGAATGCGCGCCATCATCGTCACGATCTGCCTGTCGCTTTGCGGGGCCTGCGGTCTCGCCGCAGCCGAACCGGCCATTCCCGCCGCGTCTTATCCCCCGCTGGTGAAACACGCGCAGTCCGTCGAAGGCTTTCTGCCGATGGAATGGCGGATGGAGATCAAGCAATCGGGCGATCTGAACGGCGACGGCCGCGACGATGTCGCGATGGTTCTGCGCGCCATCGACGAGCGCAATATCATCGATATGCGCGGTCAGGGTGGGCCTGAGAAATACGACACCAATCCGCGCATCCTGATGGTCGCCTTCGCCAATGCGGTGGGCGGCTACGATCTGGCGCTGGAAAACCACACGCTGATTGGGCGTAATGTGGAGCCGACGGCGCAGGACCCGCTCGATCCCAATGGCGTGCAGGAGGGGGGCGTCGAGATCAAGAAAGGCACGTTGCAAGTGACGCTCGGATATTTCGGCGGCGACATGGGTCACACGACCTTCACGTTCCGATTCCAGGGCGGCCGCTTCGCCCTCATTGGCTATGACAGCATCAACGTCGAACGCTCCCAAGGAATAATGCGCTCGGTCAGCGTCAACTATGCGACGCTCCGGATGGAGCGCAGTATCGGCAAAATTTCCGACGATGTTAACAAAGTCACGCGGACAAAATTGGCGGCAAAGCCGCTGCTGACGATGCAGCAGATCGGCGACGGCCTGGACTTTCGGCCGACTAAATAGTGGCGGCCACTCAGGTAGGTTTCACCTTCGGTGCACGCTTCTCCAGAAAATCCTTGAGCCTGCTCTTGGCCTCGCCATCGGCCTGCGCGATCGACGACATCAACGCCTCGACCGCAAAGCCGGCGGATGGATCCATCTCGGCGATGCGCGGCAGTGCCTGCATGACTGCGAAGTTGGTCAGGGGCGCGTTGCTCGCGATGTGCTTGGCGATCTCAAGGCCCTTATCGAAACCGCGGCCTGCCTCGGTCAGGTAAGTCGACAGCCCGATGGCCTGACCCTCTTTGGCCGAATAAGTGCGGCCGGTCAGCATCATGTCCATCATCCGGGCAACAC
>Ga0193699_10000206_pt1 | contig 26588 bp, 17 predicted proteins | sample L3c2metaG_FD_160095 | JGI IMG/M metagenome (GOLD analysis project Ga0193699, IMG submission 160095) | Soil microbial communities from a riparian zone of the East river system, Colorado, United States - L3c2 | ecosystem: Environmental > Terrestrial > Soil > Riparian zone | place: USA: East...
TCCGACGGGTGAAAAGGAGAGCGATGTGGACGGCTAGCAGGAGGGAAGTGACGAGGATCAGCTTTCTCATCTGAACTGAAGAATCGCCCAGAACGCAGCCGCCTGCAAGGCGAGCACTGGCCTCTCCGAGATAGTACAGAACAGTGCTTCAGCGGTCCCAGCGGCCCCTTTCAAATGCATGACGCCACACGTTGATTTCACCTCATGGCCGAGCGAATACGGACGCGCTTTCTCGTGGTGGGGAGCGGAGTTGCTGGTCTTCACACGGCGTGGCGCGCTTCCGCTGAAGGCGATGTGATGGTCCTCACCAAACGCTCGCTGTTCGACAGCGCTACGGCCTACGCGCAGGGCGGAATCGCGGCGGCGCTCGGCGCCGGAGACTCGCCCGAGCTGCATCGACAGGACACTTTGGCAGCGGGAGCGGCCCTGGCTGACGCGAAAGCAGTCCAGGTCCTCGTTGAAGAGGGTCCGGCGCGCGTCCGTGAGCTGGCGACTGCAGGCGCGCAGTTCGATCTGGAGCCGGGAGGGAACTTCAAACTCGGACGCGAGGCTGCCCACTCTCGCCGGCGGATCGTGCATGCGCACGGAGATCAGACCGGCGCCGAGGTCGCGCGCACGCTGATCAAGAAGGTGAAGGAGAGCGAGCGGATCGAGGTGCTGGAAAAGGCACGCATTCTCGATCTGATCGTGGAGGATGGAGTGGTGTTCGGAGTTCGTGCGGCGGTGGCCGGCAAAGCCGTCGAGATAATTGCGGATGCGACCGTGCTTGCTACTGGAGGATGCGGTCAGGTCTATCGGTACACCACGAATCCGCAGGTCGCGACCGGCGACGGCTACGCAATCGCGCACCGCGCGGGAGCCAAGCTCGCCGACATGGAGTTCGTGCAGTTTCACCCGACCGCGCTCGACACTCCCGAGAATCCACTGCAGCTGATCTCTGAAGCCGTGCGCGGCGAAGGAGCCGTGCTGCTCAACGAGGAACACGAGCGCTTCATGCTGAAAAAGCATCGGCTGGCGGAGCTGGCGCCGCGCGATGTCGTCGCGCGTGAGATCTTTCGTGAGAAGGCCGGCGGCAGACGAGTCTGGCTCGACGCGAGGAAGCTGGGCGCGGAGTTCGAGGGACGCTTTCCTGGAATCTTTGCGATTTGCCGTGCACGGGGCGTCGATCCGGGGAAAGATCTGATTCCCGTCACTCCGGCTGCGCATTACATGATGGGCGGAGTCGTCACCGACCTGCGCGGTCGCGCCGGCCTCGAGCGGCTGTACGCGTGCGGCGAAGTCTCCCGCACCGGGGTTCACGGCGCGAACCGACTGGCTTCCAACTCCCTTCTCGAGGGCCTGGTATTCGCCGAGCGGGTGGCGAGAGACATGATCGAGACCAAGAAGCTTCCGACGCCGCCGAGGAAGAGAGTTTGGGAAGTTCCGGTTTTGCGGGATCGTGGCGCCGCGCTGGTTGCGGCGGACACGATCAGGCAGGTGATGTGGGATTACTGCGGTATCGACCGCAGCGCCAAGGGTTTGAGACTGGGCCTGGCCAAGCTGACGGAGATCGAGTCGCGCCTGCCCGAGGGGGCGACTGAGGAGGCGAACATGGTACAGACGTCTCTCCTCATTGCCGACGCCGCGCTGTTGAGAAAGGAGTCGCGCGGAGGGCATTATAGAAGTGATTTCCCGCGCGCAAAACGAAAGTGGAGCGGCAAGCACATCGAATGGTAAACACGACGGACGACCAGTACGCGGCACTGCACGCAGAGATCAAGCACCTGGCGCGAGCGCGCAACGCGGTGATCATCGCGCACAACTATGAGCGTCCGGAAGTTCAGGATGTCGCAGACTTCGTCGGGGATTCACTGGGACTGAGCCGCGAAGCCGCGAAGACCAAGGCCGACGTCATCGTGTTCTGCGGCGTTCACTTCATGGCGGAGACGGCGGCGGTTCTCTCGCCGCAGAAGACAGTGCTGCTGCCGGATCTCGCTGCGGGTTGCTCGCTGGCGGCGACCATCGATGCGGAACAGCTCCGCGAATGGAAGGCAGAACATCCCGGCGCTGTCGTCGTCTCCTACGTAAACACGACCGCCGAGGTAAAGGCGGAGAGCGACTACTGCTGCACGTCGGGTAACGCGGTCGAGATCGTCAACTCCGTTCCCCTCGACAAGGAGATTCTGTTTCTCCCCGACATGTTCCTCGGCGCGCACGTACGGCGCATCACCGGGCGGAAGAACATGCACGTGTGGATGGGTGAGTGTCACGTGCATGCGGGGATCGATCCAGAGGACATCAGGCTTCAACGCGCGGCGCATCCGGGAGCGGAGTTCCTGATTCACCCCGAGTGCGGGTGCGCGACCAGCGTCGTCGAAGCGGTGTCAGCGGGGGACATCGATCCGGCGGGAGTACAGATCCTCTCGACCGAGGGGATGATCAAGCGGCCGAAGATCTCACCGAATAATGAGTTCATCGTCGCGACTGAAGTCGGGATTCTGCACCGACTACGCCGGGAGAATCCGACCAAGACATTTCATCCGGCGAATCCGGAAGCAGTGTGCGCATTCATGAAGGTGACGACACTTCCCAAGGTTTTGAGATCATTGCAGAGGATGGAGCACCGCATCACCGTGCCCCCCGAGATCGCATCACGTGCGCGGCTGGCGATCGAGCGCATGGTGTCGATCGGTGGCCAGACGCCTCTGTCGCCAGTCGAAGAAGCCTCGGTCGATCCCGGCGAATGACGCCTGGCCGCGAGAGCGAGCTCGCTGCACACGGGTTTTCCTGGGAGGAAGGACTTCACTTCCCCCTGACAAAAACAGAAACGACGGCGTTGGTCACGGCCGCACTACAAGAGGATGATGCCAGGCACGACATCACTACGGCGGCGACGGTGGTGTCGGACAGGCGTGCGCGATGCAGGCTCGTAGCGCGACAGACCGGTGTGATTTCCGGGCTGGCGCTCGCGCGTGAAGCGTTCGAGCAGCTCGACAAGGCGGTGACGATTCGCACCGAGCACGAGGACGGAACGCGCATCAACCCGCAGACTCCCGTGATGTTTCTCTCCGGTCACGCCCGCGGCTTGTTGTCGGCCGAGCGTGTGGCGCTCAACTTCGTGCAGCGGTTGTCCGGGGTGGCGACGCTGACGGCGCGGTACGTCGAAGCGATAGCCGGCACAGGCGCGCACATTCTCGACACGCGAAAGACGACGCCGGGGTGGCGGCGACTGGAGAAGTACGCGGTCCGGTGTGGGGGAGGCCTCAACCATCGGTTCTACCTGTCGTCGGGAGTGTTGATCAAGGACAATCACCTCGCCGCTGTCGATGGCGACATCGCGCTCGCCGTCAAGCGCACTCGCGCGCTCGCGCCGGAAGGAATCAAGATAGAAATCGAATGTGATCGGCTGGATCAGGTCAGAACCGCGATCGATGCGGGTGTCGACATCATCATGCTGGACAACATGGGACTGACGGATCTGCGCGAGGCTGTGAAGCTGGTGGATGGTCGGGCGGTGACTGAAGCATCGGGTGGAGTGAAGCTCGACACGGTGCGGACGATCGCGGAGACCGGAGTCAACTGGATTTCAGTGGGGGCGCTGACTCATTCGGCGCCGGCGCTCGATCTCGCGCTGGATTTCGACTGATGGCGAACTACGGGAGGTGACTCGACATGGATCGTAGAGACTTTGTGCGCGTGGGCGCTTTGGCTGGAGCCATGGCCCTTCGTGGGAAGCCGCTGGGCGCAGAAACGCGAGATGTTGGAGTTGAGTCGGTGCCTCGGTCGGATTGGTTTGCCATTTCACCGTTCGATCTCGAGGAAGCGACGATCGCGGATCTTCAGGCGGGAATGTCGTCGGGACGCATGACGTCCCATTCGATTACGCAGCAGTACATGGCGCGGATCGAAGAGCTGGATCGGAAAGGGCCGACTCTTCGACACGTGCTCGAGGTCAATCCCAATGCCTTGGCCATTGCGGATTCACTCGATCGGGAACGGAAGTCGGGGCGGGTACGCGGATCCCTTCATGGAATCCCCATCTTGCTCAAGGATAACATCGATACCGCCGACGACATGACGACGACAGCGGGCTCGCTTGCGCTCGAAGGCTCGATTCCCCTCCAGGACGCCTTCATCGCGGCGAAGCTGCGCTCGGCTGGAGCAGTACTTCTCGGCAAAGCCAATCTCAGCGAGTGGGCGAACATCAGGTCCACGCATTCGTCGAGCGGCTGGAGCGGGCGCGGTGGCCAGGCGAAGAATCCGTTCGTGCTCGACAGAAATCCGTGCGGGTCCAGCTCGGGCTCCGGCGGCGCGGTGTCGGCCAACCTGTGCGCGGGCGCGATTGGAACGGAGACAGACGGATCCATCGTTTGCCCGTCCTCGGCGTGTGGAATCGTCGGCATCAAGCCGACGCTCGGCCTGGTCAGCCGTAGTGGCATTATTCCGATCGCGCACAGTCAGGATACCGCCGGCCCAATGGCGAGAACGGTCAGGGACGCTGCGATCATCCTGAACGCGTTGTCCGGCATCGACACGCGCGATTCAGTCACCATGCTCAATCGCTCGCGTGGTCAGATCGATTATACGCGATTCCTCGACGCCAATGGATTGCGCGGCGCGAGGATTGGCGTGGCGCGCGCCAAGTTCTTTGGTTACAGCGACGTGACGGACAAGCTCGTGAACGATGCGATCGAAGCAATGAAAGCAAACGGCGCCATCATCGTGGATCCCGCCAACATCGAAACCGCCGGGAAATTCGACGACAGCGAGCTCGACGTTCTGTTGTACGAGCTCAAGGCGGATCTGAACGCTTATCTCGCGGGCCTTGGGCCAAAGGCTTCGGTCAGGACTTTACAGAACATCATCGACTTCAACGAGACCCATCGCGCTCAGGAGATGCCGTGGTTCGGGCAGGAGCTGTTCATCCAGGCTCAGGCGAAAGGTCCGCTTACCGACAAGAAGTATCGCAACGCCCTGGCGAAGGATCACAAGATGTCGCGCACTGACGGGATCGACGCGACGATGAAGAAGTACAAGCTCGACGCGATCGTCGCTCCCACTGGCGGTCCGGCGTGGGTGACCGATCTCGTCAATGGGGATCATTTCACGGGGGCGAGCTCGACTCCGGCGGCGGTCGCCGGTTATCCGAACATCAACGTGCCCGCGGGATACTCGCACAACCTGCCCGTCGGCATCTCATTTTTCGGACGGGCGTACAGTGAGCCGACCCTGCTCAAGATTGCCTACGCGTACGAGCAGGCGACCAAGCATCGCCGCGCCCCGCAATTCATTCCGACGCTAGCGGACTAGAGAATCGGCTATTGCACCGGCCCGGAGCGAAGCGCGTTGGTCAGTTCTTTCAATGAGGCAACGAAATGGACTCGGCCACGCGCGCCGCTGATCGTGAGCGTGGCGCTCGGCATCAGCGCAGTAACTCCGGCGCAGATCGCGTAGCGGCCCCGCGATTCGTCCGCGAGTCCGATACTGATTGCAGCGGCGAGGTCCGTAAGAGTCCACGTTCTCCGCGCGATATCGAAGACGAGCGTCGTGTCTACAGACTGATTTAGTCCGATCACGGTGTTGACGCCCGAGGAGCTGTCAGTGCGTGTGCCGGAAGTGGCTGAGATGTGGATGCCGTTGCCGCCGGGACAACCAGCAATCGTGCCGCTCGTCGGAGCGCCTGTCGCCATAGGTGTAGCGGGCTTCGGCGCGACCTGGGCGCGAGCGGCTCCGCTCAACACAAGAGAAGCCGCAGCCGCAATCAAAGCTTGATTGATCACGGAGGCGGTGGCTTCGTGTTCTGCGCGTCGCTTGCGGCGCCTCCGCCAAGGAATGCGCAGCTGCCAACCGAAGTCGTCGGCGTTGTCGGCGCGCGATTACCAACTCCGATCTTATCGGCGAGGCATTCAGCATTGACGCGGCCGATCAGCTCGACGGCGATGTAGACGTTTCTATAAGTAGTGCCCGGTACGATCGGTGAGGGAAGATTGTCGCGCTGAACTACTCTCACAGTATCGCCGCCCCAGCAAAGCCGAGCACGGACGTGGGGCTGAGACGCGAATCGGACTTCGTCGGCGTGAATTCCAACGAGGAGAATGACGTCGGCCTGACCACTTCGCGCGCCGCCTACTCCGAACGAGCCTGAATCCGCACGGGGGCGAGCAGAGGTATCACGCGCGCCGCTCGTCGGACTCGTCGGCCCGAGATGCGCACCGACGGTGCTGTCGTTGGCCAACACTGCGGCGCAACTCGATTGCTCGGCGCTGGCGAGTGTTACCGACTGCGCTCGCCCGAGGCTCGCGCTACCGAGAACGAACCAACCCCCGCACATCAAGCCTATGTACGTTTTTGACACTCTGCGCATCGGTCTCCCAAGAATCAACACACACCGATTTCAACATCCGTGCCCTGCGCGCAAAGGGCGAGCTTTTTGCATTTCGCGTTTGACGAGCCGCACAGTTGTCATCGGCTCGCCGTGATGCGTTGGAGAAACCCGTCGCTCCATCTACGAGGAACGCAGAATGCGCAACACAATCCACAACCTCATCGCCTCGACGATCGCGGTTGCTGCACTGATTCCGTCGATCGCCAGCGCGCAGGTGCGCCAAACGACAGCGGCGCGCGCGCCCGGCTCTGGACAGCCGTGGCAGTGCACGCCCAATGATTCAACGCGGGCGTTCAATCGAGCTCTACGCGTGGACAGTCTTGCGCGGCAGCGCGCTGCTGGGGGCGCAGCAGGCGGTGCGACGGTGACAGGCGGCACGGGACGCTCGCACGAATATCCGGAGTACGACGTCGTGCTCGACATCCCGAATCTCTGCGTCAATCGTGTCTTCCTGAAAGTCGACAGCGTGACCGCGAAGCTGAATCTCGACGCCCGCGTCTCGAACCTCGTTCGAGTGAGTGCGGGCGTCGATGTCCTGATCGGCAACGTCGATCTCACGATTCAGGGTGTGCGCGCCCAGGCACTCCTCCTGGTCGACCTCGATGATGTCGTTTACATCGTCGATCAGACCTTGACCTTCATCGACAATCATCCGGAAGTGGTGCAGCAGCTGGGGAGTACTCTACAGAATACCGTCGGCGCCGTGGGCGGACTCGTCAACCGATTGTTGCTCGGCACCGTCATGAGTGCGGGTCAGACCGTGCAGCGCTTGATTGATCAAAGCACGGGCTCGATCATCGAGAAAACAGTAACGAGCGCAGGCCAGCAGGCGGCCGAGAAGGTTGTCGGCAACATCACGCAGCTGCCGGTGATCAGTCAGACGACCGATGCAGCCGGCAACATCGTGAAGCGAGCCAGAGATGCGGCCACCAATGCAATCGTGCAGTACACGCTCAGCAAAGCCGGTAAGCTCCTGGCTTCCAGTATCATCCAGGCTGCAACTCGCTAGCCGCGGCCATAACCAAGGAGATTGTGACGATGCGTGCTGGAATCCTGGTCGCGGGACTCGCCTGGTGTGTCGCAGCAGCGGCGCCCGCGTCCGCGCAACAGCCTACGGGTCAGAGATTCACCGGAACCACCGCGGTCACTCCGAACCGGGATGTGATCCTCGAAATTCCCGAGCTCTCTGTTGATTCAATCGGACTCACGGTCGCCGACGTGAAGGCCCACGTCGCTCTGGACGCCAACGCGATGAACCTCGTGCAGATCACCGCGGGAGTCGATGTCGGAATCAAGAAGGTGCAGCTGGGGATCGTCGGCGTCTTGGCCGAAGCGTATCTATACGTCGATCTCGACAACGTGGCGAAGATCGTGAACCGTGTCGTGCAGACTTTGGATCGGAACCCGCAGATACTGATTCAGGTTCTGAAAACGGTCGACACGGGTGTAAACGCGCTCACAGGACAACCGCAACCCCGCGAGTAACCGGCGCGATCTATTCTTCGAGTATAGCGTCGGTCACGAAGTAGCCTTTGCCGCCGCGGACTGAACTGGCTACCGAGCGACGGATATCGTCGACCTCGTGCGCGCGGCCGTCGAGCATGTGACGGTTTCCACGAAAGCGGCGGCCGGCTTCCACGCAGAACAGGTCGCACAGCGCAATCTCACGATCGCAGGTTTCGGCGCCTCGCTCGTCGATGAGGCTCTGCGTTCTTGCAATCACGCAAGCCGTAGCGAAGAGATCTATTGCCATGTTAGCCAGCCGCTCGAGAATGAGCTGGCTGTCCACGATTCTCTCGCGATGACGCAGGATCGACCGGTCGGTCGCTCCCCCAAGCTCGGCGACGTGCTTCTCGAAATAATCCTTGTGCTTCTTAAGCCGCTCGTGGACTTCGAAGTCGAGTGTCGACGTCTGGCCGAGCCGCAGCCTGACGCGTGACGTGGCATAGCCACCCAAGAGGCCGAGATTGCGCAGCGGCCGCCGCAGGGCTGAACCTATTTCCTTGAGCGCCTCGGCCGGAGCCTGAATGCCGTTGAGCGCGATGAAGAGTCTCAAAACCTCGTTTGCGCCCTCAAAGATGCGGTTGATGCGCGAGTCGCGTAGCATGCGCTCGTACGGATAGGGCTTGACGTAGCCGCGACCTCCGGCGAGCTGAACCATGTCGTCGGCCGCGCGCCATACCATCTCGCTCGCGAAAACTTTGGCGCACGCGGCCTCGAGAGAGAAATCGTTGTCGCCGCGATCGACCATCGACGCGAGCACGCCGAGCATCGCGTCGGATGCGTAGATGTCGCTGGCGGTGCGTGAGAGCTTGCGCTGAGTGATCTCGAAATCTGCCAGCGGGTGGCCGAATTGTACCCGCTGCTCACCGTACGACGTCATTTCACCGAGTGTGCGCTTGGTTGCACCCGTGCAGCCCGCCGCGAGTGTCAGCCTTCCCGCATTCAGCACGTGCACGGCAACACTGAAGCCTCGTCCGACACCTCCCAGGAGATGATCCGCCGGGACCGTAAGCCCATCGTAACTCAGCTCGGCCTGGGTCGATCCACGGATGCCAAGCTTACGCACGGTCCCGACGACACTGAAACCGGGCATGTCCGGGCGAATCAGAAACGCGGTCATGCGTTGCACGTCCTCGCCCCGGCGGTGGACGGTGGCCTGCGCGAACGTTGCAATGACTCCGGCCTTGTGGGCATTGCCGATCCAGATTTTGCGGCCGTTCAATCTCCAGTGCGAGCCGTCCTTGCTCGGAATCGCCGTCGTCTTGATGTTCTGCGCATCCGATCCAACCTCGGGCTCCGTCAATGCGTAAGCGGCGAGATAGTCGCCGCGCGCGAGCGCTGGGAGATAGCGCTCCTTCTGTTGGTCGTTGCCGTGCAGCACGATCGCCTTGGAGCCGAGCCCGCAGTGAACACCGACGAGGACGGCGAGCGATCCATCAATGGAAGAGAGCGTCTCGAACACGCGAGCGTACGCCGAAGACGATAGCTCGAGGCCGCCGTACCTCTTCGGAATTGTGAGTCCGAGCATGCCAATCTCGGCGAATGCCCGGATGACGTTGTCGGGGATCGTCTCTTCTTCGTCGAACTTCGCGGAATCGATGATGTCGCCATCGAGGGCGCGGAGCTCCTTGATGAGCCGACGCACCGTTCGCGCTTCGTCCGGGCTCCGCACGTCGAGTGGGCGCGGATAGGGGAAAAGCAGAGAGTCGAGAACGACACCCGCATAGATGCCGCGGGTGAAGGAAGATTGCTGGTCAGCCACTAAGTGCGCTCGCGTGTTTGTTCAATTGATCCGACAGCGCATCCGGCATTGTCACCGGCTTGTCGCAGGTGTAGTTGCGGCAGACGTACGCAGTCGGCTTGCCGTCGACCAGCGGGCGATCCTCGAGCAGCTTGATATGGGAACTCTTATTCACTGCTCCGCCGGCAAGAACGAGAGAAGGAACGTATCGCTCCGCTACCGCTTGCTCCAGTGCCTTGAACGCCGCGCTCTCCACGTCTCCAACGAGCGCCACCTCGATCGCCCCGTTGATCTCCATGTCGGCGCAGCCAAGGAGGTGACCGAAAGCGGTGGGGAAGCGAGTCATTGGTTCCGCGAGAGTCTCGAGGGTGAACGCCGCGCGCCGGCGGTACTCCGCGTCCTGCTGCAGCTCGGATAGATGGAGCAACAACTCGACGGCGAGTGACGTCCCCGATGGTGTCGCGTTGTCCGTGACGTCACGCGGCCGAGTGATGAGGCGTTCCGCGTCCCTGGCCGTGTCGAAGAAGGCTTGTTTGTCAACGTCCCAGAACCATTCGATCGTCGCATCGGCGATCTCCCTGGCGCGATCCACCCATCGTTCGTCGAAGGTCAGCTCGTACACTGCGAGGAAGCCAAGTGCGACCGCGGCGTGATCCTCCAGAAAACCGGTGATACGCGTGACGCCTTCCTTGTGGGAGCGCATCACTCTTCCCTTGTTCACCATTTCCCGCGACAGAAACTCGGCGTTACGGACGGCGAGATCCCTGAAGTCATCTCGGGCGAAGACTCTGGCGGCGGTTGCAATGCCGCGCAGCATGAGCCCGTTCCACGATGCGAGAATCTTCTCGTCTCGCCCCGGCCATACGCGTTTCGCGCGCGACTCATACAGGATCTTCTTTCCTCTGGCGAGAATCGCGTCGAGCAATTCACTATCCACGTCTGATTGGTCAGCGGTGACGAACAAAATGTTCTTGCCCTCGAAGTTTCCACCGGGCGTGACGCCATAGTAGGACTTGAAGGCGCGTGCATCGGAGCCGAGCAGTGCGTCGATCTCCTCTTCACTCCAGACGTAGAACTTGCCCTCGTGACCTTCGCTGTCTGCGTCGAGTGAGGAGTAGAATCCGCCCTCAGGCGAAGCCATCTCGCGGTCAACCCATGCAACGGTTTCGGTGGTGACGCGCTTTATCTCGTCGTCCTTCGTCGCCTGCCAGAGGTGCGCGCCGAGCCGGGTGAGGAGCGCGTTGTCGTACAGCATCTTCTCGAAGTGGGGGACGAGCCAGATCGCATCGACTGCGTAGCGGGCGAACCCGCCGCCGATCTGATCGTAAATCCCGCCGCGGGCCATCTTTCGGAATGATCTCTCCACGATCTCGAGAGATTCAGCGGTGCCCGTGCGCTTCCAGTGCCTGAGGAGAAAATCCAGGACCATCGTCGCCGGAAACTTTGGAGCGGTGCCGAACCCGCCGTTCTGCGCGTCGTAGGCCTTGGCGAGTGCGCGATAGGCGATCTCGAGCATTTGCGGCGCTAGGGCACCAGAGCTTCGAGCTCCCGCAAGATTGTTCTCGTAGATCTGCTTCAGCTGCTCGGCGCTCTCAGCCACGCCTTCGCGTCTTTGCGCATACGCGTCGGCAACGGATTGCAGAACGCGCCGAAACGATGGCAGTCCGTGTTTATCATCAGGCGGGAAGTAGGTGCCCCCGTAAAACGGACTCCCATCGGGCAGCAGAAACATCGTCATCGGCCAGCCACCGTGTCCGGTCATGGCCTGAACCGCCTGCATGTAGATCCCGTCGAGATCGGGACGTTCTTCGCGGTCGACCTTGATGTTCACGAAATTCTCGTTCATGAGCCGCGCCGTGTCTTCGTCCTCGAATGACTCGTGCGCCATGACGTGGCACCAGTGGCACGCCGCGTAGCCGATGCTCAGCAGGATCGGCTTGTCTTCACCCTTAGCCTTTTCGAGCGCCTCGGGGCCCCATGCGAACCAATCGACCGGATTGTCGGCGTGTTGGAGGAGGTACGGGCTGGTTTCGTTCGCGAGGCGGTTCGGCATGCGTATCTTACTCGATAACCTATCGACAGACGGCTAGAACAGAATGGTTCTTCTACTCATCGCGCTTGGCGGCGCCGCAGGTTCCGTGCTCCGTTATCTCCTCGGCGGCAGAGCACAACACTTCGCTCCGCACGGATTTCCGCTCGGCACCCTGTTCGTGAACGTCGTCGGCTGTTTCCTGGTGGGAATCCTCGTTCGGCAGTTCATGAACATCCAGACCCACAACTATTTGCGGGCTCTGCTGGTGGTCGGGTTCTGTGGCGGATTCACCACGTTCTCGACTTTCAGCATGGAGACCGTCGGCCTGATCGAAGGCGGCGAGTATTCTCGCGTGATGGCCTATATAGCGCTCAGCCTCACGCTCTGCCTGACTGCCACATTTGCCGGGATGACCATGATGCGGCTGATTGCCGGTACGGGCCATGCCAGGTGATCCAGCGTGTTGGTCCCACATTTTCCATGAAGACGAAGCCGTCAACGATTCCAATCCAATGCCAAAGTCCATAGCACCAGATCTCGAGAGGTTTCTTTCCGACAACGACGCCCGGATCCACAAAGAGCTGTTCGAGTTTCTCCGCATCCCGAGCGTCAGCGCGAAATCGGATCACAACGCGGATACGAAGCGGGCGGCCGAGTGGGTGAAGGCGTCGCTCGACAAGATCGGCGTGCCGGCGAAGATCTATCCGACTGCCGGCCACCCGGTCGTCGTCGGGGAGTGGAGGAAAGCGCCGGGTGCTCCGACCGTTCTCATCTACGGCCACTATGACGTTCAACCGGCCGAGCCGTTGGACCTTTGGACGTCGCCGCCGTTCGAGCCGACTGTGCGCGAGGGAAACATCTTCGCTCGCGGATCGGTGGACGACAAAGGGCAGCTGTTCCTGCACATCAAGGCGCTCGAGGCGCATCTTGCCACTCGGAAGAAACTTCCTGTGAACGTCGTCGTGATCGCCGAGGGGGAAGAGGAGATAGGCAGCGAACACCTGGCATCATTCGTCGAAGAGCAGAAGAAACTTCTCAAGGCGGATGCAGTAGTGATCTCCGACTCGGCGATGTTTGCGCCTGGACTGCCGTCAATTCTGTCGTCACTGCGCGGGCTCGCCTACTTCGAGATCAACGTGCAGGGCCCGCAGGGTGATCTGCATTCGGGCAGCTACGGCGGCGCCGTCGTGAATCCGGCAATGGCGTTGGCGCGCATTCTCGCGACCTTCCACGACGAGAACGGGCACATCGCGATTCCTGGCTTCTACGACAAAGTGCGCGAATGGGATCCGAAGATCCGAGCGCAGATGCGCTCGCTTCCGTTCGACGACAAGACTCTCATGAAGGAGACCGGGGTTGATTCGCTCGGCGGCGAGAAGGGCTACACGACTCTGGAAAAGCTTTGGATTCGTCCGACGTGTGAAGTGAACGGGATGTTGAGCGGCTACACTGGAGAAGGCGCCAAGACTGTGCTGCCGGCCAAAGCGATGGCCAAGGTGAGCTGCCGGCTCGTGCCCGATCAGGATCCAGCGGACATCGAGAAGCTGATGAAGGCGCACGTCGCGAAGGTCGCGCCGAAGGGAGTGAAGGTGAACGTCCAGCACCTGCACGGCGGCCGCCCGTGGCGCGCCGAGCTCAATGGGCCGATCTACGATGCGGCGCGAAAGGCGCTCGGCGCGGCGTTCGGCAAGGAGCCGGTGATCACGGGAGAAGGCGGCTCGATCCCAGTTGTTGGCGATTTCGAGAGAATACTCGGTGCGCCTGTGCTATTAGTTGGATTTGGACTGCCAGGCGAGAACGCCCACGCGCCGGACGAGTGGATGAGCGACGAGAATTTCCGGCTGGGGATGCGTGCGGTGGCGACACTGTGGGACGAATACGGAGCAAAACGATAAGTCCGCGCGGTGCGATCGGCGCCATCTTTTTGCTGTCTCCGCTCTACACGTGGAGCGGAGCGCAATCGCCAGTTAGAGCAACGTGCCCTGCAACGAGCGTCGGCAAGGTCGCACTTGTCTTGCCTGGCGGTGGCGTCAAGGGAATGGCGCACGTTGGCGTGATCAAGATGCTGGACTCGCTCGGCATTGTGCCTGACATCGTGGTCGGCACGAGCATTGGTGCCATCGTCGGCGGGATGTACGCGAGCGGTTATTCCGGCGCCGAAATCGAGCGTTTGACCCAGCAGTTCAATATCGGTGCGTACATCGGGCGATACGCGCCGCGCGCGCCGCGCGCGTTCGCGATTTCCGGGGCATCGGGGGCATCGTTGCTTGGCAGCCAACTCCCCGGCGAGCCGACGCCACTGATGCTGCTGCGACAGGAGGACGGGACCTTCGTCGTCGCCACGAGCCTTGCCGATGAGGGCGCGATCAATCTCATCTTGACTGCTCTGCTCGTGCGCGGCGACTTGATCGCGCGCGGGAGCTTCGACTCACTCCCGATACCATTCCGCGCCGTCGCGACGGACCTTCACTCCGGCGTGCGCGTGACGCTCGATCATGGCGACCTCGCGCAAGCCATCCGTGCGAGTGTCGCCATCCCGTTCGTTTTCGAGCCGGTTACTATCGATGGCCGGCAGTTGGTGGACGGCGGACTCAGCGAGAATGTCCCGGTGCGGCTCGCGCGTGAGCTCGGCGCGACGCGTGTCATCCTGTCGCGTCTCGATGGGAGTGGAACAAACGACAGCACCTCGAGGGGCGCGGCCGCGGGCGGAACGCTCGACATGTTGATTGATCGCATCTTCCTCGATGCACATCCTCCACTCGGACCTGGCGACGTCGAGTTCAGCACGAATGTCTCGGACATAACCAACCTCGATTTCTCCGCGAGCGTTGTCACCGAGTTGATCGAGCGTGGATCTGCCGCCGCTCGAACAATTCCGTCGTCCTCGTGCCTCCCGCGGCGCGTGCGAGTCGAACATCCTCTTCCGCCGGTGTCAACCGCGATCGTCACACAGAACGCCGTACCCGGCGCGGCGGAGCTTCTTCGCAGTGCTGTAAGGCCAAACGAGGCGCGATTCCTTGGGTGGCTTCGGCGGTCTTCAGTGAGCCCTACTCGCGACACCACTTCCCTCGCTCTCGACACCGTTCAGGCTCGGCTGGCTCGTGCGGGGACATCCGGGATCCTGCGAGCACTCTGGCTCTCGCCGCAACGCGCCCCCGGTGACTCGGTGGCGTTCGATCCGATCATACGATGGGCTGACCAACGGACGATTGGGGTGGGAGGAGCTTACGACAACGATCTCGGCGCTCAGGCCTGGGTCGCGATTGCCAATCGACACGCGATCCTTCATCACGGATTTCCAGCACTGGAGAGTGGTGGCAGACTTACACTGGGAACCCGACGTCAGGAGGGGTTCATATCTCTTCGCCGATCGGACACCGACGTGAGCTATTCCGTCAGTCCATTCGCTCTGCTCATGGTGGCTCGGGAGAACGAGCCTTTCTTCGTCGAAAGCCCGAGCGGTCCGTCTGCAAAAATCGACCTGCCGACCGTGTTGGAGCAGCTGCTGCAACTCGGTGTGGATGTGCCCATCAGTCGAGCGTGGACAGTGCAAACCGGAGCGCTCGTTCGGCGATGGCACGGTGGACTGGCCGATTCAGCACGCACGCCGACCCCATTAGGAGTGGCCCTCCGGATTGATCACGCCGACGAAACGCGGCGGCAGTTCGGTCGGTTGGATCTGGAGTGGAATCAACGCTACACGCGGGCGAGCGGGCGTTTCTCCCTGCTCACGCGAACCGCCGTCGCGCGATTCACCAGCACGATCCGCGCGGGCGCAACGAGTGTCGAAGCGCCGTACAGTGCCTGGTTCCTGTTGGGAGGAACCGAAGGATTTCCGGGTCTGAATGTGAGAGAGTCCATCGGGACATGGACTGCGTCGTATATGCTCGATGCCGCGCGACAGTTGTACGGACCGCTGAATACTCAAATCACGGGGATGACCGGAACGGTGAGCAGGAGCGCCGACCGCGCGTTCGGAGGGGCGTGGCTATTCGGTGCGCGGGTTGGAATCGGCGCGGACTCGCCAATCGGACCGATCCGCCTGCAGTATGGCCTTTCGACAACGGGGCGTCGCCAATGGTTCGCCCGTATCGGTCGCTGGATATGAGGGAAGAGGGAAGCGGGAAGCGCTATAGGTCGAGGAGCAGCTCGGCTTCTGGCTCGGGATACGTAGTCGGCTCGAGGCACTCCGGCGAGTCGTTGCGCGCGTTGTTGACCAGCTTGGAGATAGGGAAGAACTCCAGCTTTCCGTCCTCGTGATACGCCGATTTGTTTAGCAGCTCGAGCTGTCCCTGCTTACGCTCGGGATCGAGCCACTGCTCGTAGGATTCCGGGGCAAGCAGAACCGCCATCCGGTCGTGGAACCGGCTGTACCAGTCGTCCGCATCTTTGACGATGACTGAGCACGACCACAGCTCTTCATCGCTGACGCTGTCTCGCCAGCGACTCCAGAGTCCGGCCATGGCGAATGGAAGCCGGTCCCTGCGGCGAATGAGGTGCGGAATCTTGCGCCGTTTGTCCCCGACCCATTCGATGATCCCATCGACTACGACGAGACAACGCTGGCTGCGCCAGGACTCCTGAAAAGTCGGCGCCGACGCAACCGTCTCGATCCTCGCGTTGAACGTCGAGTACTGGGAGTCGAACTCGACGACCTTGTCTCTGCTCTCGAGCTTTGAGGGTACGAGATTCCAGTGCATCGTCCTGAGCACTCTCTCGCGCAGGAACGGGTCGTAGTAAACGGCTGGGATGTCCTCGTGCGGATTCAGATTGTAGCGCGGCTTCCAGTCGCTCGGCACGAACTTCTTTGTGAAGCCGAAGAGTTTCTCGGTGATGCCGTCCGGGTTGATTACCGTTGCGCGTCCGCACATACAATAAAGGGTAAGGCTGGATACGTTTTACTACAACGGGGAATGAACGACCCTATGTCCGAGTTCTTTCAGGATCCACCAATGCTCGGCAACCAATACGACGACGACGCGCTTCTTCGCGCGTACCTTCGTTGGCGCCTGCCCGCGAACATGCGCGCCGAGATCGAGCCCGATCTCCACCGACTCGGCCACCGGGCAGCGACGGATATTCTGGCGCTCGGAGAAGCGGCGGAGGCGTCGCCGCCGCGACACGTCCCCTACGACGCGTGGGGGCGTCGCGTCGACAGGATCGAGACGAGTGAGGCATGGCGTGAGCTCGATCGTATCTCCGCGACTGAAGGCCTCGTCGCGACCGGCTATGAGCGCAGACACGGAGCGCACTCGCGCATCGATCAGTTCGCGCGGCTCTATCTCTTTGCCCCGTCGTCCGCGTTGTACAGCTGCCCGCTCGCCATGACGGACGGCGCGGCCAGGTTCCTCGAGGTTCATGGCGATGAAAGCATGAAACCGGTGTTCGCGCATTTAACGTCCCGCGATCCGAATGAGTTCTGGACTTCCGGCCAATGGATGACCGAGCGCACCGGTGGCTCCGACGTCGGAACCACGTCGACCGTTGCGCGGTGCGAAGAAGGTGACAGGTACAGTCTCCACGGGGCGAAGTGGTTCACATCCGCCACGACCTCTCAGGTCGCCATGACACTGGCGCGCATCGAAGGCGCGCCGGCTGGAAGTCACGGGCTCAGCGCATTTCTCATCGAGCTTCGCGACAGCGATGGAATGCTTCGCAACATTCGAGTTGAGCGTCTCAAGGACAAGCTCGGCACGCGCGCGTTGCCCACCGCCGAGTTGGCGCTGGAGGGCACACCAGCGCGGCTGGTTGGCGGCGCGGGCGATGGCATCCGAAAGATCTCCGCGCTGTTCAACGTCACACGGGTGTACAACGCGGTGGCGGGAGTCTCCGGGATGCGCCGCGCGATCGCGCTCGCGAGCGACTACGCCCGCCGGCGTCGCGCGTTCGGGAAATCGCTCATTGAGCATCCTCTTCACCTCGAGACGCTCGCTGACATGCAGCTTGAGCTGCGGGCCGCTTTTCTGCTCGCCTTTCGCGTCGTCGAGCTGCTAGGGAAGGACGAATGTGGTGACGCAACTGAATCCGAATCACGGCTGCTGCGATTCCTGATTCCGGTGGCCAAGCTCTACACGGCCAAGCAGGCGATAGCGGTCGCCAGTGAAGCGCTCGAGGCCTTCGGTGGCGCCGGCTACATCGAGGACACGGGAATCCCTCGGCTGTTGCGAGACGCGCAGGTGCTGTCGATCTGGGAGGGCACGACCAACATTCTCAGCCTCGATTCGCTTCGCGCGATGGAGCGAAGCGATGTGCTTGCCGAGTGGGCGTCCGATGTGAAGCGGCGACTGGGCGGCGTCAAAGCGGTTGGACTTTCGTCGTGTAAGGAGCAGACGTCGAATGCCGTGCATCGCATCGAGCAGTACGCAGCGCGCGCGGCACGTGCCGGAAACGAGTTTCAGCAGGCGGGCGCGCGTGGCTTCGCCTTCGCGATCGCGCGCACCGAGGCAGCGACGCTACTCGTCGAGCAGGCAGACGCGCAGAATGACGATGTGTCGGTGACGGCGGCCAGGCGGTGGTGCGCACGCGAGCTGGCGCCACTCGTGGAGGCTGACGCGGAGCATCGGGCGGGGTCCGTGACTTTAGAAGCGCCACTCCCGAATTAGAAACGCCCCGAACGCGCTGGTCGTCGCGACGTTCTGATCTCTCGCCAGGCTCGGGTCCCGCAGCAGGTAGCGGGTATCCACACCAGTCTCGAGCCGGTAGCCACGGAGCCCGCCGAAGCGGTGCACTACCTGAAGGCCTGGGCGCGCCAATGCTTTCGGATCGAGTGGCGATTTGATTGCCACGAAGGTGTGCGACTTGATGTACTTGCCAAAATCGAATTGCGTGCCGCGCAAAAAGTTGCCGACATCGGTCTGCACGTCGGCTGGAGTAATCGTGAACACGTCGGCGCCGAGGGAGCGTGCTGCTGAACCGGCGACCTGGTCGGCAACGACGCCAAGGGCTACGCCCGCGAGCTGCTTGCTCGCGAGCGCAGCGCCAGCGCCGACGACGTTGCTGCCTCCGCTTCCGTTCGTGAGGCCCGATCCTTCGAGTTGCGTGAGGGACGACGACGAACGACCGAACGCGAGATAGCTGAGCAAATCGCTCTGTGGGATGGGCGGCTGTGCGTCGCTCACGAGCGAGATGTTCGGCTTTCTCATTGTGCCGCCCACGATGATCTGGATGTTGATCGCCTCGCGATTGGGCTGTGTCACCACGTACTCACCGGTCGCCTGCAGCGTTGGGTTGAGCTCGGTGGAGTTGATGAAAGTCGCCGAGCCGCGCTTGATCGTGAACCGGCGGGTCATGAAGGTGTACTCGCCGCGCTCGCTGAGCAGCACGCCATCGAGCACCAGCGTCTGCTTGGCGCGATTGACGTGGACTCCGAGATCTCCGTCGCTATAAAGCTCTACGTTTGCCTCCAACGATCGCACGAACACGTCACGGTCTACGCGGAGATCCACATCCATGCGCATGTTCGCGAGCAACGGTGACTGCGTGGGGAATAGCTCCTTGTCAGCCATCACCGCCGTGTCGAGTACGTTGAACAGCGCCGGATCGCCCGCACCGACGAGATTCTTGCCGTCGGGCTTGGGTATGTAGACCACGCCCTCGCGAATACGAACGTTGCCGGTGACGTGCGCGTCCTTGAACGGGCCGGCCATCGCGAGGTTGGCGCTGACCACGAGCCGTCCCTTTTCGTTGTTCAACACCTGCGCGTTATCCGCGCGCAGCCTCAGGTCGAAGCTCGGCGCCGTGATCGATGAGCCCAGGCCGATGCCACCGGTCAGAATCATCCGCCCTCGATTGGTGGCGGCGACAGAGTCGACTACGACAGTGTCGCCGAGCATCCGGATCGATGCTTCGATCTTGCTGAGATTGATGCCCGCGGGCACTACGCGCGCCCGACCGTCGTGCAGCGCGAATTGTCCCGTCAGCTTCGGCCTGTTGAGGGTCCCACCGACCTTGAAATTCCCGCTGGCCCTACCGGTCACATTGGAGACGTATCCACTCAGCTGTGGAATGACATCGAGCGGTAGACTGTCGGCCATGATGTTGAGCGCGACCTGACGATCGCTCGGAAATCTCGATCCCGTCACACCCGTCAGCGCCAGGTTGATCGGAATCGTTCCATCGGCGATAAGGAAAGGCGGCTTCCCGTCTTTCATTGCTTCCGCGCGTCCTGTCAGCGTCTGGTTCGCGTAGTCGATGTTTCCTTTCACGTCGCCGACAGCGACACCATTGTAGAGGAGACTTGTCGCTCCGAACGCTCCCTTGAACTGCGGATTCTCGAGAGTGCCCGTCCCGTGCACATTGAGCGAGATCGATCCCTTGGCGTTGATGTCGCTCTGGGTAAGAGCGACCACGTCGCCGACGTTCAGGTTGTCGACCGCGATGTCGAGATTGGCGTTCCCCTGTTTGGGCACAAATCCGTTGACGTAAATGCGACCAGCGGGGCCGTTGCGCAGCTCCAAGTTTTCAACGTCGACGCCAGCCTCGCCCCAGTGCAGCGACGCGACGCGCGTGCTTCCCCACACGCTCGTGTCGAACTGAAGACGCAGATTATTGAGCTTCAGCTCGTTCCGAATCTTGTTGAGCGTAAACGCCGCGTTGGCGCTGTAGGTACGTGCGTTATCCTGATTGACGACGATTTCGGCAGTGCCATTCGGCTTGGCATAGGTGAGCTTCGCGCCCACGCTGTCCAAATCGAATCCGGCCGCACGAACCGATCTCGCCTGCGCGGCGACGCGCACCTGTGACTGCGGAGTCCGCGCGTTGATCCAATCGTAGTCCGCGGTGAACGAGCCGACGGTGTTTCCGCGCGCGACAATGTTCGACCCCGAAGCGGTTCCCTTGAGGCTGAAGTTCTTGATGTTGCCGGTCGCGACGCCATCTGCTCGCACGGATCCGGCGAGGTCATTCTTGCGCACGGTCGCCGGCGTGTCCACCGCCGCACGACGCACTACGCCTCCCGTGATGGCTCGCTCAACTTCCGTTGCGCGGGCGATCCGCGATGAATCCGCTTTGGCTTTGGCGATTCTGCCGGCCAGGATTCCCGGACGCGGACGCACGATGCCGGTGTCCTTCGACATCAGACCAGCGAATCGAGACAGCGAATCGACCGCGACATGATACGACAACGTGCCATCGTGTCCGGGCGCGAGGCCGAACGTGCCTTTCGCTTCTACGATTCCCTGCGGCAGATCCACCGCCAGGGTATCGAAGCGCGCGATGCCATTGGCGATCGCGACGCTGACGTTGGCGCTATCGAGGGAAACGGTGTCTATGGTGGAGGGCGCAACGCTAGCGACGATCTGTGCTTGCATCGTGGCGGGATCGGTGCCGCGTCCTCGCGCGGAGCCAACCGCCGTGATGGATGTCGTCGGCGCCTTGGCGATTGCTTCGTTGACGTTGAAGGCTCGGGTATTGAAATCGAGGTTGTATCCTGTCTGCCTGCTCGCGAGATCCAGCGTTCCGCGCAGGTCGAGAAATCCGCCGTCGGGGAAGGTGAGCTGGGTGTTGAGCGCGAGATCATTGGCATTTCCCTTGAGCCGCATCGGACCGCTCGCACTGCCACGCAACCCCACGCTCGGCATGAATTGGCCAAGCGTCGCGAGTGCAAGCGGATGCATGCGGGCGTCGACGTCGAACCACGGCATTCCACGCGCGCGGAATGATGCTCGACCAGTTGCTCGTGAGACGGCTCCTCTTTCGACGTGCGTGACATCGGCCTGCGCCGTCATGATTGCCGCGCTCGAGCCGTTGAGAGTAGCGGTGCCCGAGACGGCGCCTCGCAGCTTGACGGAGGGTGCAATCGCCCTGGCGAGTCCCAATTGCAGTGGCGCCATCCGCACGTGCAGATCGCGCGCGGTGAAAATTCCCTGGGACAATCCCATCACGCCGTTGCCAACCAATCGGCTTGTGCCAGAGAGCGGGTCCGCGACAACGAAGTCGCCGTCGATTCGGAGCGCGTGTTGTCCACCCTCGAAATTTGCCCGACCACTGAGAGTAAGCGGCCGCGGAAACGTCATCGCCGGAAAGAGTCGCGTGAGCAGTCTGGTGTCGAGATCAGTGAAGCGAAGCTTGGCGTTGCGGTAGGCGATCGTGTCGGTCACAGTCGCTTCGATCTGTCCGGCGACGTGAGATTTCTCGAGCCGGACGTCCATGTTCTGCGCGGTGTACACGCTCTTCTTGCCGGTCCAGTCCAGCCCGAAGTCGAGCTTCCCCGAGCCGTCCTGCGGCAAGCCGACCATTGCCCAGCGAATGTCTGCCGGATTCACTGGATCGCCGTGCAATCTCAGATGCAGGTCGCCGTTGTTGATGTAGTACTTGCCGTCGCCCGAGGCTTTCGTCCCCGGAAACGCGACGCGCGCGCCCTTCCACCACAGCGAATCGCCCGTGAACTCGAACGTTCCTGTGAGACCTCGAACGTCGGCAACGGGCGGGCGGAACGGCTCGGCGATCATTTTGAGCGCCGAGACATCGATCAACCGATTCTTGTAGCCCGGATCCTCGAGGCGTACGAGGGGGAACAGTCCGTTGATGTGATGGAAACTCGACTCGTGCTGGTAGCCTTTTGCGACCTGAATGATTTTGAGCCGTCCCGTTGGCCCGAGCGCGCGCCGGACAACGTCGCGCCGTTCGGCGGGGGTGATGTTGGGATTCGGCTCCCAGGGCGCGCGCACGGTGAGATCTCCATCGAGCACGGTGACGTCGCTGAAGCGGATCCACTTTCCCCATCCGCTCGGCTGAACACCGGTGCGCGTAACCGTATCACGGGGGAAAATCCGATCGTAGTTCCATTTTCCACCCGGCTGCTTGTCGATCACGATGATCGGTCGGACCAGGCGCACTTCGCGGAAATCGATTTTCTGGCCGCGCAAAGTGCCGAGACTGTAACGCGCCCAGATTTCGTCGGCCTTGACGAACGGATTGTGGGCACTGTCGGTGATCACGACATCGTGCAAAGTGAATCCGTTCAGCAGATTCCCGCTGACGCTTCCGATGTGGATGATGCCGTGGCTATTTCTCTGGAGGATTCCGACGATGTAGCGGCGAACGCGCTCGCGGCCCCAGTCGCTGTTCGTGACCAGGTACGCGGCACCGACCAGCAGCAGCGCCACCACCGCAATTACTGCGAGGAGGCGCACCCACCACTTACTCATTAGAACGCTTCGCCGATCGAGAGGTGAAGGACCATCCTATTGAGGACGCCACCGGCGCTGGCGGGCGAATAGATTCGGCGCTTCTGAAGTGTGACGAGCGTTTTCTGTCCATTCACGACGTTCTCGGTTACAACCGGCAGTGATTCGGTGGCTCCGGGGTTGAAGCCTATATCGGCACGAATGGGGCCTACAGGTGAGCTGTAGCGGAAACCGAATCCGGGAGTTACGGCCGCCCTGCGGCGGGGAAGGGTCGGATTTAGCCTCTGCTGCACCATTCCAGCGTCCACGAAGACGGCTCCAAAGAGGTCCCGCCAGACCGGAAAGTGGGCCTCCACACTACCCTCGACCACAAGGTTTCCGCCCAGAGGCCGGGGCTCGAAATCGCGGTCCTTGAGGTTGCCGAAGTTGGGGTCGCATGACGTAACGTCGGCTCCGCTGGTGCAAGCCGCGTTGAGAGTATCGTGTCTCTGTAAAACACCGATCGGCACGGTGAGAACGCGCGGACCGAGCTGGTTCTCACCGAACCCGCGAACCGAGTGGGAGCCGCCCGCGTAGAAGCGTTTTCTCGGGTGAAGAACTCCCCCGCCTACTGTCCCGGCAACGCCCAGTGCCTGCTCCGAGCTGCTGAGGGCGTGGACCCAACCAGCGCGTACGTGAGCGCCGACCGTACCGCGACGCCTGATCTGTTTGAACACCGCTCCCTCGGCGGTCGCGCGATTGTAGCGGAAATCTGAGACCGTGAACGCCGACGCATGCTCGAGGCTTCCGTTCGCGCGGAACCCCTTGTTGGGAGTGAACGGATCGTTGGTGCGGTCTATCGTCGTCGTTACCGTGAGCGGCGAGAGCTTTTGATTTCCGCGCAGCGCTTCGAGTGTGGGCTGGTCGCAGACGCCGTAGTTGATGCAGAAGTACACGTCGCCCGCGTCGACCTTGCTTATCTCGAAGCGGTAGTTGAGGCTCGCCGGTGACTGCTGGGCGATCTCCCGGGTGAAGGTGGCGCTCGTCCCGTTGCCGCGATCGACGTAGATGCCAGGTGCGCTGCGGCGGTGCGAGAAGAAACTCAGGGCCAGCTCATTGTGCGGCGAGCCGAACCACGGCTGCCTGAGGTCGATGCTCGCGTTGTACGTCGGAACGAAGTATCGCGCGAGGGCGCTGGTCTGGGGCACGGACGCGTTGCGGAAGATGCCGCGTCCGTTGAGGGAGCTGGCGAGAAGGTTTCCAATGGCCGCCTGGAAATCGAGTCGCCGCGCGCCACCCATGAAGTTGTAGTGAGTGAAGCGTCCCTCGAACTGGACGAAATCAATTGTGTTGAATCCGGCGGCGAGACGCGCCTCTCGCGGCGGCGCCTCCTGCACGGTGACGACGACGACCTTCGCCGAATCGGGTGTTGCGATGTCGATCGGTGGGCGCGGCTCGATGGCGGCTCGCCGGAAGAGATTCGATTCGTAAAGCGCGCGCTGGCTGCGGAGCATCTCCGAGCGGACGAACAAATCGCCGACGTGGAAGGTCAGCGATTTCCTGATCGTGCGCTCGCTCACATCATCGTTGCCGGTGACCACGATGTCTTCCACGGTGGTCTTGTATTTCGGAATCAGAGTGAGAGTGACCAACGCCGAACGCGCAGTCGTATCGATGACCACCGAAGTGTCCACTTCGGCGTCCGCGTATCCTTTGTCGAACAGGCTTTGTTGCAGGAAGACCCGTGACGAATCGAGTCTGATCAGGTTGAGCGGACCATCCTTGCCCAGCACGACGCGGCGGTCGATCTCCCGCTTGGAGAGCAGTTCCGTAGCCTGCCGGACGGTGACGCTGGAGACCATCGTCGGCGGCCCTTCTTTTATTGTAAAGGTGACGCCGACCTGGTTGTGCCCACGCGGAACCACCGCGGTATCGACTTCGGTCTCGCGGTATCCGCGCTTCCAGTAGAAGATGCGAATGCGGAGAACGTCGCGCTCGAGCTCTTTGTGATCGAGGTATTTTCGGGTGTAGAAATTCCTCGACTTGCTGATCCAGCAGAACGGCTTGAGGAGGAAGCTGTTGCAGTACGAAGCCGTGGTGTAGATGTTCGTCGTGAGCTCGTCCTTTCTCACGACCTTCACGCCCTTGAGCGTGAGGTTCACTACCTCAGGGTTTTTCGCCGCTGCCGGTGATGTATTCTGCGACGCGAGCGCCGCGGGAAAGAAGAGTAGTACGCCGGCGAGAAAAGGAGCTGAGCGCGTCAGCCGTGTGCGAGACTGTCTATAGGCCTTCGAGCAGCGCGTCGTTGCTCGCTGTTGCCGCGATGCGCTTGATGAGCCACTCCATCGCCGAGCTGGATGGCATCTGTTGAAGACCGCGTCTGAGTGTATAGACATGCTCTAGCTGGTCGGGACGGAAGAGCTTGTCTTCACGACGCGTGCCGCTTGTGGCGACATCGATTGCGGGGAAGATACGCTTCTCGGAAAGCGAGCGATCGAGCTTGATCTCGCAATTGCCGGTACCCTTGAACTCCTCGAAGATGACGTCATCCATGCGCGATCCGGTCTCAACGAGCGCGGTCGCGATGATGGTGAGCGAACCGCCGCCGTGCTCGGGAGCGACCGACCGCGCGGAGCCGAAGAATGCCTTTGGTTTCGCCATTGCGGAAGAATCGAGTCCGCCGGACAGCGTGCGGCCTGTCCCGCGCTCCACGGTGTTGTAGGCGCGTGCCATCCGGGTGATCGAATCCAATACGATGACGACATCCTTGCCTAGCTCCACGAGTCGGCGTGCCCGCTCGAGAACCATTTCCGTTACGTCCGTGTGGCGTACCGCGGGCATGTCGAAGCTGGAGGCAACAACCTCGCCATAGCCCCAGGTAATCATTTCGCTGACCTCCTCGGGGCGCTCGTCTACGAGCAGAACGAGGAGGGCGGCCTGCGGGTGGTTGATCGCCACGCCTTCGACGATCGCCTGGAGAAGCATCGTTTTTCCGGCGCGAGCCGGAGCGACGATGAGCGCGCGCTGGCCGTAGCCGATTGGCGCGATGAGATCGATAGCCCGGCGGGTAAGCTCGGGTCCGCCTTTGGCCGGACGGCCTGTTTCCAGCTTGAGTTTCCGCTCCGGATACGAGGCAGTAAGCGACCCGAAATCCGGCCGCCTTGCCGCTTCGTCGGGACTGGCTCCGTTGATCTGCTGAACATCAACGACAACGATGCGATTGCGGTGATCGTGTCCGGTGGTAGCGAGAATCTGGTCGCCTCGACGCAACATGTACTGACGCATGATCTGGGTCGGTACGTAGGCGTCGCCCGGCTCGGCCAGATAGCTGTTCGCGGCCCGGCGAATGAAGCCGCCTTCGCGCTGCGGGTCGAACCACCCGGTGGTTTCTCCATCGGGAACGACCGGGGCGAGTGGTGCACGAGAGACCTGCTCTGCTGTCGCTCCTCCTCCGCCGCCGCCGCCTCCTCCTCCTCCTTGTCCTCCGCCTCCGCGCTGTCCGCCTTGGCGTTGTCTGCCGCGTCCACGCTGGTTGCGGGAGCGACGTCCGTTGTGCCGGTCACGGTCGCCTGGGTGTCGCTGCTGCTGGTTTCCGTTTCGGGGCTGGCCGCCGCCACCCGAAGTCTGTGGATTGTATTGAGCTTGCGGCGCGTTGCCGGCATCGCTCGATCCGTTCGGTGGAGCAGGCGGATTGGAATTCGATTCTGCGTCCGGGCTGGGCGATGGCGCCGGCGCGGGAGATGGAAGGGCAGGTGATGTCATGTCGTCGCGCGCGTCGGGTATCTGCGCTGCGTCAGGTGGTGGTCTCAAGGGATCCATTGGCTCCAGATACGGATCTGCATC
>Ga0193699_10000207_pt1 | contig 26449 bp, 22 predicted proteins | sample L3c2metaG_FD_160095 | JGI IMG/M metagenome (GOLD analysis project Ga0193699, IMG submission 160095) | Soil microbial communities from a riparian zone of the East river system, Colorado, United States - L3c2 | ecosystem: Environmental > Terrestrial > Soil > Riparian zone | place: USA: East...
ATCGACCTCGTCGTGTCGGACAACGTCGATTTCGTCAACGGTTACGCGACACCATTTCCGACCAACCGCATCGTGGTGTTCGCACACCCGCCAACGGATGTATCCGGTCTCAGGAGCTACGATGATTGGAATGCATTGGTCGTAACGCACGAGCTGACGCACATCTTTCATCTCGATCGCTCGCGCGGAATCTGGCGGTTCGGCCAGGCCATCTTCGGCCGCAACCCGCTGCTCTTTCCGAATCTCTACGAGCCGCGCTGGGTTCTCGAGGGTCTCGCCGTGTACTTCGAGTCGAGGCTCACCGGATACGGACGCCTCGAGAGCTCGGAACACTCGATGATCGCGCGCGCCGCAGCTATCGCCCACCAGGTTCCTACTCTCCAGGAATTATCGCCGGGCACTTCCCGATTTCCTGGCGGAGAGGTGATCTACATATACGGATCTCTGCTGTTCGATTACCTCTCGCGCACGCGTGGCCCGGGAAGCATTCGCGAGTTCGTCGAGCGGGGCGCGAAGACTCCGTTCCCGTTTTTTCTGACGCCGGTCTCCCGCGGCGCGTTTGGAATGTCCTTCCAGACCGCGTGGAAGCAGTGGCGCGATTCGCTCGTGCGCGAAACGCGCGCGCCACACGAAGTGATGCCTGGCTGGCGCGAAATCACGAAGACTGGGAGGATTGCTCTTTTCCCGCGTTGGCTTAGCGATACGTCCCTCATTTACGCCGGAGACAACGGCCGAGAGGTTCCGGCCGCGTACGAGACATCGCTGTCGGGGAGGGTGCGGGGGCTTGGCCGACGAAACGGCGTGAGCCCCAACGTGCGCCTCCCAGATGGAAGCATCCTGTTCGCGCAGCCGGAATTCTCGGATGCCTATCACATCTGGAGCGATCTCTACGTTCAGAAGAACGGAGTACAGAAGCGCCTCACGAGTGGCGCGAGACTCAGCTCTCCCGACGCGCGCGCAGATGGAGAGATCGTTGCTGTCCAGAATGCGCCCGGAACGACGCGATTGGTGCGCATGTCGGGTGACGCAAGCGTGATCACTGCGATCACTCCCACGACCCTGGACGAGCAATGGGCAGATCCGCGCTGGTCGCCCGACGGCGCCCGAATAGCCGCAGTGAGGCAGAGTCGAGGACGATCGGAGATCCTGATTCTGGATCCGGACGGGAAAGTGATCGACGCCTTCGGCGCCGCCCACGCCATTAATTCGAATCCGAGCTGGTCACCCGACGGAAAGCGAATCTATTTCTCCTCGGACCGAAGCGGATTGCCGCAGATCTACGTGGCCGATGTCACGGCATTCTCTCCGAGCGTGGCGCGAATCACGGACGCGGCCACCGGCGTCTTCGCCCCGGAAGCATCGCCCGATCGAAGCAAGCTGGCCACGCTTCTCTTCAGCGCCGATGGCTTCCACATCGGCGTGGCACCTCTTACTGACTCGCTGCACCTGTCGCCAGCCGACAGCTCGAGGACGAGTCCCAGAGAGGGATGCAGCACCTGCCTGAATGTGGCGACCGGGCTGCCACCCGTGGGCACCGCCGATTCATCCCGCTCGCGGCCCTATTCTGCCTGGCCCTCGGTGCTTCCACGCTACTGGCTGCCGATTTTCGAGAGCACCACCGACGACGGCACATCGTTCGGAGCTCTGACGAGTGGCTTCGACGTCATCGCTCGTCATAGCTACACCGTGGAAGCAATGCGCAACAACGAGTTCGCGGAGAACTCAGCGTGGCTGTGGTACCGCTACGCGGGTCTGGGCCGCCCGCTCATCGACCTGTACGCGTCGCAGAATTTCTCGCACGACTTCATCTTCACGGGAACGCCCGCAAACTTCACCCGGGTTGGAAGACTCAGCGAGCGCTCGCGGATTGCATCTCTCCAGACGACACTGATACGTCCGCGCTTTCGCAACTACGCTCAGGCTTCCGTCGGGGTGGAGGCCGAGAGCATCCGCTATACAACGACTCCCGACACGCTGCTCCCGCACCTTCCCGCGTTTTACAGTGCCGCGCATAACTATCCCGCAGTAGTCGGATCGTTGGGCTGGTCCAACGCGCGCCGCCCGACTCTCAGCATCTCGGCAGAAGATGGAATAAGCGCGAGCGCGAGCGGACGTCAGCGCTGGCAGCGCGGTACTGCTGGAAGCGCTACGCGTAGCGTCGTCGGCGTGACGTCGGTCTATCGCTCGCTCGACCTGCCAGGTTTTGCTCACCACGTCATCGCCCTGCGCGTCGCCGGTGGGCTCACCGACGTGCGAAGCCCGGATCGATTCTCGGCGGGAGGAATCAGCGGGACGCTCCTCGAGGTATTCCCCGGTGTATCGCTCGGCGAACAGCGGCGCACTTTCGGCGTGCGGGGATACCCGGTGAGCGCAGAGGCTGGAATTCGCGCGTACTCAGCGGCGATCGAGTATCGCGCACCACTCGCGGCGCCTTCTCGCGGTTTTCGATTCATCCCCGTGTTCGTCGACAAGACGTCTTTCACATTGTTCGGCGAAGCAGGGCGCGCATTTTGTCCTGCGAGTGCAGTCACGACAAACTCAGTGTGTCGCGCCTCGGATGTAGGAAATCCGGTGATGCAATCCGTTGGCGCCGAGCTCAATGTCGATACGGGGCTTCAGCTGGATCTTCAGGCGAGGATGCGCCTGGGACTCGCGTTCCCTGTGGCGAATCGTGATCAGGTGGGCGCGAGCAAGGCGCAGGCGTACTTCACATTCGGTTCTTCGTTCTGAAATGGTGCAGGCGCGCGATGTCGCAAAGACGATCCAGAACCCGACTTTGGTGTACTTACAAGGACGCGGTCGCTCGCACCCGAGCCCCCTCGGAATGCCCTCTGGCGGGACCCAGCATCCTTGCTTGACTTATCACCGCGTGGAAAAAGAGGGGCCCCCTGCCTATCTGTGATGTGGATTACGTAAGTTGTTGTCAGGTAAGAAGATAACTCAAGACTGGCGCGGAATCACGAATAGGGGTAGAATGCGTCCCCGCATCGAAATCACCCGATGCACAAGCGTGCAGTCCTGACTCCATCGTCTATTTCTTGACAACACTTTTTTTAAGCGGAGAGTTGTACTAATGCCGATACCCGCCGTACCGCCGCAAGGCGACGCCCAGCTGAATGACAATGCGCGCACCGTGATCGGAAAAAGGTATCTGATCAAGGACGCGACGGGCACGCCTGTGGAGCAGCCTGAGGACATGTTCTGGCGCGTGGCGGGTACGGTCGCTGAAGCAGATCGCCGCTACGGCGCAAACGATGGCGAAGTGACGAGCACGGCGGAGAGTTTCTACGGCCTGATGGTCGAGCGGCGATTCGAGCCCAACTCACCGACTCTCATGAACGCAGGCCGTCCGCTCGGACAGCTCTCGGCTTGCTTCGTTCTGCCAGTCGAGGATGCGCTATCGAATGGACGCGACGGGATCTACGACACCCTCCGCGCGATGGCGCTGATCCACCAGTCGGGCGGCGGTACTGGGTTCGCGTTCTCGAAGCTGCGGGGCAAAGGCTCGATGGTTCGTTCGACGACCGGTGTCGCGTCCGGACCGGTGTCGTTCATGAAGCTCTACGATGCGTCTACCGATGCGGTCAAGCAGGGAGGGACACGCCGTGGAGCGAACATGGGAATCCTGCGCGTGGATCATCCCGACATCATGGACTTCATCACCTGCAAGGAAGACCTGTCGCAGATAACGAACTTCAACATTTCGGTTGCCGTCACCGACAAGTTCATGGACGCGGTGAAAGCAGGCACGAAGTACGATCTCATCGACCCGAGCAGCGGCAAGGTGACCGGTCAGCTCGACGCTCGCAGCGTCTGGGACAAAATGATCGATGGAGCGTGGCGCACCGGCGAGCCGGGCTGCTTCTTCATCGACGAGGCGAACCGCTTCAACCCGGTGCCGCACGTTGGACAGTACGAAGCGACGAACCCCTGCGGCGAGCAGCCGCTCCTTCCGTACGACGTCTGCAACCTCGGCTCCATCAACGTCGGGTACTACGTTCAGGAAGGCGTGATGGACTGGGACGCGCTGAAGCGCGACATCCACCTCTCGGTTCACTTCCTCGACAACATCATCGACGTCAACAAGTATCCGCTGCCGGAGATCGACGCGCTGTCGAAGCGAATCCGTCGTATTGGCTTCGGGATCATGGGCTTCGCCGACGCGCTCGTGCGGCTGGGCATTTCCTACGACAGCACCGAGGGAATCGACTTCGGACGCCGGCTCCAGCAGTTCGTGGATGTCGAATCGAAGCGTGAGAGCGAGCGGCTCGCCACTGAGCGCGGACCATTCCCCGAGTGGGCGAGATCGATCTGGGGACCAGAGGAGACGTGCGCTCGCGATGCGAAAGGAAACCGCATTCGACCAATGCAGCTGCTTCGCAACTGCAACGTCAATACGATTGCGCCGACGGGAACGATCTCGATCATCGCCGGCTGCTCATCCGGGATCGAGCCGCTCTTCGCCGTTGCGTTCATGCGCAATCAGGCGGGTGCGTTGATGCCAGATGTGAATGAAGACTTCGTCGCAGTCGCGAAGAAGGAAGGCTGGTACTCCGACGAGCTGATGGAGAAGATCGCCAGCGAAGGCCACATCCACTTCGACGAAGTGCCGGCCAACTGGCAGCGCGTGTTCGTCACTGCCCACGACATCACTCCGGAGTGGCACGTCAGAATGCAGGCCGCCTTCCAGGAGAATTGCGATTCAGCGATCTCCAAGACGACCAACTTCCCGCACGTCGCGACCCCGGAAGATGTGAGAGCGATCTACGAGCTCGCTTACGCCCTCAAGTGCAAAGGCGTGACCGTGTACCGCGATGGCTCGCGCGACAACCAGGTTCTGTCAACCGGCGCAACGGAGCAGGCGAAGGCGGAGCGCGAAGGCAAGGCTGACGCGAGAGCAGAGCGCGGCGAGCTGCACGGAACGATTGCGGAGCTCGAAGCGGAGAACACGAGACTCAAGCAAGCGCTGTTCGACACCGAGGCCGAGAATCTTCAGCGCCGCGCGAAGAGAGCGCGTCCCGACACGCTGCGGGGAATCACCACGCGCATCGAGACGCCGCTTGGCACGATGTTCCTCAACATCACCGAGGACGATCGCGGCCAGCCGTTCGAGGTCTTCATCAACCTCGGCAAGGCCGGCGGCGCGGCGATGGCCGACGCTGAAGCAATGGGACGTCTGATCTCGCTGGCGCTCAGATCAGGAATTCCGATTCGTGAAGTACACCGCCAGCTGCGCGGCATAGCGTCGGACAAGGCGATCGGACTTGGGCCGAACAAGGTCCTGTCGGTTCCGGACGCGATCGGCATCGCGCTCGAGAAGTGGATGAGAGAAAAGGGCGGCATTCAGCAGGACCTGCTCGCCGCGCCGCCTTCAGCTCCGACTCCCGTGGAGATCGCGCAGCCGAAGCCCACTCCCGTGAGTGGTGAGACTGCACAGCCTCAGTACCGGTTCGATGCAGTGAATCGAAGCGAGTCGTTCATCGGCACCTGCCCCGACTGTGGATCGTCGCTGGAGTTTGCAGAGGGGTGCGCGAAGTGCCGCGTCTGCGGCTTTAGCGAATGCGGGTGAGGGCAGGGGGAAGCGAGAAGCGGACAATCGGGCAACGGGTAACGGGTAACGGGTAACGCGCAACAGGAAACGGGTAACGCGTAGTTTTATCTGACTCCGCCAAACCAGCGCGCCCGCTTGATCCCCTTCGAGACAAGATCGGGCGGCCCGAACTCCTTCCCGCGCTTCCACATGAAGTCCATCTCCTCGTTGACCGCCGCGAGGGCGAAGCGCGACTCCTTGATCAACAGGAACGCCGCGTAGAGCAGGAGTCCCGCGCCGACAAGTCCGAGCGCTATCGGAACAATGGTGAACGCGGAGCTCGTGATGGCAACTAATCCGATCGCAACGCTCGTCCCGACGAAGAAAGCGAGCGCCCCGTATAGACGCGACAGCGCGCGCTGAAGAAGTCGCGATCGCGTCGTGACGAAGTCCAGCTGAGTGAACAGCATGCGTCGCTCCTCTTCGCGCCCTTCACTTCGCTGGTCATTGGCGCGCGGAATGAGCGCGCTGGAGATCTCGCGCGTGCGCATCACCGCTTTGCTCAGTCGATCGGACGTCGCGATGATGAGCGACCCGCAGGCGGAAATGAGCACCGCCGGCGTGATCATCGCCGACAGGACTGAGGTGGCGTCTGGAAAGCTGGTCATATCCATGGAAGCTAGTCCTACGGGTTTCCTCTGTCAGCATGCCCCGCGAGAGCTGACCGGGTGTTTCGAACGCCAGGATTCGTCGTGCCGAGATCTTACCCGCTATTCGACCTCTGATACGAAACAGACCGAGTTAGGCGCCGCAGGAGACGGTTGCCCGCAACATAGTGATATGAAACACACATTCGGCAAATTCGCTCGGTGGAAACCATTAAAAAACAATTCACGGCGACTGAGAATTAAATCGATTCCGGCGGTTACTTAACCGCGTTGGGCGGGTCACTCCCCAGAGGCATCACCCGCACGTCTGGAGGAGCATTGCACCGCTTACACGGCTGGAAATCACTCTCGAGGAGACTGCCACGATCAATCAGTGGACTCCTCATCGCCGCGCTAGCGGTGTTCGCGTTTGTAGGATATCAGCAGCTGACCTCCGCGCTGACCATCGAGGCGACAAAGCGGGTGGAAAGTGCATCGAAGCTGCTCGCGCGGACTTTCGAGACTTCAACCATTCAGCTCCGCACAGAAGTCGGTCGAACGGCTTCTGACTCGACTGTCCAGCAGCTAATCGTCGCGAACAACGCGCATACGCGTGCCACCGCCGAACGATTCATCGCCGACAGGATCGCAAAAAACGCTCAGGTAATTGGAATCGAACTGCTCGGCAGGGATGGCAAGCGCATTCTCTGGGTCGATGGTCCCGCTGCTGCGAAGTCCGCGCCACTGCGTGACTCGCATGTGGAATCCACTCCGCCAAAGGGGTTGGCGGTTGGGCCCCTGGTCGCCGATCGAGGAACGCTGTTCTACGAAATCGTGATCCCGATCATGGGTTCACCCAAGGATACGATCGGAACCCTAGTGCAGTTCCGTCAGGTCTCCTCGGCGCAGTCAGTGCAGTTGATCGGTGAATTGATCGGTTCGGATGTGACTCTTCTCTTTGGAAACACTAACGGAGTCTGGACCGACCTTTCCAAGGTTGTACCTGGCCCTTCAGTAGCCGGGAAAGGACCATCGGTCATTTCCTACACGGCAGCAGACGGCAGCGTCCGACTCGGTGCATGGACGCCGATGAAACTCACGCCGTGGGTAGTGTGGGTGGATGTTCGCCGAAGCGCGATACTCGCACCCGCCCGCCGTTTTCTCAATAGCATGGCGTTGACCGGGCTTCTGATTCTTCTGGTTGGGGCTCTGGGAGCTTGGCTGATAAGCCGGCAGATCACCGCGCCGCTGCGCGGTATATCGCTCGCCGCCGAGGGCATCTCCCAAGGTGATTACTCCCGTCGCGTCATTGTATCGCAGCAGGACGAGCTGGGTTTCCTTGCCGACGCATTCAACGGAATGGCCAACGAGATCGAGAACTCGCAGCACGAGCTGGAAGCTCGGGTTATAGCGCGGACCAGCGAGCTGGAGACGGCGCTCGGCGAGCTGCACGAAGCACAAGAGACGCTTGTCCGAAAAGAGAAACTCGCGATGCTCGGAGTGCTTGCCGGCGGTGTGGGGCACGAGCTGCGGAATCCGCTCGGCGTGATGACGAACGCGGTTTATTATCTCGGAGCCGTACTCAAGGAAGGTCCGGCCGAGGTCAAAGAGTATCTCGGTATTCTCGGAACGCAGATCGCACTCGCGGAAAAGATTGTGGGAGACCTTCTGGACTTTGCGCGCATCAAGGCGCCTGAATTCGAGATCGTATCCGTCAGGCAGTTGGTTGATGAGCAGCTGGCGCGAGCTGGCTCACTCGATGGCGTCACGGTCAAACACGATTTTCCGGCCAACCTGCCGCAAATACGCGTCGATCGAGTTCAAATCGGACAGGTCGTGCTGAACCTCATTACAAACGCGCTGCAATCGATGAATGGCGATGCAACCCTCACCTTTCGGGGCCGGTTTGCAGCGGATGGATTCGTGCGGCTCGATGTGATTGACAATGGAACGGGGATGACACCGGCGCAGCTGGAGAGGCTTTTCGAGCCGCTGTTCACGACGAAGACTCGCGGCATTGGTCTCGGTCTCGCCGTCTCTCGACGTCTGGCACAGGCCAACGGTGGAGCGATCTCAGTTGAGAGCACCTCAGGAGAGGGCACGACGATGTCGATCTCGCTCCCCGCATCCAATGGGAGCAAGGCCTGATGCGCCGTATTCTGATCGTGGACGACGAGGAGCAGATGGTAAAAACTCTCGGAGACATCGTGCGCCTGCATGGATGGGAGGCAGATGGCGCGTTCAGCGGCGAGGAGGCGGTCGAGTGCGTTCGCAAGCGAGACTATTCGGTGGTCCTGATGGATGTCCGCATGGCGGGAATCACCGGAGTGGAGGCGCTCAAGGCGATGAAGGCGATTCGCTCCGGAATCCGCGTGATCCTGATGACGGCGTACACGGCGACCGAGATCCTGGCAGAGGCGGAGCGAGAAGGAGCTTTACGGATACTCTCCAAGCCGGTGGCACTCGCAGGGCTTCTCGTGGTGCTGGAGCAAGCGACCAGGGAATCGCGTTGTGTTCTGATCGTGGACGACGACGCGGCTTTTTTGAGAACGTTGCGAGAGCTGCTCGAGCAAAACGGGTACGGAACCCTTGCCGCAGAAACTCTGGACGAGGCCTTGGAAATGCTCGAAAGCGGGTTTCCGGCCGCCGTGATCCTCGATCTGCGACTCGACGGCGTTACCGCGCCGCAAACTGTGCTGGCGATAAAGCGTGTGAGCCCTTCGGTGGCGCTGATCCTTTGCAGTGGGCATGCGGCGGCGCTCGATGAGACAGTGTCTTCGTTGCCACCGCGACTGATCCACGCAAGCCTGCACAAGCCGTTTGCGCCTGACGCGCTCCTCAACATCCTGGATGAAGTTTTTGCCGCTTAAGTCGATGAAAGTTCTCGTCGTTGATGACGACGCCCAAATGCTCAAGACGATCACGGATATCCTGCGACTGCGCGGGTATACTCCCGTGATCGCCGCTTCCGGCCGAGAGGCGCTCGCGATTACGCGAGCGATGAGCGACGCGCTAGCCGTCGCGCTCGTGGATCTCAAGCTTCCCGACATGGACGGCATCGAGCTGATCGGAAAATTGCGCGAGATCACCGCGATGACTGAAATCGTCATACTCACCGGTAACGCATCCATTGACAGCGCGGTGCGGGCGCTGCGCGAGCACAGCAACGATTATCTAGTCAAGCCGGTTCAGCCCGATCAGCTCGTCGGCACGATCGAGCGCGCGAGCGAGCGCTGGCAGCGCCGGCGCGCTGAGGTTGCGATGCTGGAGAGTCAGGAGCGGCTCCGCCTGATTTTCGACCATGTGGGCGATGCACTGTTCATCGCGGAGGATTCCGGCCACATTATCGACGCGAATCCCGCTGCCTGCGTGCTGAGCGAGCAATCACTCGACAGCCTCAGATTGCTCACGATCTCCGACGTTCTCCCCGAGAACAACGGAAAGGTTCTCGACGTTCGTTCAGCGGCGTTCGCTCCAGGTGTTCTGGTCTACACCGTTCGGGATCTGACCCCTCAGCGGAAGCTCGAGGACCAGCTTCTGCAAGCGCAAAAAATGGAAGCCGTCGGCCAGCTCGCTGGGGGCGTCGCGCACGATTTCAACAACCTGTTGACCGTAATCATGAGCTACAGCTCTCTGTTGCTGGCGGACCTGGGGGCCAATGACGCGGTGAGGAGCGACATTCAGGAAATAAGCGATGCCGCGGAGCGAGCGGCGGCGCTCACCCGCCAGCTGCTTGCGTTCAGCCGGAAACAGGTTCTGCAGATGCGTGCGGTAAACGTCAACGCAGTCGTCACCAACGTCGAGACGATGCTGCGCCGACTCATTGGCGAGGATATCTCGCTCAGCACTCATCTCGATTCCGATGTCGCCCTCATCAACGCGGATCCAGGGCAGCTGGAGCAGGTGCTGATCAACCTGGCCGTCAACGCGCGCGACGCAATGCCGGGCGGAGGAGCCCTCACCATCACGACTGACAACGCCGAGCTTTCCAACGAACATGGCGAGCGTCACCTTGGTGCCGCGCCCGGGAAATACGTCATGCTGGCCGTGACTGACACGGGAAGCGGCATGACCAGGGATGTTCAGCAGCACTTGTTCGAGCCATTCTATACGACAAAGGGACCCGGGAAGGGTACCGGACTCGGCCTCGCGACTGTGCACGGAATTGTGAAACAATGCGGCGGAGACGTCTACGTGTATTCCGAGCTTGATCACGGGACGACGTTCAAGGTGTATTTCCCACGGCTGGCAAACGTAGCGGACGAAATAGAGATTTTGGTGGAGAACAACCCAGTCGCGTCTCGGGGCACCGAAACGCTTTTGCTCGCGGAAGATGACGAATCGATTCGCGCGCTCGGGGCTCGCGTGCTTGGATCGCTGGGCTACAACGTGCTGGTTGCCCGTACGGGCCGTGAAGCGCTCAGAATCGTCGCCGAGTACAAGGGGACGATCGACCTGATAGCAACGGACGTCGTGATGCCGGAGATGAACGGCAGCCAGCTGGTCGAGAAAGTCCTCGAGGCCAGGCCCGAAATCCGGGTGCTCTTCATGTCGGGGTATACCGACGATGAGGTGATGCGAAGGGGCGTAATCGACGGTCAGACCGCCTTCCTCCAGAAGCCGTTTACACCGGACATGCTGGCGCGCAAGGTGCGCGAGGTGTTGGACGCGCCTTTGCGCGCCGCCGCCTGAGCGACCGTCCTCGATCCAGGGCGCCACAAGTCTTGCGCTCTTAGCTGCCGATTGCTCCTTTTAAGCACTTCCTCCGGGGGAACCCCATCATGGACGATAAGAAGATCGCGGCGCTCGCAAAAAAGAACGCCGCCAAAGCAGCGAAGTCGGCGGGCAAGAAAGGATTCGGCAAGAAATACGACAAGAACCTCCCTGATCTGCCGACCGATGAGGCGACGCTGAAAGAGCGCCAGGAGAACGAACGCTTCTTCAAGGAAATGCGGAAGCGGGAGTTCTAAACTGTCAGTCATTCCCGGAACACCACGGGATTCGTCGTGAGTTCCCGAGTTGAAACTTGAACGGGAGAGCAGCATGATCGTTTCGCGGTCCGCAGCTATCGCGGCGCTTCTCTGCGCCGCCTCCGATCTCGGCGCCCAGGGGCAGCCGATTCCAGCAGCCCAACCCGCGCCGGCAACGCAACCAGCCCAACCCGCGCCACGAATCCCCAGGGCGGCCGCGAGCACTCGCGCGTCAGTCCAGGTGCTTGTAGACAGCCGATACGACGCAAAGGAAGGGGGATGGTTCGGTGCGCTCAACCTGGCAGGCCCCGCCAGAATCGCAATCGATTATGGCCAGCCCCATCTGCGCGGCCGCAACGTCATCGGAATGCCGGGCGTCGTCCCCTGGGACAGCGTCTGGCGCACTGGCGCCAACATGTCGACCCAGCTCGCCACCGAAGTGGATCTGACCATTGGGAACACTTTCATCCCGCGGGGCGTCTACACGCTCTTCTCCCTGCCGACACGAAATGGCTGGAAGCTCGTTGTAAGCAAGGAGTCCATGCAGTGGGGGACCGACTACGATCAGTCGAAGGATTTCGCGCGGATCGACCTGCGCCAGCGCACGCTCAAGGAGCCAATCGAGAGTCTCACGTTCTGGCTAATTCCGACGCCGGAAGCTCCGCCCTCGACAACGTTCGCTCACGGGGTCCTCAAGTTCGCGTGGGGCACTACCGAGCTGTCCACCGACTGGCGAGTCGGTCGCTGACCAATCGCTCAAAGGCGCGCGTCGAATTCGGCGCGCGCCTTTTTTGTTGGCTTGGGGCCAAGACGCGATGGATCCGTGACGGGGAGGTAAATGAGCTCGATTCCCGACGCAGCGCGTTGAAGCAGCATCGCGCCGCGAGCCATGTCACCATGGCCGAGGAACTCCTGGGGAAAAACCAGTCTATTCCCGAAGATCGGAGCCAGGACGTCTATGTACTTGCCAGTGGCCACACTACCCAACAGCACCACCTGGCACTTCGGTCCAATCCGCCGGGCTATCTCGCCCGCGTCGCGCTCGAGCGGAAAGCGGTACCGTGACTCGTCAGCGTCAATTGGCACCGTTGCGAACCGCTCCAGGTCCTTTAGCGTGACCAGAGCACCCGGTGAGCAAAGCCCATCAGTTGGAGTTATGACCTGAATGCCCGGCGCCCGGCGCGGTGGCGGATTCTGAAACTCGCGGGCGTACGTCAGCTTTCCTCTGAAGTACAGGCCGCTCAGGAAGCTGAACACCTCGCCCAGCTGCGCACCGGGCGCTTCACGGACCCGTCGCCCGATGTCGAACTCTGCTCTGTCGTTGAACAGGAGGGCGGCACGTTTTCCGGCGCAGCTGGCCGGTGAGAGCAGAAAGATTCGCCGTTGATCCACAAGTGGGGGTTCAGCAATTTTTTCGCCGTTCCGAGAGAGGCGCGGCGCCGCGAGGATAGTTAGAATTGGAGAGGGGGTCATTAATGGCTAAGAATAGGTTGCAGGAGCTTCACGACGCCGGGCAATCGATTTGGCTTGACAGCATCGATCGCCGGATCTTGCACGATGGCGAGCTGGATCGTCGCGTCCGCGAGGACGCGTTGACCGGCATGACATCCAATCCGACAATCTTTCAGAAGGCACTGGCATCCAGCAACGCTTACGACGAGCAGATCGTTGCCGCCGAAGAAGAGGGTCATACGAGTTGGGAGCTGTTCGAGCTGCTGGAGACGACCGACGTGCGCGACGCCTGCGATGCGTTTGCCGGGGTGTACAGCTCCACGCGCGGCGCCGATGGTTACGTCTCCATCGAGATCTCACCGGGCGTATCACACGATGCCAATGCGGCGATCGAAGAAGCGGCCCGGCTATGGAAGACGGTCGATCGCCCGAATGTCATGGTGAAAGTCCCAGGCACCGTGGAAGGCGCGGTGGCAGTGCGGCGTCTTATCGCTGAAGGAATCAACGTCAACATCACGCTGCTCTTCGCAATCGAGGCGCACGAGCGTGTGATCGAATCCTATCTGGGCGGACTCGAGGATCGCGTGAAGGCTCGTCTGCCAATCGATGGGCTCGCGTCAGTGGCCAGTTTTTTTGTAAGCAGAGTCGATACCGAAATCGACAAGCGCCTGGACGCGCTCATCGCCAAGGCCTCACAACCGGAAAAGGAGCGCCTGCAGCTGCTCAAGGGTCGCGCGGCAATCGCGAACGCGAAGCTCGCCTATCGGCTGTTCAAGCAGAAGTTTGCCGGCCCGCGCTGGGAAGCGCTGGCGAAGCAAGGCGCGCGTGTCCAACGGCCCCTCTGGGCCAGCACCAGCACCAAGAATCCCGCCTATCGTGACGTCATGTACGTCGAGGAGCTGATCGGCCCCGACACGGTCGACACGATGCCACCGGCGACGATCGATGCGTTCAGGGACCACGGCGTCGTCGCGAGAAACGTCGACAAGAAGATCGCGGTAGCCGAGGGAGTGCTGAAGGAAATCGAGGCGGTTGGAATTCCGATCAGGGAAGTGACCGAGAAGCTGTTGGTCGAAGGCATCGCCAGTTTCCAGAAGTCGTTCGACGAGCTGATCGCCGGACTCGAAGCGAAGATCGGCTCACTCACACCTGGCGGGAAGTGACCGGCATCTACACCCCCCGCACCAAGATCGTCTGCACGCTTGGCCCTTCGACCTCGACCGATGATTCGATTCGCGGGCTGATCGAAGCGGGCATGAACGTGGCCCGCGTGAACTTTTCGCACGGCACGCACGAGCAGCACGCCTCGACGATCGCAATGGTTCGACGACTCGCGGACGAGGCCGATAAGCCCATCGCGATTCTCGGCGATTTGCAGGGGCCTCGCATCAGGATCGGCGATCTCGCCAAGCCCAGAATGCTCAAGGTGGGCGAAGACGTCGTGCTCGTGCACGAAGGCGAGGAAAAGAAGGGCGAGATTCCCGTCACCTACGACCAGCTAGCGAACGACGTCCGCGTCGGGGACAGGATTCTAGTCGACGACGGGTTGATCGAGCTCGTCGCGCTCGAGGTTGGGAACGGCCGGGTCAAGGCGAGAGTGCTGAACGGCGGAGAGCTGAAGAGCCACAAGGGGATGAACCTGCCGGGCATCCAGGTTTCTGCGCCATCGATCACCGAGAAAGACGTTGCCGACATCCGCTTCGCCGTGGACCAGGAAGTCGACTACCTGGCGCTCAGCTTCGTGCGCCGCGGCGAGGACATCGAGTCGCTGCGCAAGATGATCCCCAAGTGGTTGCTCGTGGTGGCAAAAATCGAGAAGGATGTCGCGTTGCAGAACATTGAAGCGATCGTGCGGTCCAGCGACGCGGTGATGGTCGCGCGCGGTGACCTGGGCGTCGAGCTTCCGTTCGAGGCGGTGCCCGGCGCCCAGAAGCGGATCATTCGGCTCGCCAACAGGTACGGGCGGCCGGTCATCACCGCGACGCAGATGCTCGAGTCGATGATCGAGCATCCGCGCCCGACTCGCGCGGAAGCGAGCGATGTCGCCAACGCGATCATGGATGGAACCGACGCGGTCATGCTGTCCGCCGAGACGGCAGCGGGCGCGTACCCGCGGCTCGCCGTCGAAGCGATGACGCGGATCATCAAAGAGATCGAGACGCATCCTCCCGTCGCTCCCTTCGCCGGGGCGGAACAGGGTGATGGCGTCGTGACCACCGAGGTCGCGATAGCGGCTGCAACCGTGGCTGCGGTCGGCATGCTTGGCGCGCCACTCGTGGTAGTGTTCACCAAGAGCGGGTTCTCCGCGCGGGTCGTCGCGTCCAAGCGTCCTCCGGTGCCGATTCTGGCGCTCACCGACGAATCGCGCACTTACCGGCAGCTGGCACTCGTGTGGGGTGTGGTTCCGCAACTGGTCCCGCATTGCGCCGACTACGACGAGATGATGACGCAGACCAAGAGTGTCGTCGCGCAGCGAGAGCTCGCGTCGAATGGAGATCGCATCATCGTCACGGCGGGCGTGCCGTTCGACATGCCGGGCACCACCAATTTGCTCAAGGTGGAGACCGTCTGAAGCTCACCTTCCTGGGAACAGGAACAAGTTTTGGCATCCCACAAATCGGATGCATGTGCGATGTGTGCAGGTCGACGGACCCACGGGACAAGAGAACGCGCGTGGGCGCGCTCGTTGAGACCGACGGTGGAACGCGCATCCTCATCGACACACCGCCCGAGCTGCGTCTCCAGCTCATTGCCGCCGGCGTAAGCGGAGTCGATGCCATTCTCTTCACGCACGATCACGCGGATCACGTCAACGGCATCGACGACATCCGCGCTCTGTCCGACCGCAGTCACGCCCCGATCGAGATGTACGGTCCGCCCGATACGATGCAGCGCTTGGCAAAACGCTTCGCCTATATCTTCGACGACGAGATCAAGCCCCTTCCCGGGACGAGCAAGCCGGAAGGTCGCGCGCACCCTGTACGACCAGGCGAGAGTTTCCGGATCGGAGATGTCGACGTAATGCCGATCGCGGTGCCGCACGGCCCCATATCAGTCTACGGGTACCGCATTGGAAAGCTGGGCTACATCACGGACGCGAAGGAGCTTCCCGATGAAGCGGTGCGGGCATTCCGCGGTGTCAGCGTTCTCGTCCTCAACGCTCTTTTCCGCACGGAGCATCCGACGCACCTGAGCGTGTCGGAGGCGGTGGCCGCGGCGCAGAAAATCGGGGCGCGCCAGACCTGGCTCATTCACCTGACACATCGCACCGGTCACGCCGAGCTCGAGGCAGAGCTTCCGCCCGGTATCGCTCCTGCATTCGATGGCCTCACCGTTCAGATAGACTGAAATGACGCTTCGGATCGATTACTCGAACATGATGATCTCGCCCGGCGGAATCGATCCCGCCATGTGGGCTGGCTCGGCCGGGCAGTTTGACGCAGCAAAGCGTGGGTTTGACGAACTGCGCGCGGGCGGATCGGTGGGCTTCGTGGATTTGCCCTCGGATAAGGCTCTTCTTGCGCAGGTCGAGAATTTCTCGAGCGCCGCGCGCGGGAAGTACGATGACGTCGTGATTCTCGGAATCGGCGGGTCGGCGCTTGGCCCGATCGCACTGCGAACCGCGCTCCGGCCGAGTGGCTGGAACATGCTCGACGACAAGGCGCGCGGTGGTTATCCGCGACTTCAGGTGCTCGACAACGTTGATCCTGAGACCATCGACGCCCTGTTGGGGCGGCTCCGTCTGGAGCGGACGCTTTTCATCGTCACGTCCAAGTCCGGCGGTACGGCGGAAACGATGTCGCAGTTTCTCATCGTATACGATCGCATCGCACGGAAGAAGCTGGATGTCGCGAAACAACTCGTATTTGTCACCGATCCGAAGCAGGGTGCGCTGCGGCCACTGGCTGAGCGCCTGAAAGTACCGGCGCTGGACATTCCCGCAAACATCGGTGGCCGGTTCAGCGTCCTCAGCGCTGTGGGCACCCTCCCGGCTGCTCTCATTGGCATCGACGTGAAGTCACTGTTGTCGGGGGCGGCCGACATGGCGAAGCGGTGCGAGAACCCCGACCTCACGAAGAATCCCGCAGGCGTGTACGCGATGCTCCAATGGCTGGCCGATACGCGGCTAACGAAGAAGATCGCGGTCTTCATGCCGTAATCGGATCCTCTTCGTGATTTCGCCGCGTGGTTCGTACAGCTGTGGGCCGAGAGTCTGGGGAAGCAGCGGCCCGACGGGACCTCGGTCGGATCGACTCCGCTCGCAGCGCTCGGCGCAACGGACCAGCACGCGCAGGTACAGCTCTTCATGGAAGGCCCGGCCGACAAGACGGTAACCTTCGTGGCGGTCGACAAGCGGGCGACGGATGTCACTATCCCCCCGGCGTTTGGCGACGTAAAGGAGCTTGGCTATCTCGCCGGTCATTCGTTGGGAGAGCTGATCGACGTAGAGCAGCGCGCCACCGCTGGCGCATTGGCCAAGCGCGGCCGCCCAAACATGACCATTCATCTTGACCGCGTTGACGCGTCGCACGTGGGGCAGTTGATGATGCTGTTGGAGCTGGCCACGGCCTACGCCGGACAGCTTTACGGAATCGACGCGTTCAACCAGCCGGGGGTTGAGCTTGGAAAACAGTTTGCGTACGCGCTGCTCGGCCGGCCAGGCGCGGACGCGGCCAAAACGGAATGGGAATCGCTTCCAAAGAGTGATTCGCGATGGACGGTTTAAAAGCAACTGAAGACTACCTGCCGAGGGCTTTCGGCGGGCCGGCCGGGGGCTGCGGGCCCGCGTTTGGTTATTCGAGACTAGCCCGCGGCCCCAAGCCGGCCCGCCCATCGCCCCTGGCAGGTAGTCTTCTTTAGTCTTCAGTTGTTTTAGTCTGAGTTCATTCTTTTCCCATGCCGGAAATGTCCTGTTAATTTCTCTGTATGTTCGTGAACCCATTTAATAAATCAGTGACCGTCCTCGACGGTCGAGTAACAGTCCACGACGAGTCTGCGATTGCCTCGCCGGCGATGGACAAACTCGTCTACACCGCCGTGTTCGGCGAACCCGACGATCGCGAGGACGCACGCTGGCTGATCTGGGAGATCGGTCAGGCCGTCGGCGTGCAGCCTTCGTCAATCCACGACCTCTATCTCGCCCGCGGCCGCGGCAAGTGCGGCGGCTTTACGGTTCCCGCGATGAACATCCGCGGAATGGCGTACGACACCGCACGCTCGATCTTCCGCTCGGCCGTACGACTCAAGGTCGGAGCGCTCATCCAGGAAATCGCCCGCTCAGAGATTGCCTACACGGATCAACGGCCGGCGGAGTATGTAGCAGTGATGCTCGCGGCAGCACTGCGTGAGGGGTTTCGCGGACCGATCTTCATTCAGGGTGACCACTTTCAGGTCAACGCCAAGAAATTCGCCGTCGATCCCGTCACCGAAGTGAACGGCGTGAAGCAGCTCGCGCGCGAAGCAGTGGCCGCAGGCTTCTACAACATCGACGTCGATACTTCGACGCTGGTTGATCTCTCGAAGCCGGCGCTCAAGGAGCAGCAGCGCGCGAACTACGAACAGGGAGTAGAGCTCGCGCTAACAGCCCGAGGGCTGCAACCGGAGGGCGTGACCATCTCGATTGGCGGCGAGATCGGCGAAGTCGGTACGGAGAACTCGACGGTCGAAGAGCTCATCACCTACATGGATGGCTTCAACGAGACGCTCGCCAAGCGCGCGCCCGGAACCGAGGGACTCTCCAAGATCAGCGTGCAGTCGGGCACGACGCACGGCGGAGTCGTTCTCGCCGACGGCAGCATCGCCGACGTGAAGATCGACTTCGACACCTTGGCACGGCTGTCCAAGGTCGCGCGCGAGAAGTACGGGCTAGCCGGTGCGGTTCAGCACGGAGCGTCGACGCTCCCCGACACGGCTTTTCATAATTTCCCGCGCACCGAGACAGCCGAGATTCACCTCGCCACCAACTTCCAGACGATGTTGTTCGACAACATCTCGGACTCGCTGCGCAATGAGATTTACGATTGGCTGCGCGAGAACGCGAAGGACGAGCGGAAGGCGGGGGACACCGATGAACAGTTCTTCTACAAGACCCGGAAAAAGGCGATCGGCCCCTTCAAGAAGCGGTTCTGGGATCTCCCCGCTGACGTGAAGGCTCGCCTCGCCAAAGCATACGACGAGAAATTCAGCTTCCTGTTCACGCAGCTCGCGGTTGTCAACACCCGCGACATCGTCGACCGGTTCGTGAAGCCCGTCGAACAGCACAAGCCGCAGCCGCATCCCGATCTCGCTGTGGTTGAAGCAGCGCCCGACGATGCGGACCTGAGTGACTAAAGCTCGGACTCGGGCAGCGGAACCTCCTGAACCCGTTCGTGAGATTCTTCGGCGCGCAGGCCACGAGCTTCGCAACGCGCTCAACGGCGTCGCGGTCAACGTCGAGGTCGTTCGCAGCAGGGCGGATCGCGAGGGCTCCGCGAAGGAGCTGGCATCGTTCGCCGAGCGGGCATCAGCTCAGGTGGGAGAAGCAAGCGCGCTGACCGACGGACTGCTTGCGTTCGTGGGTTCGGTAGTGTCCGCGCAAAGCGCCGGAACGTTGAAGACAACCGGCGATGGTGGCGCTGGAAGTCGCATCGAGCTAATGATTTACGGCGAACGCTCGGCGGCTATAGTGTCCGATATCGAACGCCTGACGAGTCGCATCGGCGTTGGCGTCGAGCAGGACGGTCAGAGAGTTATATTAACGGTCTTACCCCAAGGAAACAGAAATTCCAAAGACTGAGATGAAGCTCGCCAAGGTTCTCATCGCAGACGACGACCGTTCTATTACAGAAGGGTTGAGCGCCATACTGCGTGATGAAGGATATGAAGTCGCCGTCGCCGTCGATGGCCAGAAGGCCCTCGACCAACTCGTCGCCGACGCGTACGGTGTCGTGCTCGCCGACCTGAAAATGCCGAAGGTTGATGGGCTGGCTCTGCTCAAGGAGCTGCAGGTCCGCGCGATCCCGACCGAATGCATCATCGTCACCGGCCAGGCGACGGTCGATTCCGCCGTTCAGGCAATGCGAGAGGGCGCCTACGACTATGTCGAGAAGCCCCTGACGGCCGACAAGCTGAACCGGCTCAAGGCGCTCATTCCGAAGGCGCTCGAGAAGTTCAACGTCCAGCAGAAGAACCGCGAGCTGTCGTCCAGGCTCGAAGGACTCACCCACTTCGGCGAGCTCACCGGCCAGTCCGAAGAGATGCGAGCCGTCTATCAGATCATCGAAGCGGTTGCGACTTCCAGCGCAAGCGTACTGATCTTCGGGGAATCCGGCACCGGCAAGGAGCTCGTCGCCCGCGCAATTCACGCCAAGAGCGAGCGGGCGAAGGGTCCATTCTTCGCCCTGAACTGCGCGGCTCTGCCAAAGGACATCCTCGAGAACGAGCTGTTTGGCCACGAGAAAGGCGCATTCACGGGCTCGACGAACGAGAAGCCGGGTGCGTTCGAGATGGCGGACGGCGGAACGATCTTCCTCGACGAAGTCGCGGAGATGCCGCCGGACATCCAGGTCAAGCTTCTTCGCGCGATCGAGTCGCGGACCATCCGCCGCCTTGGCGGCAAGAAAGAGATCGAGGTGGACATTCGCATCCTTGCCGCCACCAATCGCGATGTCCAGAAGGCGCTGGCGGACAACGACCTTCGCGAGGACCTGTATTATCGGCTCGCCGTCGTCGAGCTCTTCCTGCCTCCGCTTCGTGAGCGCCTTGGCGACGTCAAGCTGCTCGCCAACGAGTTCCTCGTACGCTTCGCCGACCAGAACGGGAAACCGATGAAGGGATTCGACGAAGCAGCCTGGGAGTGGATTCTCTCCCACAACTGGCCGGGCAACGTTCGGGAGCTGAAAAACGCCGTCGAGCGGGCGGTGATCATGACTCGCAGCGAGACTATCAAAGCAGACGACATCATGCCCCGACACCTCCGTCGCGGCGAGGGCACTGCGTCGATGATGGTCCCGCCGGGAGCCACTCTGGCTGACACGCGTCGCCAGCTCGTGCTCCGCGCCTTCGCCTCGACCAATGGCGACTACGCCCGGACGGCGACGATTGTCGGAATGAGTACGAGCGACGTGCGCTCGGAGATTGCATCGCTGCTCAATGGAAGTGCAGCTGCTGTGGTCGCGCAGCGCCCAGGCAAGGCGGGGGATTCCGAAGCGCCGGCCGGCAAGGTTGCCAAGCCTCAGGCCAAAGCCGCGGCAGCCGCCAAGTCGAAGTCAAAGAAGCGCTAACAGCCCGGAGGATCGAATGGACGAGTACGAGTGGTACGACGACGACGAGCCTTCCGACCGCGGGCCTTACGTGATAGTCGAGAGGCGCGAATCGGCCGGTGTCGGACCGTTCCTCATCGGGCTCGCTTTTGGAGCGGGTGTGGCTCTTTTGCTCGCCCCTCAGAGCGGTGAGGAGACCCGTCGCGCCGTCGCCCGTCGCGCCCGCCGTGCCCAGGCAGTGGCGCAGGACTTTGTCGAGGACGTGAGCGGAACCGTCGCGGACAAGTTCCAGGAAGTCCGCGCCACAGTGGAGGAACGCATCGAAGCGACTCTGGACGCCGTCGACGACAAGAAGCGGCGTGTGTCGAACGCATTCCACGCCGGACGCGCCGCGGCGCGTGAAGCGCGGGGCGAGCTGGAGCAGCGCATCGCCGAAAGCAAAGCGGCGTACAAAGACAGCTAGTGCCGCAGCGCGGGCTCCCGGCCCGGCTCGGTTGGCTGCTTCGCGACTACGCGAAGCGGGTCTGGGACAATAGCGGCGAAGACAACGTTTTTTTCCTAGCCGGCGGGATCGCCTTCAACATCCTGCTGGCCGCCGTCCCGTTCTTTCTGCTGCTGGCGACGGGTCTCGTTTACCTCCTGAACCAGTCGCCCGATACGACATCGGCGGAAGTGCTTCAGATCGTCGACAAGTTTCTTCCTCCACATCCGCCGGGTGACTCGGGACCAGCGGCGACGATCTTGAACGAAGTCATAAAGCGGAGCGGGTCCCTTTCGGTCTACAGCGCCATCGGCTTCATCTGGTTCTCGACGCGGTTGTTCGGATCTCTCCGCACTGTTTTGGCGACGATCTTCGACATCGACACCGACCGCGGGATCATCGCGGGCAAGATCTTCGACATCGAGATGACGCTGGTGTCGAGCCTGCTCCTGGTCGCGTACACCGCGCTCAGCGCGTATCTGGCGATCGCAACCACCCGCGGGGTGCTCGTTCTGGCCGATCTGGGCATCCGGAAGGAGATCATGGGCCAGGTCGAGTACAATCTCGGCCAGATACTCGCGTTTTCCTTCATAGCAACGATGTTCTTCTGTCTATACAAGTTTTTGCCGCACCGGAAAATCCGCTGGAAGACAGCCCTCACCGCCGCGATGTTCACGAGCGTCATGCTGGAGCTCGCAAAACGGGCTTTTTCGGCCTATGTACACTCCTTCAACCCCGGTTCCTTCTACAGCGGCACGGTCGCTGCATTGGTTATTGTGGTTATCTGGGTTTACTACGCCTCCTTCCTGTTCATCATAGGTGGCGAAGTGGCGCAGGTGTACGAGCTTCGCCGTGTGCGAAAGAAGCAGCGCGAGGCGTTTGAGGATTGAGTAGCACTAGCGATGTTGCCGGGTCTTCCGGCGAACACACTTTAATGGAGGGCGTCTCGTGCGCAAGTTCGCAGCATTCGCGGCCGTGATGGCCATCGTTTCGATCTCCGCTTGCAAGAAGACGGGCGAGGGAGAGTACCAGGTTGAGAAACCCGTAGTAGGAACCCAGACGGATACGATTCACACCCCGACCGTGGATGTCGGTACCCAGACCACGACGGTGGCCGTTCCGAAGGTCGTAATGGATTCTGCAAAGATCAAAACCCCGACGGTGAAGGTAAAGAAGTAACTCACCTATTGGGCGCGTGCGCCTCCGGTGCGCTTAAAGAAAGCCTCGTCAGAAATGGCGGGGCTTTCTCGTGACTGCGAACTTAAGACTACCTGCCAGGGGCAGTGGGCGGAGCGGCTGGGGGCTGCGGGCTTTGCTTGCGGCGAAAGGATGCGGCGGCCAGAGACGTCCGATCTGATCCTCCGAAATGGCTGACTTCAAGAAGCTTCATGTCTGGCAAAAGGCGCACGCACTCGCCTTGGCTGTCGATCGCGCATGTAAGAGAATACGCGGCTCGCAATACGCGTCGCTGCGGAATCAGTTATTCCGAGCAGCGACATCGATTCCTGCGAATATTGCCGAGGGCAGAAGGCAGAGTAGCGAGAGGGAGTTCCGCAGGTTTCTCCGCATTGCTCTCAACTCCAGTTCCGAGCTGGAGTATCATCTGATCCTCGCTCGCGATACGAGAGTCATCCCCGAAAGCGAGTGTGTTTCTTTACTCGCGCAAACGATCACAGTGCGGAAAATGCTCTACGCGCTGATCCGTTGTATCGGAGAAGCGGAGGCAGAGTCATCGAAAAAGCACGGATCCAGCCGTAGCCCGCAGCCCCCAGCCGCTCCGCCCACTGCCCCTGGCAGGTAGTCTTCAGTTCGCAGTTAAGAAAGTCTGATATCAGAATGGCCGATTTGCTCCCGGGACTTTGGCTCGGACATTATATTTGAAGTGCCCCAGGTCCCGGAGGGCGTCAGCCCGCTAACTCCGTCAGGACCCCGAAGGTAGCAGCGGCATGCGGTGTCTAGCGTTGCTCCGTCAGGCCTGGGGTACTCCCGCCTCGCAATGTCTCTCGCACTAGCCCGCAAATACCGACCGAAGAGCTTCGCTGACGTAGCTGTCCAGTCGCACGTGTCGAACACGCTGCGTGGCGCCATCGCCAGGGGACGAGTTGCGCACGGCTACCTCCTTTGCGGACCACGCGGGGTCGGCAAGACGACGCTCGCGCGCGTGCTCGCGATGGCCTTGAACTGCGAGAACAAGCAGGGTGACGGCGAGCCGTGCGGAAAGTGCATCTCGTGCCAGCGCATCTGGAGCGGCTCGTCGAGCCTCGACGTCGTGGAGATCGATGCCGCATCCAATCGCGGAGTCGACGACGCGCGCGACCTGCGCGAGAGAGCCATGTACGCGCCGTCGGGAGAAGATCGTTACAAAGTCTACATCGTCGACGAAGCGCACATGCTGACGCGCGAGGCGTGGAATGCGCTGCTCAAGATTTTGGAAGAACCGCCACCGCGCGTCATATTCGTCTTCGCGACGACGGAGCCGCAGAAAATCGCGCAGGCAGCCGCGCCTGTTCTCAGCCGCCTTCAGCGCTTCGATTTGAAGCGCATCGGCCTCGCCGATATCACCCGGCGCCTCTCCACGGTGCTCGGGACGGAAGGAGTGCAGGTCTCCGAAGACGCGCTGGCCATGATCGCACGGGCCGCCGATGGCTCGATGCGCGACGCGCTGAGCCTAACCGACCAGGTCATCTCGATCGGCGAAGGACCGGTGACCGCGGAGCGCGTCCGCGAAGCGCTGGGGCTCGTGCCCGAGGACGAGTTCATCGCGATCCTCGACATCATCGCCGGGCACCGAGCGGGTGATGTGTTCAGCGCCGTGAACAAGCTGGCCGACGCGGGTGTCGATTTCGGTGTGTTCCTCTCCGGATTCGCGGACATGCTTCGCGCGCAGCTCACAGTCGTGCTCAACGGCAAGGCGGATGGCGTCTCGGCGGCTGCAGCGGCGGCCCTCAAGGAGAGGCGCGAGCTTTTCGTGGCAGGAGATCTCCTGCGCATGATCAGCGCGGTCAATTCGCTCGAGCCTGATTTCAGGAAGAGCGGGCAGCAGCAGCTGCTGATCGAGATGCTTCTCATTCGCATGGCCCTGCTCGACCGCACGGTCGCTCTCGAAGATCTTCTCAAGGGCCTCGCAGGGGAGTCCACGACTGGGGCCGAGACAAGGGAACCGCCGAGTGGATCTGTGCGCAGTCAGCCGGCACAGGCATCGGTCGCGCGCACCGTACAGCGACCCACGACTCGTCCGGGCTACCCACCCCAGTTGGATGCGCCCAACATTCCAGCCGTCACGGCGCCACCAGCGTCAAAGACGCCGTCTCCGTCGGTCAACGAAGGCCAGCTGCGCGAAATGAAGCGCGCAATGGAGACAACGGCACAGGATTCGAATCGGAGCCGGATGACCCCCGAGGCCATAAAGGAGGAGCGAATCGGTATGCTTCGGCAGAAGGATCCAGCACTTGGTGCCGCGATCGACGAGCTCGACCTCGAGCTACTCGATTGATTCTCAAAACCACATCCACGACTCATGGCTGATTTCAGCAAGATCTTCGAGCAGGCGCAGCAGATGCAGGCGCGCATGCAGCAAATGCAGTCCGAGTTGGAGAAGCAGACGGTGACCGCGGCCGCCGGCGGCGGAATGGTCACGGTCGAGGCGGACGGCAAGGGAACGATCACGCGCGTCAAGATCGACCCGAGCGTCGCCGATCCAAAGGACGTGGAGATGCTCGAGGATCTGGTTCTGGTCGCCGTCAACGAAGCGCAAAAGAAAGCTGCCGAGCTCGCCCAGACGGAAATGAGCCGCCTGACGGGAGGCTTGAACCTCCCCTTCAAGCTTCCCTTTTAGCGTGGGCGCGATCGACGAGCTGGCCGCCGAACTGTCCAAGCTGCCCGGGATCGGGCGCAAGACGGCCCTTCGGCTGACCTACCACCTTCTCAAACAATCCCCGGAGCAGGCCAAGCGGCTCGCTTCGGCCCTCTCGATCCTGGCCGAAAAGGTCCGTCCTTGCCCTCAGTGCTTCAACCTGACGGAGGAGGATTTGTGCGTCTTCTGCCGTGACGCACGCAGGGATACGGGAGTCATCTGCGCAGTAGAGGAGGCTTCCGATATCGGCGCTATCGAGCGGTCTGGCGAGTTCCGGGGCGTGTATCACGTCCTGGGCGGTCGCTTGTCACCGCTGGACGGCATCGGACCGGAGGATCTCACCATCCCACAGCTGGAGACGAGAGTGTCTGCTGGAGTCGTCCGCGAAGTGATAATTGCCACGAATCCGAGCATCGAAGGGGAAACCACGGCGCTGTACGTTCAGCGCAAGCTTTCGCGGTACCCTCTCACTGTCTCCAGGATCGCGCGTGGACTGCCGGTCGGTGGTGATCTCGAGTATGCCGATGGGGTAACGATCGCTCAGGCGCTTACAGCCAGGCGGGCAATGTCATGAGCAAACAAAGACTGAGCCTCGTAGCCGTTGGGTTTCTGGGTGGCGTTGCCGCGGGCAGCCTGATGTGGACCAACATGCAGCGCCAGTACCGCCGGAATCTCTTCAGCAACTCTCCCTTCCGTCGCGTCGCCGCACTCGGCTACCTGCGTGCTCGACCAACGGTGAATACCGCGCAAATCCTCCGCGAGTACGTAGCGTGGGAGCCAAGGTCGTTCCTTCGCCAGCGCGGCGCCCAAATGCTGAAACGCATCGAGGCGACGCTTTGACCGGAGCACGATGACCGCCGGCACGGCAAACTGGTCGTTCACGCAGGACGACTTCACTTCAATAACCGAATCCCTGAAGCGCTTTCTGGGCGAGACCAAGTCGCTTTGCGCGCTTTTGGTCGACCGTTCGGGGCAGCTCGTGACGACCGTGGGCGAGGCTCCTGGGCTCGATACCACGACGTTCGCGTCACTGACCGCCGCCGATTACAGCGCCAACGACCAGCTGGCAAAACTCGTTGGTGAGAATGACTTCACGAGCCTGTTTCATCAGGGTGACAAGGGCTCCATTTACGTCGCGGATATCGCGCGACGGCTTCTGCTGGTGATAATCTTCGACTCACGCACGACTGTCGGCCTCGTCCGGTTGAGAATGAAAGACGAGATCGAGGAGTTGACGCTGTTGATCGATCGTGTATTCTCACGCGGTCGGGACGGC